>Ga0137306_101631_pt1 | contig 21947 bp, 19 predicted proteins | sample Inofroosms_March_FD_97187 | JGI IMG/M metagenome (GOLD analysis project Ga0137306, IMG submission 97187) | Mouse cecal microbial communities from Vienna, Austria - N-Acetylneuraminic and N-Acetylglucosamine D2O microcosms_March | ecosystem: Host-associated > Mammals > Digestive system > Large...
AGTTCTGTCAGCTCGCTTTCCGTTATGCCGGTATCGAGCTGGAATTTACCGGCGAAGGAATGGAGGAGAAAGGGATCGATCGGGCTACCGGCAGGGTGCTGGTGGAGGTTTCTCCTGATTTCTACCGGCCGACCGACGTGGTGAATCTGTGGGGCGATCCTACAAAGGCGAAGACGGTGCTGGGCTGGAATCCCACCAAGACCAGTTTCGAACAGTTGGTAAAGATTATGGTGGAGCATGATATGGAGAAAGCGGCCGTCGAGCGGGCCGAAAAAAAAACGCGAAAATATATGTGGCCGGCCACCGCGGCATGGTGGGTTCCGCCATTGTGAGAGAACTGGAGCGGCAGGGGTATACAAATATCATTACCCGTACCCATTCCCAGTTGGATCTGTGCCGGCAGGAGGCCGTAGAAAAGTTTTTCGAGGAAGAAAAGCCGGACTATGTATTTCTGGCCGCCGCCAAAGTGGGCGGTATCGTGGCCAATCAGGATGCGCTGGCAGATTTTATGTATGACAATATGATTCTGGAGATGAATGTGATTCATGCGGCCTGGAAAAACGGGTGCAAAAAGCTGGAATTCTTAGGTTCTTCCTGTATTTACCCCAGAATGGCGCCTCAGCCCATGAAGGAAAGCTGTCTTTTGACCGGCGAGCTGGAGAAGACCAATGAGGCTTATGCCCTGGCAAAAATATCCGGACTGAAATACTGTGAGTTTTTAAACCGCCAGTACGGCACCGATTATATTTCCGTAATGCCCACCAATCTGTACGGGCCCAACGATAATTATCATCCGACTCACAGTCATGTGCTTCCGGCGCTGATCCGCCGCTTCCATGAGGCGAAGGAGCAGAACCTGCCCGCCGTGACCTGCTGGGGAGACGGCAGCCCTCTGCGGGAGTTTCTCTATGTGGACGATCTGGCAAATCTGTGTGTGTTCCTGATGAACAATTACAGCGGAAATGAGACGGTAAACGCAGGAACCGGGAAGGAGCTGACGATCAAAGAGCTGACGGAGCTGGTGGCAAAGGTGATCGGCTACACCGGTGAGATTCTCTGGGATACGGAAAAACCCAACGGTACGCCCAGAAAGCTGCTGGATGTGTCAAAGAGCGCCGCGCTGGGATGGCATTATCAGACGGAGCTGGAAGACGGCATCCGTCTGGCCTATCAGGATTTTCTGAGCAATCCGATGCGGGCGGAGCGGTAAAGGACGGGAAGATTTTTTTGCGGGCAGTGAACGCCGCGCCGGCATGTTAATCTGGCGTGGCGTCCGCCGCAGGAGATATAGAGGTAGTGTCAAGTGGTCTATGAAAACAGCAGCGGAACTAAAGTAGATGACGAGGTTTGAATTATGAATATTATATTGCTGTCCGGCGGATCGGGAAAAAGGCTCTGGCCCCTTTCCAATGAGATCCGATCCAAGCAGTTTATCAAGATTTTTAAGACGGAGGACGGCTACGAGTCTATGGCGCAGAGAGTATTCCGGCAGATCCGCAAGGTGGACCGGGATGCAAAAGTCACTGTGGCCACCTCTAAAACCCAGGTTTCCGCCCTCCATAATCAGTTGGGGGAGGACGTGGGTATCTCCGTGGAACCCTGCAGGCGGGATACTTTTCCGGCCATTGCGCTGGCGTCGGCCTATCTTCATGATATGCAGGGTGTTTCCTGCGAGGAAGCGGTGGTGGTCTGTCCGGTGGACCCTTATGTGGAGGACGACTACTTTGCTGCTTTGAACCGGCTTGGCGAGCTGGCCCGGTCCGGGGAGGCCAATCTGGTGCTGATGGGCATTCAGCCTACCTATCCCAGTGAAAAATATGGGTATATTATCCCGACGGATCAGGGAGAGGTAAGCAGAGTGGACACCTTTAAGGAAAAGCCGGACGAGAAAACGGCCCGGGATTACATCTCCAGGGGTGCTCTCTGGAACGGCGGGGTGTTTGCTTATAAGCTTGGATATCTGCTGAACAAAGCCCATGAGCTGATCGATTTTACGGATTATGAGGATCTGTATGCAAAGTATGATACATTGGAGAAAATCAGCTTTGATTATGCTGTTGTGGAGCAGGAATCCAGTATTCAGGTGATGCGTTTCGCCGGAGAGTGGAAGGATCTGGGTACCTGGAATACGCTGACGGAGGCTATGGAGGATTCCGTGATCGGGGAAGCCGTGATGAACGATAGCTGCAAAAATGTCCATGTGATTAATGAACTGGATGTTCCCGTTCTGTGTATGGGCCTGAAAGATGTGGTGGTGTCCGCCAGCTCCGAAGGAATTCTGGTTTCCGACAAGGAGCAGTCCAGCTATATTAAACCCTATGTGGATCAGATTCATCAGCAGGTGATGTTTGCGGACAAATCCTGGGGCAGTTTCCAGGTGGTGGATATTGAAGAAGAGAGCATGACGGTAAAGGTTACGCTGAATCCGGGTCATTCCATGAATTATCACAGTCATGAGAGGCGGGATGAGGTGTGGACCGTTATATCCGGCGAGGGACGTACCATTGTGGACGGTATGGAGCAGCCAGTCAAGGCCGGGGACGTGGTGACGATGCAGGCAGGCTGCCGTCATACGATCATTGCGGATACGGAATTGAAAGTGATTGAGGTTCAACTGGGCAGGGAGATCAGTGTACATGACAAACATAAATATGAGCCGGAAGGGTGAGGACGACTGTCCGATGCCCTTTTTATTGAAGCCCCAGGGAAAGGACTATCTCTGGGGCGGAACTCGTCTAAACGACGATTTTGCCAAGGGAATCGACCTGTCTCCTCTGGCGGAAACCTGGGAGTGTTCCACCCACCCTGACGGCCCCAGTGCCGTGGCCAGCGGTCCTTATGCCGGACGGATGCTGTCAGACGTGCTGAAAGAGCATCCCGCGTATTTGGGAACCCATCCGAAGACTGAAAACGGGGAGCTTCCGATACTGATTAAGCTGATCGACGCCTGTCAGGATCTGTCGGTTCAGGTTCATCCTGACGATGCCTACGCGGCCGAGCATGAGAATGGCTCTCTGGGCAAGACGGAGATGTGGTATGTGCTGGATGCGCACAAAGACACCCGGCTGATCTATGGGTTTTATCATGACATGGATCGGGAAATGCTGAAAAAAAGCCTTCTGAACGGAACGGTGGAAAAATATCTCCGGAAAGCGGCAGTCAGAAAAGATGACGTGTTTTTTGTGGAGCCGGGTACGGTCCACGGTATCGGCGCCGGCTGCCTGATTGCGGAGATTCAGGAGAGCTCCAATATTACCTATCGGCTTTATGATTACAATCGTGTGGACAAGAACGGACAGCCCCGTCAGCTCCATATCAAGCAGGCCCTTGCGGTGGCCGATCTGCGGGGGAGGGCCGAGCCCCGTCAGCCGATGCGTATGCTGCGGTACCGTCCCGGATATGCGTCGGAGCTTTTGTGCCGCTGTAAATATTTCCAGGTAGAGCGGCTGCTGATTAATACGGAGCGGTGCCGGAACATGGTGGATTTTCAGACGGAAGCCAATTCATTTCAGGTATTTCTCTGTATCGGCGGCTGCGGCGTGATGTTCGGAGAAGAAAAGCGGAGGGAGCTTTTGAATTTTTTCAGAGGAGACTGTATTTTTATTCCCGCTTCCTGCGCGCCCTTAAAGATACATGGCAGAGCGCAGTTTTTGAAGGTAAGCTGCTGACCCGGCGGAAGGGTTTTCGGCCGGGACACTAAGGCGAAATTTATTGTGAAAGTAAGCCAGGTGGATATAGATGGGACATGCTGAGTGCTCTGCGGGCATGTATAAGCGCATCTATGGATATTCGGCGTACTGCTTTCATATCTGGTGATGTCTGCATCGGCAGACATGTCCGTTTAGGATGACGGCGGAGTGCGAATGAGAAGACAATTAAGTGAAAGTGAGATTGCCGGTCTTCCGGAGGATACTGTGGCACAGAGGATTAAAAAGCTGCGCATGTCTGCGAATAAGAGTCAGGAACAATTCAGCGAGAAGCTGGGTTTTTCCGTCAATTATTACGGGCAGGTAGAGCGGGGCGCAAAAGCTTTGTCGAAAAAAATGGCCGATGCGCTGTGCGAACATTTCGGCACCAGCTACCGCTATCTGTATCAGGGAATCCGGTCGGAACAGATCGGTGAGACATCTGCTTATGACACCAGCAAAAAACATATAATCAATGTTTTAAACACTTGTACGATAGCGGAATGTGAGCTGATTTATCCGCTTCTGCAAGTGCTGATTCAGGAACGCCGACAAAGAGAGATGGCTTTGTATGCGTCCCGGATGGAAACGAAAAAACGTCCCGGTCGTCCTAAGAAAAGTCAGTCGGGGGCGGAAAAGCATTAGAAGCCGGCAGATTTTGTCAGGAAAACCACCTTTGGTGTTCAGATGAAGACCAAGGGTGGTTTTGTTGCTGTGAAATGGTGCGGACGGGTTAAAAGAGTTTTGTTTTTATGGGCTACGTTTCAAACCGGCGCATCCGGTCTTACACAGGAATAAAAATTCCCGCTGTAACGCTTCACCTCGTCGGCGATCAGTTGGTTTCTCCCCGGGGTCTTCATGCCGAACAGCGTCATGTAACTGCCGCCGGGCGCCATCTCATCCAGGGTTTTGCGCACGGACTGTCTGATATCGTCTTCCGTGGCCTGAGGGGAATCCATAAACTGGGTGTCAAAACAGCCGATAAAGCAAAGCTTATAGCCGATTTCTTTTTTCAGTTCTGCCGGATGGTTGGAGATATGCACCAGGTTGGTGGCGGCGCAGCCCATATCGGCGATTTCCTCCATGATCGGCGCGAAATATCCGCAGCAGTGATGCTCATAGATGATTCCATGGGAAGTTACCATGTCAATGATCCGCTGCAGATGGGGCTTTAGCAGCCTGCGCCATACGTCCGGTGACATAAACATTCCTTTGCCGTGTCCGTAATCATCATGCATACAGATGATATCGGGATGGTAATAGCTCACGATATATTCATACATCCGAATCTTATGGTCTGCCACAGCCCCGAAAAAGTCGTAACAGGCTTCCGGTTCTTCCATCAGAGCGCACAGAGCTTCCTGAAATTCCATTACACTGAACATCCGCTCCCAGGGGCCGAATACATCATTGATGCGGGTCAGCCGGTGTTCCCGGTCCCAGTCAGCCGTGTCTTTGGCGGAATGTCCTTCCCAGTCCAGCCGGGACAGATCAGGGAATTTCATATAATCGCGCCATCGGGTGATATCCGGTACCAGATGTTTGCCGGGGGTGGGATTAGAAGCGCCGATGGAAGGCTCGAAGGTCCAGCTCTGTCCGAACCAGTCCAGGGCTTCCCCCGGCACATTGGTATATTCACAGACGAAGTCCATGCCAAGAGGCGTGTAAGTCTGGAGATCGGTGATCATCGGCAGATATTCAGGCTCCTGGTGCCGAAGGGCCAGGAGGGCGTTTTCTTTAAAGGATAAAGTGGCCATTCATGTTCTCCTTTTTATAGGTCATGCACGCCTGAAATCTCCCGGCATCTGTTTTTACGGCAGCTTTTTCGCCTGCGTCTGACGAAAAGTCATTTCACATAATCAGGCACTGCGAGACTCCAAGAGCACATATGTTATGTGCGGTCAACGCATCTCGTAAATGGTCAGCAAGTTCCGCGCGGGCTGCAGCGGCCGGATTATGATTCGCTGGAATAGAAAATCCTGCTGAGGCGATACATCTCATCATCCAGGTTCAGGCTGCCCTGTACCGGACGTTTGTCCCGGATGCGGTAGGCGCAGCGCCCTGTCCGTCCCCGTGTCTCGATCATGCGCCGAATAACTTCCGCGGCTTCTTCATCGGAGCATTCTCCTGTAATCTCGAAGTTGCCTAACTGTACCAGCCGGCCGCCGAAGGTTTCCATAATCTCGTCTTTATCCGTAGTGCCTTCCTGTCCCTCCCAGGCGTCGAAGCCGGCCTCGATAAAACCGGGGATATGGGGGCGGACGTTTCCGCAGGAGTGGATAGCGATATACATGCCTTCGTCATGGGCCGCCCGGGTCAGTTTCTGATACTGGGGTACGAACAGCTCCCGATAGACTTCCGTGGAGAAGAAAGGAGAGCGCTGGGAACCCATATCGTCATGGAACAGAATCATATCCGTATGATAATAGGTTCTGGCGATTTTTATCAATTGGATGTACCAGTCGATCATCCTGTCATAAAAGGCTGTCAGCGCTTCCGGTTCTTCCAGAAGATAGCAGAAGGCGTCTTCAAAGCTGGTCAGGTCGGCGGTCCGCTCAAAAATACCGTTATAAATTACAAAATATGTAAAACGATCATTGGGCAGCATATGGTACAGTTCTTTGGAATCTTTTTCCCAGTCCAGTTCCATCAGGTCAGGGAATACCAGTTCTTCTTCCCATCTGGTGATATCGGACAGCCGCCTTGTGCCGGGCCGTACCATGGCGGCTTTTGTCAGCGGCTCATACTGCCAGTCCACACCAAACCAGTCAATACCGCCGAAGGCTCTGGCGGAGGCGTCGGGCATCATGTCGGGGCAGAGCAGGTTGGTGTCCCGGTTCATATTGGGCAGCCACATGGGCTTTTCTCCCCGCATCACGCGGAGCATGTTTTCTCTGGGTGTTATGGGGGTGTTTAATTTCGGCTGCTCGACGCTGGCCGAGCCGTAGCTGCCGGGGATCTGATAGGATCCGATTCGTTCCAGTTCTTTTTCGGAAAATGTTGGATTGTTCATTGCTGTTTCTCCTTTATGGTTGTTTTGTGATTTCTTTGCCAGGCCTGTAAACCGGGCGGGACTATATGAAGAATACCATTACGGTAATAACCGCCGTGATGCCGCCGCAGATAATCGGAATCAGGTTCCGTTTTACGCAGGTCAGAATGCTGACATCGGTGGCGGAGGCGATGTACAGGGATGCGCCGGCCACAGGGGTGACGGAGGAACCAAGGGCGCAGCCGATCAGTCCCAGATGTAAAAGGGGCAGCGCGGGCAGAGCACCGGCTTCGATAATGGATGTCATAACCGGAATAATCAGGCTTACATTTCCGTTGAATACGCCGGTGACGCCGACGACGAAGATGCCCAGCATCGTGGTGACGAATACGGCGACAGCGGTTCCGCCGCCCATGCCGGTCAGTCCGTTGACGATCAGCTTCATGCCGCCGATGCCGTTTAAGGCGGAGGCGAACAGGGTGCCGAAGATCAGCAGGATGCCGGGGCCTTTAAAATAATCGCCCATGCCGTCAAATACGACGGATACGCCATTGAAGCATTCCTTGAAGTTCCGCTGGCAGACGGTGTGGATGATGACTGCCGCCACCAGACAGAAATAGCAGGCTGCCACAACGCTGATTACAATGCTTCCCACTACCAGTTCGCTGAAAATCAGAATGGTGGCCAGAGGCAGCAGGGGCAGAACGGCGTAGAAATAGGGAACGCCGATATCTTTGACCGACTGGGATTCCAGCGCCGCATCCGAGGGCTTTGCCTGTTCTTTCTTGTCGAAAAACTTGGAAACCGGAACAAAGACCAGCACGACCACCAGCATGACCACAAGCATCACCGGTATCTGGCTGGAGACGAACCACTGTGATACGGAGACGTCCTCCAGACCGGCCAGAGAAAGGGCCGTGTAAAGGCTTGCGTCGGAAGGTCCCCAGCAGGTGAAATAGGAAAGCAGGACCGCGGAGGCCGCCGTGCTCTTGGAGCATCCCACTTTCAGCATCACCGGATACAGGGTGGCGATCATCAGGGCGGCGACGCTGATGCCGCTGGGAATAACGATTTTGATCAGGTTGCCCACGATTACCACCATGGCCGCCAGCAGGTAAGGCGCTTTGATTTTTTTCAGCGGCGACGCTACCATGGTGGCAAACATGTCAGAAGCTTTGATGTGCTGCATATACACGATGTAGCCGTAGATGGACATAATAATCAGCACATTTCCCGCCATGGTTCCCTGGGCGCTGGAATTGATTTTTTCGAAAATATCGAAAAAGGCGCTTCCGCAGCCATTTTCGCCCATAACAGAGCCCTTTGCGACGGTCAGGCCGCCGTAGGCGATCAGAGACAGGGTCAGAAGGACCACTGACGTTTTGTACTTTTTTACGATACTGAAAATAAGCAGGCCCAGAAGGACCGCCGTTGCCAAGATTTGAAGCATTTCATTTCCTCCTAATTTAGTTCCGCAGCTCCCCTCCCATCGCTATGAGCACTTAGGGTCTGTCCTTTAGACCCTTACGTGCGATGCATGGAAAATAGTTAGCGGGTGTTCTTTAGCCGCTTACTATTTTTCAAGCCCCTTTAAACTGGGAGAATTTCCAGCCACTAAAGTGTCTGTAAATCCTCCCGGGGCTTGTCCGGTCCGCTGCTGTTTTCATAGACCACTTGACATTTAGTTCCGCTACAGTCCTCCTGAGCCCCCTTGTATCTGGAAGAATTTCCGGCTGCTGAAGCATCCGAAAATCCTTCCGGGGCTCATGCGGACTTCCGCTGTTTTGGATGATTCTTGTTAAAGATATCATACTAGAATTTCCCCTTTTTTTCTATTCTACCCGCTGTTCAAAGTGCGCTGCGGTTTTTTGGGCAGACGGACCAGAACGGAACGGAACAAAATTGAAAAATCCGTCAAAGTGTGGTAGAATGATTGCGTTTTGAACGGAAAGCGGCGGAATTTTGGAAGGAGAGGGCATGATGAAAAAAACGGCGCTGTTTTTAAACATGCAGATTTTATCGGATTATCTGGACGACCGGTTCTCGGACTATTTGTTTTACCGGAATAAGGACCCTATGAAGCTGGAGGATGTCCGTCTGTTTCAGGGGCAGCAGGAGATTTATGAACAGTATGTATATGTCGTGACGCCGGAGTATCTGGAACAGATTATGGATACAAGCTGCTGTATGATTCTGGTGGGAAAGACGGATATTCCCATTCATTCCATCCATCCGCAGAGTTCTGTCATCTATATTTCCAGAGAGGAGAGCCCTTTTCATATTCTGGAGTTGGTTCAGGATGTATTTTCCAGGTTCCGCAGATGGACCGGTCAGTTGAATCAGTTGCTGGTCAATCATGCCACTCTCTATGATTACTGCGCCGTTTCCGATGAGATTTTTCAGAATCCCATGTATATTCTGGATGCCAGCAATAATGCGCTGGTGCGCACCTCTTATGTATCGGGTATGATGCGGATGTCGGTGGACCCGGATACCGGCAGGCTGCTTCTGTCGGCTGAGCGGCGGAATCTCCATTCCCATACGAGAGAATTTCTGGAAACTTATAGTACGAGAAAAGCCCATTACTGGACGCCGGAATGGAACAAGCACCGGGATATTTACATCAATATTTTTGACGACGAACAGCGCTATCAGGGGAGAATCCTGATTAATGAGCTGCAGTCTTCCATAAAGCCCAGCCAGTTAAAACTTTTGGAATATTTTTCTATATATATTTCAGAAGCCTTCCGTTTTCTGAGAAAAGAGGATAATAAGGCAGAAAATCCTTTTGTGGTGCTGTTGTCCCACATTTTATTCCGGCGGCTGGACGCCCATTCCGATACCTGGGAGCAGCTGGAGCAAAAAGGATGGCATCAGGAAGGGCGTTATCTGACGGCTTCCGCGCCTCTGGCACCTCTCGATTCCAGCTATACCCGAAGCATTTGTCTGAGCATTATGGAAAATATCAATGACAGCGTGGCTTTTTTCGAAAATGAAAGGCTGTATGTGGTCTGCCATCTGCCGGAGACGGTATTGGATCCGGTGCCTTATTACAGGCTTCTTCATGAGATCGGGCTGAAAAACAGCATTCATTTTGGCGCCAGCGATCTGTTCTACAATCTGATCCGGCTGCCGGAATACGAAAAGCAGGCTTATTATGGGCGAAAATATGGGATGGAGCAGGAGCCGGACCGTTACTGTCATCCCTTTTCCCGTATTGCCCTCAGCTATATGCTGACCCATGCCACCGGCAGCCTGCCGATGAATGTGGTCTGTTCCTCGGCTCTGCGCACATTAAAAAAGATCGACCGGGAAAAGAATACGGATTATTATCATACGCTGGAAACGTATATAAAAGCGGACTGTCAGCCGGTGCTGGCGGCCAAGGCGCTGTTTCTGCACAGAGGAACGCTGACTTACCGGCTGAAAAAAATCCAGGCCTTTACAAGCCTGGATCTGGAGGATTCCGATACTATATTTTATCTGAATCTGTCCCTTCGCATTTACGAATTATTTCGATAAGATGATTTTACAGCGGCCAGAGCAGCGGAATTCCGATTACACAGCCTGCCAGACCGATGCATACCAGGGGCAGACCCTGAATCATCCAGTCGCGGAACCGGATATTCCCTTCTTCGGCCAGCATGGGATAAGTAGGCGCGGCGATCGGCAGGACGAAGCTGCTGCTGGCGGCGACCATGGCGGTGATCATAATCGGTTTTAGATGAACGTGAAGGGTGGAAGAAAGCATCAGCACAAAGGGCAGAACGACGCCGAAGGTTCCGGTGTTATTTAAAAACTGCGTGATTGTGACAACGATAAGAAATACGATTCCGATCAGAAGCCGGTCCGGCACGCCGTTTCCAAATAAAGTCGCCGCCTGTTCCGACAGAAGCACATCCAGTCCCGCGCTGGCAATTCCTTTTCCAAGAGCCTGAACGCCCATGATAAACATCAGAATATCCCATCGGATGGACAGCGCCATTTCTTCCGCGGTCAGAATTTTCGCCCCGCCGATCAGCAGGAGCACCAGAGCGCCTGCCACACTGGAGGAAATCCGGGTATTTCCGTCCAGCACAATCAGAATCAGAAAGAGGAAAAAACTGCAGACGGTAATCAGTTGGTTCCGGCGGTTTTTCGGGTCGGGGGATTCAGGTTTGTATTCGTTTTTGTTTTGGATACTGTATTTTGTTCCGTTTTTATATTTGATTTTGTCTCCGAAACCGCAGTCGCTTTGATTTTCGCTTCTTTTTCCGGTTTCCGATTTTCCGGTAAAGTCCTGGTCTTTACAGTCCGGAAGACAGCGGCTGCCAATCAGGCAAAAATAGAGAATCATCGCTATTCCGACAGGCAGAGCAATCAGAGAAATCTCGAATACCCCCATGACGCCGCCGGGCACCGCGTCTTCGTAAGCGGCTTTCCCTACCATGTTTAACGGCGTCCCTACCAGTGTCATCATGCCGCCGATGGTGGCGGAGTAGCCGATGGCCATCATAACTTTTGCGCGGCTGACCTGCAGACTTGTGCCCAGAGCCAGTACCAGGGAAAGCATGGCAACCTGTACGCCGAGGCTGGACATAAATGCGGACATGGCGGCGGTAACAAGACAGAGAAGCAGCAGGATCATGGCTTCGTTTCGGATATGTTCCAGCTTTTTTCCGATGCCGTCGCTTAACTTTCCTGCCAGTCCCACTTTGAAAAATGCTTCGCTGATCACAAAAGCACCCACAAACACGAACATGGATTTATCCGCAAGCCCCGCAAAAGCGTCCTTGGCTGACAAAATGCCGGAAGCGGACAGAAGGCATGGAATCAGCAGGCCGATCCAGCCAAGAGACGCTTTTTTTGTAAGCAGCAGCAGGACAGTCAGCAGAAGGACTGCCGTTACGAGTGCTCCGTTCCACATATATATTCCCCCTTGTTTTTATTTCCGCGGGCAGCAAGCCGGACGGACAGGTTTTTATGATGTCACATCAGTATAACATTCCTTTTATTTTTTGCCTATTCAGCCGGAATTATAAAAATGGAAGGGAATTTTTCCGCATGTGGATGAAATTTTTTGTATCCTGATGAAATGAATAAATGAATCCTGCTTCGCGGGATCGTGCCGCGGCGGAACGAAAGGGCCTGAAAACAGGCCCCGTAATGTCAGCGGTGAAAAATGATCTGTAAAAAAATATCCGTATATTTTTGTGTTTTAGTTTTCAGTTTTTAGTTCTTCATGGCAGCCTGCACATGTTTTAAATAAAGCTGCCGGATGCCCTCGTATTCGCCCAGCCCTTTCAGGTGACATTCCACCGAAAAGCCGGCCTGTTCAAACTGATACCGCCAGGAATCCGGATCATCGCCGGCCATGTCGTTCATGGCATGGTCGCCGGCCACGACCATAAAAGGAGCCAGGTGGACTTTTCTGGGCTGATATGCCTTTACCTGCTTCATCAGGGATTCCATGCTGGGATAGGCTTCCACGGTGCCGAGGAAAATATTTTTGTGTCCCATATCTTTAAAAGTGTAGTCCAGGGCCGCGTATACCGAATTTGCGTAGTGGGTGGTGCCGTGTCCCATGAAAACCAGTACTTCGTCGTCGGGAAGATCATGGAAATCCGTCAGCAGCGCATGGATGGAGTCCACATTGTCCTGGGTGGTGGTCAGCAGCGGATCTCCGAACCGGATGGAGTCCATCTGACTCTGGTAAGCCAGCGCGTCCTCTTTCATCAGGTCATTTTCGATGCCGTTGATGATATGGGTGGGCTGTACGACCACTTCCTTGATTCCGTCGATTACCATCTGTGCCATGGCCTCGGTGACGGTGGGGATTTTTATGCCGTCCCGTTTCAGGATTTTTCTGATAATCATCTTGCTGGTCCAAGCCCGGTACAGTTTATAGTCCGGGTAGGCTCTGCGGATGCTGTCCTCGATCACGTCAATGGTTTTCTCTCTTGTCTCGTTTACGCTGGTTCCAAAACTTACGGCCAGTATGGCCTTCTTACATGTCCCGTCTGTCATGGCGGTTCCTCCCGTATGTAGTAATATAATGACCCGGCCGGCGAAGCGAGGACGCGCGAACGCAAAGGAAATGCGCCGGTTAAAAGCGAAAAAAGTCCATCCGTAGAGCGGATGAACCAAATGAGAACAATACGTTCTCCTTTACACGTCGTCATCCTTCGTAACTAGGTGCAGTACCATTTAGAACTGGCGGGTATTCTGACTGAAAGCCGGTTTTCCGGCTTTTCACAGTGGCGTGACCGTTCGGGATTTGCACCCGATTCCCACCGCGGCAGTTCTGTTCAGTTGATGTTTGTGATAAGTGTACCACGCATTGGACGGATTGTCAAATACAGTAATGGTTATTTAAAGGTTAAAGGTTATTTAAAGATTGATTTTATGCGGAGATTTATGATTCCCAAGGGACAGGAGGCGTTGTTTGGCAAGACTGGTGTTATGACAGAGCATACAGGTTTGATACAGGAACCGGAAGCAATGCGTCCAAAGAAAGTATAGCAGAGTATGGGGCACCTGAACAGTAACCCCATATCAGAAAGAACAAAAGCCGATTGACAGAATATTACTTATAATATAGAATATTAACATATATTAGAAAAAAATTATACTTTTCAACAGAATTTTTATGGAGATAATTGAAATGCACAAAATATTTGGAATAAATGAAGGGGGTGAATATGTACATAGAAAGGGAGCGTACTTAATCCCTGTAAAAGATGACCGTATTGGAATTGTGCAAACACCGAAAGGGTATTTCCTGCTGGGCGGCGGAATTGATAACGGGGAAACGGATACATTGTGCATTATGCGGGAATGCATGGAGGAAATAGGGTATTCCGTTTTGATAAAGAAGAAAATATGCTCAGCGGAAAGCTATGTAAAACATCCCGTGATAGGTTATTTTCATCCGATCCAAACGTACTATTTGGGAGAACTGGTCGAACAAAAACAGGCTCCGATGGAATCTGACCATAAACTTATATGGATGGATTATGACAGCATCAGGGGCAGGATGTTTCTGGAAATGCAGAATTGGGCTTTGGAGCAGAGCCGGAACAGTGCAGGAGATTAAGTTTTATGCGGTAGTGTTAAGTGGCTTATGAAAATATGAGAGATCAAATCGCAGTTAAATTTACACTTTTGGAAAATAAAAAAGAGAAGTAATTGTTTTTTGCGGTCCCGTTTGCGGACTATAAATATCGTATGCTTGCTCTGTTGCATAAGCTGTGTCCGCAATTATGGGAGAGGGTTTTCGTATAATATTTGTTAATTTTCATATTCCTCTTGTATTATTACTGAAAAACGAATATAGTAAAAGTAAGAAAATAAGATTTTCCTACTTTTGTACAAAATGTAAAGGAGACGACACTATGTTAGCTGAATTACGCCCCAAAGCCCAGATTACCATTCCAAAAGAAATCATTGTTAAGCTCGGCCTGTCAGAAGGTGACAAGCTGGATATCTTCGAGAAAGACGGTTCGATCTGCATCATGCCGGTGGCTGTCTACCCTAAAAAATACCTGAATGAGCTTCGGGAAGAAATCAGCGATGTAAAGGCGAAGCTTGCATCTGGAGAACAACCTGTTTTCGATAGTGTGGACGCTCTGTTTGACAAGCTGGAGTCAGAATGATGGCATATGAGTTTACTTTTACGCCTCGCTTCCAAAAACACTTTAAGCATCTGACTGTCCAAGAAAAGAAGCAGCTTAAAAGCAAGCTGCAGCTTCTGGCCCAAAATCCTTCTCACCCCTCCCTGCGAACCAAACACATCCAGGGGATTACAGATCTTTTTGAGTGCAGCGTCAACATGGATATCCGTATTATCTGGTATTACGAAGATGACAAAATGATTATTTTGGTAGATGTAGGGCATCATGACATACTAAAGCAATTTTAAGAATCCGAATCCATAAACTGCTGTAGCACTTCCCCGATATCCGCCTGAATGCAGATGGAACTATCTCTGATTTCCTCCGGCGCATAAGATTCTTTGGCATTGATACAAATATATTCTGCATTTTTCCACTCATGAATCATGCGCCAGAACGGATACTTTATAATCCCCGGCGTGTTACCGCCGACACCTAATTCCAGATATACGATTTTCAGGTCCTTATGACGGCTTATAAAGGTTTGATACCTGCCGGCGGCCCTATGCCAGCCTTTGTCTTACCTGCCTGTCCGGTAGAAACCACTTTAATGCTTATCAGCGACCGCTGGAAGGTTCTGATTATCCGTGACCTGCTGGAAGGTACAAAGCGTTTTGGGGAGCTGAAAAAATCTGTTGGAAATATTTTATAGAAAGTACTGACTGCCAATTTGCGCGCAATGGAAGATAGCGGGCTGCTTACCCGTAAAATTTATGCCGAAGTACCTCCGCGGGTAGAATATACGCTTACCGAAACAGGGGTTAGCCTGAAACCTGTTTTGGACGCCATGTTTTCATGGGGAACAGAATACAAAAAGAAAAACAGTCAGGTCCTCTGAAACCCACTTGACACCAACACCGAAAGCTGCCATAATGAACATTGTTCATATTGAGGTGATTTCATGAATACCGTTATAACGTCAAAGGATGACATTTTAAAAAACAGCAGAGAGCTAATCCGGCGGGAGGGCTGGTCGGCGGTGAATATCCGTTCCGTGGCAGTGGCCTGCGGCGTATCGGTGGGCTCGATCTACAATTATTTTGGTTCAAAGGCCGAGCTGGTCAGCGCCGCGGTGGAGAGTGTATGGCATGAGATTTTTCATCTGCCCCAGGAAGAAACGGCTTTTTCCGATACGCTGTCCTGTGTTTCCTGGATTTACGAACGGATGGAGTACGGCAGCAGGGAATATCCCGGTTTTTTCACCCTTCATTCATTCAGCTTTATCGGGCAGGAGAGGGCGGACGGAAAGCGGATGATGGATCGGACCTGGGAGCATATTGAAAAGCGTTTGTGTTCCGTAATCAAACAGGACCCGAATGTCCGCGCCGATGCCTTTGACGGACAGTTTACGGCGGAAAAGTTTGCCAGTGTTTTGTTCTCGCTGCTCCTGTCCGCGCTGCTGCGGCAGGATTATGATCCTTACGCTGTGCTGGAGATCATCCGCAGAACGCTTTATGAAAGAAATCCCGCATATTCCGTATAAATGTGCGGGAATTTTTACCAAGCATAGTGAACAATGTTCAGAAAGGAGAATAAATGATGCAGGCAATAATGGAAACGCTTTTTGATGCGGTGTATCTGATTCTGGTCATTACAATCGGAATTCGGATGATTCGGGGAAGTGTGCCGAACAGTCCGTTTCGTCTGTTTGGATGGATGGCGGTGGTGCTGGGCGCCGGCGATTCGTTTCATCTGGTTCCCCGCGCCGTCGCCCTCTGTACCACGGGGCTGGAAAACTATACGGCGGCTCTGGGAGCCGGAAAATGGATTACGTCCGTTACAATGACTGTTTTCTATGTACTGCTTTACCATGTGTGGAGAAAGCGGTACCTTGTCAGAGACCGCGCTGCTTTAACCGCCGCCGTATACGGTCTTGCCGGGCTGAGAATTGTTCTGTGCATGATGCCGCAGAATCAGTGGCTCAGTTCGGAAGCGCCGCTTGCCTGGGGCATTTACCGGAATATCCCTTTTGCATTGCTGGGGCTGCTGGTGATTGTGCTGTTTTATCAGGAGGCAAAGGAAAAAGAAGACCGGGCTTTCCGGTGGATGTGGCTGACCATCGTGTTGAGTTTCGGGTTTTATATTCCGGTGGTGCTGTGGGCAGATCAGATGCCTCTGCTTGGGATGCTGATGATTCCCAAAACCTGTGCCTATGTATGGACCATTCTTATCGGATATCGGGCGATGAATGCGGAGAACGGGCGGAAAAATAGGGAGAAGTTCTGACGATTTGCACAGGCGCACAGGCCCTTTGCCTTGAAAGCTGCAAAGGGCCTGTGCGCCTGTTTTTCCTATCCGTATCCTATATGAAAAAGGACATTTTTATTTTAACAGCTCTGTTTTCGCCGCGGCCAGGATTTTTTCGGCTTCTTTGTCCAGCGTATCGTCCACAGGCAGGCCGGCGTCTTTTTCCAGCAGCTCCTGTGCCCGCTTCTGTGCGTTGACGCTTAAAGGAACCTCGCCCCGTTTCAGCCAGTCGGCCCATACGCTGTCGAATCCGATATTCGGGGTGGAAATTTCTTTTTCCATCAGGTATTCCACGGTATGTTCCTGTTCTAAGAAGGTTTCGCCCTCATTGACCACGCAGTCAATGGCGTCGAATCCCAGAATATCGTCGCTGATTTCGGCAGCCCGTCTGGAGCGGTAAATCATGCTGAGGATGTCGTCGTCAATGACAAGCTGGCTTAAAGAGCAGCACATAACGCTGGCGGTGCTGCCAAAGCCGGTAATCAGCGTGGCGCCTGCCATGGCCGGCAGCAGGGCATTCATCATTTTCTCATAGCCGGCCTGCTCGTCCATGGCGCAGCTGGTGCAGGACAGGCCGTATACGTCGGACATCCATCCCAGATGTGTGGCCAACTGTGCGCAGATGGCGCTGGAAATACCGGTTTCCGGCAGGCCCAGGATGCTCTGGCCGTTTTTCATATTGGCGAAGAAGGTTCTGGAGCCGTAGAACAGCACGCAGTCCGGATTGATTAAATAAGCCAGCGACGCAAATCCCAGAATTTCCGCATGGGCCTGGGCCACGCAGCCCACGACTGTGACCGGTGCGGTCAGGCCGCCCATGGGCGCCGCCAGAATGCTGGTGGGAATGCCTGCGCCGATGATGTGCTTCATGGTGTCGGTGATTTCTTTGGGCAGGAACAGCGGAGATTCTGGTGAAACGCCTACCATGCCGATTGGATTCTCAGCCAGTTTGCTGCCGCCGTAAAGCTTGAACAGTTCCACAATGTATTTTGCGTTGTCCGCCGTGGAGACACCGGGGCCGTAGATGGGTTTCCGGGAATATTTCAGCATGGTTGCTGTCTGGGTTAACTGGCTGACTGCCGCCGGCACGTCGCTGGGATATACCAGTGCGCAGGGAATGGTCAGAGAATCCAGTTGATTCATAATGTGGATGGTATCAATTAAGTCGGTCAGCATGCCGTTTCTTCTCTTGCCCGTTACAGGATCGGCAATCCAGGGTGCGCCGCCGGTGCTGTGGGAATAGGTATTGCCCAGGCGAAAATCCACGGATGCGCCGTTGCGGGCCGTCATGGTAACTTGTTTTTTCTGGTTTTGAACAGCTTTTTCGATCAGGTCTTCGGAAAATTTAACCCGTTCTCCTTCGGCGGTACATCCGTTCTGCACCAGCAGGTCCCGCATCGCCGGGTCCTCTACCCGCATGCCGAATTTCTGCAGAATTGCAATGCCGCTCTGATGTAATTTTTCAAGCTGCTCCCTATTCAAATAGCTCATAAATGGTATCATAAATGTCAGACCCCCTCTTAAAAAGTATGGATAGAATGATTGCTGCCGCCGCAGAATACACCGCCGGAGGGCAGAGCTGCGGACGCGGAATCATAATGTGATTGGATGGATTTATTTTATATGTGAAAGATTATGCTGTAAGTTCAAAATAGCACAGAGATATGAAAAAGTCAACTATAAAATTTTTAAATATGAAAATATTTTATATATTTTCACAAAAATAAAAATGCAGTCATATCAGGATAGCTTATAAAATGGTTGATGTTTACCGAAAAAAGCCGGAAATCTATGTCAGAAAGGGCGTGTCTGCAAAAAAGATTGCATTTTTAATCAAATGACGATATACTTGAAACGATCAGTGAGACGGCTGAGAGTCGCTGTAGAAGCAGAGGTCCGGCCGGCTGTTTTTGTATATAAGGCATTGACATGATATTGAAGAACCTGAGGAATATTAAAAATGAGCGACATCAAGCATATCGGCAGCAGTATCCGGAGTCTTAGAAAGTCAAAGGGAATCACATTGCAGCAAATGTCCGGGGCGACGGGCCTGTCCATCGGCTATCTGAGCAATCTGGAGCGGAATATGTGCAGCCCTACTTTGCAGAATGTACAGAAGATCTGCGAAGTTTTCGGCAATTCCCTTACGGATCTGCTGGAGCGGAATGCGGAATCCAAGATTGTGGTCCGCAGGAAGGACAGAGAAATCACGCTGGACGAGGACAGTAATATCCGGCTGGAAAGCATTGATTTCGGCACGGGAAACTGTTCATTCCTGTATATGATCGTGAAACCTCACAATAAGACCGACGGTCTGTGGTGGACCCATGAATGCGACGAGGTGGGCACGGTGATTTCCGGTGAACTGGTGGTTATGATCGACGACCGGAAATTTGAACTGCAGGAGGGCGACAGCATTTTAATCAAGGCCCAGAGCCGTCATTGCTATTTTAATCCGTGCGAAGTGAATTCCGTGTCATACTGGGCCAGATTCTGGGAAAAAGAGGAAGGATAAAACTACATAGGACGCATCCTGTAAAAGCCGGGCTTTGATTCCGTCATTGAATCACTGTCCGGTTTTTTTGCGTGCCTGAAAACAGGGTGATGTCTTTGTAAAAAAATGTATTATATTTTCAAATATATAAAAATAATTTCAGAAATTCCTGTCATATACGCCGGGTTTCCTGCCGGTCAAATTTTCATTATAAGCGGATTTAAAAAATTGTTGTAATATAATTAATAAAATATATGGTAAATATCTGTAAAAAACTATGCAGTATTACCTAATTATTATGAAAAACATATAAAGTAATTGAAAAATATATTAAAAAATGTTATGATAATGAAAATATTTTATATATGAAAATTGTGCTGTAATTTTTATGAAAGGAAAATAAAGCGTAATATGGAGGCTTTGAAGAAACGCCGGGAAAGGGCTTACGCGCGTCTGCGGGACGCCGGTTTTCAGAAGGCGGTTGTGGGCGATCCGATGACGATTGATTATCTGACGGGCATTCATGTAATCCCTTATGAGCGTTACTATGGGCTGGTGCTGGATGCGGAGCGGGAGACTGCGGTGATGGTGAATCCCAGCGTGGACACCGGCTGCATGAAAGGGACCGTTCCTGAGAAGATCTATCTGGACAGCGACGGCCCGATGGAAGCGATCCGCGAATCCGTGGGGGACTGTAAAAAACTGGCGGTGGAGAAGAATTATTTTTCCATGGCCACGGGAGAACTGTTTCAGAGCCTGGGCTGCGAAGTGCAGGATATCGGAGACTGCATCACCAGGCTTCGGATGTGCAAAGACGAGGCGGAAGTGAAGTATATACAGTTTGCCGCCGAGATTGTGGACCGGGCTATCGCGTACGTATCGGATAAAATAAAACCGGGCATGACGGAAAAAGAACTGCATATGATGCTGTTTGCCTATATGTCCCAGTATCCCGGCTTTGTCACCGACGAAGTGATTATTCTGGTACAGGGCGGCGCCGATTCTGCCAATCCCCATGGGGTGTCCGGCGATTATGCGTTCCGGTACGGTGATATTATTCTGCTGGATTTCTGCGCCTATTACCGATACTACTGGTCGGATATCAGCCGCTGCCTCTTTATCGGAGAAGTGGGAAGTGCGAAGATGGCGGAGATTTATGATATCGTGCTCCATGCGAATCTGGCCGCGATTGCGGCGGTGAAACCGGGCGTGGCGGCAAAAGAGATCGACCGGGCCGCCAGGGATTATATTAAAAATGCCGGATACGGGGAATACTTTCTGCACCGGACCGGCCACGGGCTGGGTTTGAGCGTCCATGAGGAGCCTTATATTACCTCGGTCAACGAGCTGATTCTGGAGGAAGGCATGACCTTTACTATCGAGCCGGGCATCTATCTGGAGGGCATCGGCGGCGTCAGAATCGAGGATGACATACTGGTGACAAAAGAGGGCTGCCGGATTCTGACCGCCCATTCCAAAGAACTGAAAGACAATATCCTGCCGCAGCAGAGCGAAAGGGGATAAGCTGTCCCAGATCCAGCAGGGGTCTGGGAGGGGAGCTGCGGAACTAAATTAGGAGGGTTTTAAAATGAGTACGAATATACAATCTACAGGGGGAAAACTGAAAAAGAATATGCCGACGCTGATTATTCTGATTATTTCAGGCGCGCTGGTCTATGCGCTTCCCTATTTCAGAAGTTATTATTATGATACGTTTGTGGAATATTTTCATCTGACGAATACCCAGATGGGCGCATTGGGGAGCGCTTACGGGGGATTTGCCACCATCGCCTATTTTCTGGGCGGTTTCTGCGCGGACCGCTGGCCGGCTAAAAACCTGATGACGCTGTCACTGGTGGTCACGGGCGCGCTGGGGTTTGTGCTGGTGCTTTATCCGCCGTATCCGGTTGTGTTTGCCATTCATGCCATTTGGGGCATTACGTCAATTCTGACATTCTGGGCGGCGCTGGTAAAGGCGATCCGTTCTCTTGCCAGCTCCGAGGAGCAGGGACGTGCCTTCGGTCTGTTTGAAGGGGGCCGCGGCATCACCAATATGGTGCAGTCCGCGCTGATTTTATCTCTGTTCGGGATCCTGTCCGCTAAAATTTCCGACAAAGCGGCTCTGACCTCCGTTATGGTGATCTACTCCGCTATTAATGTGCTGCTGGGGGTTCTTGTATTCTGCATGTACAGAGAAACCGAGGCGGAAGAAGAAAAGACGGAGAAAAAGGCGCTGATTGACGTGCCGGTGCTGAAAAAAGTGTTAAAGCTTCCCACCACATGGCTGCAGGCAATTATTATCTTCTGTTCTTATGCGATGTGCTGCAGTTATTTCTATATTACACCCTATACGACGGCGGTATTCGGCGCGACGGCCGTGATCGGCGCCGCAATGGGATATTTTTCTCAGTATGTCCGGCCGGTGGGCTGTTTTGTGGCAGGGTTCGCCGCGGATAAGTTTGGTTCGTCCAAAATCTGCGCCATTTCCTATGTCGTGATGATTATAGGAACGCTGGGCGTGATTCTGACGCCGGGAAATCCGTCTCTGATCTGGATGCTGCTGATTTTTATTGCGGCCATTTATGCTTCCATGTATGCGTGTCAGTCGATGCACTTTGCCATTATGGAAGAAGGAGATTATCCGCTGGAGATTACGGGAACGGCGACCGCCATCGTTACGCCCCTGGGATACAGTGTGGAGTTTTTTGCGCCCATGGTGGCCGGGCTGTGTCTGGACCGCTGGGCCGGCGCGGCAGGCTATAAAGTGTTTTTCGGAATACTGGCGGGACTGGCCGTAATCGGATTAATCGCCACGCTGCTGTGGATGAGTTTGACCAGGGAAAAGAGGATGGCGATTCAGGCAAAGAAAGTAAAAT
>Ga0137306_101632_pt1 | contig 21945 bp, 17 predicted proteins | sample Inofroosms_March_FD_97187 | JGI IMG/M metagenome (GOLD analysis project Ga0137306, IMG submission 97187) | Mouse cecal microbial communities from Vienna, Austria - N-Acetylneuraminic and N-Acetylglucosamine D2O microcosms_March | ecosystem: Host-associated > Mammals > Digestive system > Large...
CTAAGGGGCGAAGGAGTCGGGTTCACGGATGGCCGTGTGGATATGAAAAAATATCAGTGGGGGAGACGGAGATTTTAGCTTAAGGATTGTTGCGCTGAAGACAGAAAAAGCAGATTGCTATATGGCACGGGGTATGCTATAATTTGTTCTAGAGTAGCCGTATTACAAGGTGGACAGCCTCCCTGACTTCACAGAAGAAGGGAGGTGATGCATATGAGTACATACGAAGTTTTAACATTGTTAATCCTTTTCGGAACGTTCCTCATTGCATTGCTTGCCTATTTGGATAATAGGAACAACAAGCGAAAATAAATAAACCTACCTTGTAATCTTAGCGGATGCAGGTAGGTTTATATAACTATACGCGGAGACTAACCACTTTGTACCCACAGGGCATGATATGGGCGGCTGCTCCTTTTCTATAATATAACATTTCTGAATCTGAAAATCAACATTTTTTTGAAATCTCACAGATGTCTCGGTAAATGGTTGTTACTATTCACGGCCTGGGAGGCCGCTCATAGTAACGATTCGGGGCGGCATTCCGAGTTTTGCTACGCAAAAGCCGCCCCTCACTCCTGAATCATGTTCTTACGGAATGCGCAGTTTATGCGCATTCCTGACCCATGAATAGTAACAAATGGTTACTATTCACAGACTAACCGTCCGCCCATAGCAACGCATCTAACCCGGGCAGGTTAAATCATTCGTTGCCGCATGGGCGCAAAGGAATAGGACGGTAGTAAAGAGAGAATTCACATAATGAAACATATTTTTTATACACCGTTAACAGCGGCTCCTTTCAGGCAAAATAATGTGCATAAGGAAATACAGCCAGCCAGTCTGGCGGCAGCCCGGTATATCCGCTGTTTCTGGGGGAGTGAAAAACCATACCAGAAGGCAGAGGCAGATTCTCCGCCGGAGCTTATTATTCCCGATACCTGCGCGGATATTATCTACCACATCGACCATACAGATCACACGGTCGCAGGTGGATTCTGCGGCATCAACGATGCCAGCTTTACGTATCGTGATGAAGCAAAGCCGGGACATCTGATCTCAACATTCGCGGTTCGGTTTTATGCATGGGGGGCCTATCGGTTTTCTGAGGACTCCCTTGTGGGCACTCTGAATGGATATGATGATGTGCAGTCCAGATTCCGCAGTCTGGATCAGATGCTGCGTCCCCGGCTTTTGGAGATACAGTCCCTGAGGGAGCGGAGTCATATAGCAGAGGAATTTTTTACAGGGCAGTTGTGCAGGCTCAGACAGAACGATATCATAAATCAAGCAGTGGGACAGATTACCGCGCAAAGCGGTACGCGGACTGTGGTTGAGCTTGCAAAAGAATGCTTTATCAGCAGCAGACAGTTGGAGCGTTTGTTCGGCGAATACATTGGTATTACACCCAAAAAGCTTTGCAGTCTGGTGCGCTATCAGTGCCTGTGGAATGAAATCCTGCGTAATCCAGGATTCCATATCCAGGATGCAGTCCATAAATACAGATACACAGACCAGTCGCACTTGATGCGGGAGTTCAGGCGGTACCACACAATGGATATAAGGAGTGCGAAGATATACGCCTGTGGGGATGTCGGAAATATACAATACACTCACAGCAGATTACGGTAGAATAAAAAGACAGTGTATGCAGAAGATGACTCCTGGTTACAGCTTATTACAGTTCAGCCTTCGGCTAAGTCCTGTGTTGGACTGTAACGGTTTTTGCCATCTTTTGTATATCTTCTGTGAATACAGTAAGAAAGTGGGGAAGTACGATGGGAATTTCTGACAAGTCAAAGGAAAATCTAAGTGTGTGCGGAACGGACTGCAGTGTCTGTTACTGCTATGGGAAAATGTGTACAGGCTGTAATGACTGCAGCGGAAAGGTATTCCATGCACCGGAGGGCGGGGCATGTGCAATTTATGAGTGCACGGTGAATAAGAAAGGATTTAAGAACTGCGGAGAATGCAGCGAAGCACCCTGTGACATCTGGATGAAGACCAGAGATCCGAAATATTCCGATGACGAATTTAACGAGAATGTCAAAATGCGTTTGCAGGCATTAAGAGGGTAAGTGTTAGAGCGCATTCGTCACTATTCACGGGGCCATGCACTCCGCTGCACGGCATCCGGGCAGATAAAGCGGTGTTTTTTGGCATCCAGCCCCTCGCTGAAAGCGACTTTTAAATGGGTTGGATGCGTTACTATGAGTGGACGGTTAGTCCTTGAATAGTAACCGTGATTATGTCTTTACGCAATATTATAAAAATGATACAATAAGATCATGACTGGTGCAGGAAGAAGGAAGATCATGATGCGTAAAGAATTCAACATCACAGGTTTATGTATACCCCGGAAACACTATATGGTGAATTTGAATAACCGGCTGAAGCAAATGAAAAGGATGGTTGATAAAGGAAACTATTTTGTAATAAGCCGTGCCCGCCAATATGGGAAAACAACCACTCTGGCAGCGCTGGCAGAATACCTTAAGGATGAATATATCACGGTTTTTATGGATTTCCAGACAATCGGGAATGAGATGTATGAGAATGAGGATTCATTTTCAAGAGCCTTTATAACCTGCTTTTTGGACGAACTTTTTTTACTGCATCTATCAGAGGAGGAGTCCGTAAAAGAACTGAAACAGATGCTGGAGGATCAAAGCAGGCCATTTTATCTGATGAATCTTTTCCGGTGCCTGATTTCTCTGTGTGAACAGTCAGAGAGACCGGTTGTTCTTATGATTGACGAAATTGACACTGCACAGAATAATCAGGTTTTTCTGGATTTCCTGTCGCAGCTGAGGAACTATTACCTCCGAAGGGAGAGAAAGGGAACAGCGACATTCCATTCGGTTATTCTGGCAGGTGTTTATGATGTGAAGAATCTGAAGAGGAAACTGAGAGCAGATGAAGAACATAAGATGAACAGCCCATGGAATATTGCGGTTAATTTCGACATGGATATGAGTTTTTCAGCGGACGAGATCGCATGCATGCTGCGGGAATATGAAGCGGATGAGCATACGGGGATGAATGTGGAAGAGATGGCCGGACTGATTTACAATGAAACATCTGGGTATCCGTTTCTTGTATGCCGTTTATGTAAAATTATGGACGAAGAACTGCCGGGGCAGGCTGGTTTTGGAACCCGCTCCGCTGCGTGGAGTAAAGAAGGATTTCTTGCGGCGGTCAGGAGCCTGATTTTAGAAAAGAACACGTTATTTGACTCACTGAACCATAAACTGGAAGAGTATCCGGAACTGGAACGGGTTATCAGCAGAGTACTGTTCAATGGAGAAAAGGTGATCTATAATCCTGACCTGGAAGAAATTGATATTGCGATTATGTTTGGCTTTGCAAAACGTGAGGGCGCTGTTGTTGTGATTGCAAACCGGATTTTTGAAACCCGCCTGTACAACAGATTTCTGACTTCAGAGGAATGGAAGGAAAGCAGTATTACCCAGGCTTCTTTCCAGGATAAGAATGGCTTTGTAGTGGATGGACATCTGAAGATGAGGAACATACTTGAAAAGTTTGTGGTGCATTTTCAAGAGTTATATGGAGAGAAGGATAAAAAATTTGTAGAAGAATATGGAAGAAGATTTTTCCTTTTATATCTCAGGCCGATTATTAATGGAGCAGGAAATTATTATATTGAGGCACAGACACGGGATAAGAAGCGTACAGATGTGATTATTGATTATCATGGAGAGCAATTCGTAATTGAAATGAAGGTCTGGCATGGGAAAGAATACCATGAACGAGGAGAAGCACAGCTTGCAGAATATCTGGATTTTTACCATAAGCAGACAGGTTATTTGCTGAGCTTCAACTTTAATAAGAAAAAAGAAACCGGAGTGTTTGACCGGATGATTGGAGACAACCGGATAATTGAGGCAGTTGTATAGAAAGATGAGTATGCAAGGCGGGAAAAGCTTTTAATAGCTTTTTCCGCCTTGCAGTATATACTACTATACTATATATAGCGCAGATGCGTATCTATGTGTCATCCGCATCTGCATGTATCTCTATATTCACATCCATACTGACATCCGCATCTATCTCTGCATTCCCTTCCGCCATATAAGCAGTACGATACTGAACCGGCGTCATTCCGGTTTCTTTTTTAAACTCCCGTATAAAGTAAGAAGAGGTAGAGAGCCCCACCTTCTCTCCGATCTCATGGATAGAGGCATCTGAGTTCAGAAGAAGCTGGGCAGCTTTTTTTATGCGCAGCTTTTTCAGATACTGCATCGGACTGACCTGATAGGCCTGGTTAAAACAGCGGATCAGATGTGAGGAGCTGTAGGAAAAGAATTTTGCCATATTATTCAGGGAGATATCCTCCATATAGTGCAGATCAATATAATCCCTCAGTGTCCGGGCAATGCTCTGCTTTTCATAATCTGAGCACAGAGGCGTATACAGAGCCTGAAGGAGCTGGATTAAAACAGACTGCAGGTCAAGGGGAGTCTGCATGTGGGACGGAAACTCCTTTTTCTTTGTGTACTGATTAAAAGAGACGAGAAGCAGCCGTTTCAGGCAGCGCTCAAAATTTGGACGGTCCGCTTCAGAGACAGTCCCCGTTCTTGGAAGAGAGAGTACGAATTCCTGGGGCGAATAGTAGTACTTCGGAGTTGCCCGTCTCGTAATGCAGTCAGGATAAAAGTTTTCGGATAAGGTGTACTCACTGTCTGTAAAAAAGTGGACCCAGGAGGTAATGGTCTTTTCTGTACAGATGCGTTTGCCTCTGTGGTATATCTCTGGAATAATAATAAAAAACTGGCCTTCCCCTAATTCTACCTCCCAGTCATTCTGCTCCAGATAAAGATGCCCGGTGTGTACATAGATCAGATCAAAGGCATTATGGATAACACGCCTTTCATGAATGTCCCCCGGACGGTAAATGCATTTTCCGCCGACAATATAATAGGGAAGAGGCGGACAGGGAATATTTAAAAATTTCATTCAATTTCTCCCTTATAGGGTTACAGTTTACAAATATCAATTTTATTATATCAGAAGATTTTAGGCATATCAATAAAAATCCGAAAATTAAGGAGATGATTTACGGATAAATTTATTTTTTATGTAAAAAATGAGAGGGATGGAGAAAAAATATTGATTTTGTTCTATGAAAATATAATAGTTTTTTCGTATATTGTGTGGAATGTGTTTAATGACAACGGAATTTTTTGAAATTATAGTAATAATATATAAAATAATAGACAAGTCAATATTTTTCTTGGATAAAATTTACAGATTACTATTAAGTGTTTCTTGAGATGTACGTACGGATGCAAAGGCTCGAGAGTACGAAAGCTATGAGGAGAGGAAAACATGTCAAAAAAGAATCAATTTATTTCTATGAAACAGGTTTCGGTTAAGGATTCATTCTTTTCGCCAATCCAGAAAACGGTTGTGGACGTGATGATTCCGTACCAGGAGAAGGCGCTTCATGACGAGATCCCGGATGTCAGAAAAAGCCATGTGATTGAGAATATGAAGATTGCGGCAGGTGAGAGTGAGGGTAATTATTACGGGCGCATCTTCCAGGACAGTGATCTTGCAAAATGGATTGAGGCGGTGGCGTATTCCCTGATTTTAAAGCCGGATCCGGAGCTTGAAAGCCGGACAGATGAGATTATTGACCTTATTGGGAGGGCACAGAGACCGGATGGATATCTGAATTCTTACTTTATCGCAGCAGCGCCTGAACGCCGCTGGCAGAATCTTTCGGACTGTCATGAGCTCTACTGTGCGGGACATATGACAGAGGCGGCAGTAGCCTATTATGAGGCTACGGGAAAGGATACGTTTTTAAAGATCTGCTGTCGAATGTGTGACCATATTGATAACCGCTTCGGGCCAGGGAAGATTACGGGAATCCCGGGACATGAGGAGATTGAGCTGGCGCTGATGCGCCTTTACCGGGTGACCGGCGAGGAGCGGTATCTGAAGCTTGCTTCCTATTTTGTGGACGAGCGGGGGAAGGACCCGGATTTTTTCCTCAAAGAGGAAGAAAACAGAGGATGGAGCCGGACAGATTATGTCAGTAAACTGTCCCCGGCCTATATGCAGAATCACAAGCCCTTAAGAGAACAGGACAAGGTAGAAGGACATGCTGTCCGCTGTATGTATCTTCTGACGGCAGCAGCAGATCTTGCAGCAGTGACAGATGATGAGGCTCTTCTTGCAGCCTGCAGAAGGCTCTGGGATAATATGGTGGAAAAGCGGATGTATATAACGGCAGGCATAGGCTCTACTGCCAGGGGCGAGGCGTTTACAGAGGATTACGACCTGCCCAATGACACAGCCTATGCGGAAACCTGTGCGGCTGTGGGAGTCTGCTTTTTTGCAAGGCAGATGCTGGAGGCGGAGCCCTGCTCCCGCTATGCAGACGTCATGGAACGGGCTTTTTATAATGGAACCATAAGCGGCATGCAGCTTGATGGCACAAAGTTTTTCTATATAAACCAGTTAGAGGCAAATCCCGAGATGTCGGCAGAGGTATACGGGGATGAGGAGTACACGCCTGAGAGGATCGGATGGTATGACTGCGCCTGCTGTCCGCCGAATCTGGCGCGTCTGATGACCTCTCTTGGAACCTATGTATGGTCATCCGGGGAGGATGTCATATATTCCCATCTATTTATTGGCGGGGAAGTATTTTTTGATATGGAGGGCGGAGTAAGGATATTACTGGAGTCGCGCTATCCGTGGGAGGGCGAGGTTGTCTACACAGTAGAACCATACGCCCCTGGAGCAGAATTCACCCTTGCGGTCCGTTATCCGGGATGGTGTCCCGGGATGAAGATTTCAGTGAACGGGGAAGAGACGCCGGATTCCGCCCTTGGAAAGGACGGCTACTGGAAGATTTCCCGCTGCTGGGAATCAGGGGATCAGGTGGCCTGCCATATGGATATGCCGGTAAGAAGAGTATATGCAAATCCCCTGGTACGTGCAGACGCCGGGTGTGTTGCTTTTATGAGAGGGCCGGTTGTCTATGCATTTGAGGGAATTGATAATGGAGAAGCTCTGCAGACATTCCGGATCCCGAGAGAAGGGAAAGCAGAGATTCTCCCCTATGACCCGGAACTTCTGGGAGGCATCGTGGCACTTAAGATTCCGGCATTACAGAAGGAGATACCAGAGTCTCTTTATCTGGGACAGCCGTGTCTGGAAAAACCGGTCACACTTAAAGCAATCCCATATTATGCATGGTCCAACAGAGGTCTGACGCATATGAGGGTGTGGATGGAGGAAGCATAACATGATACAAGCGTCAAACCCGAAAAGTAGGCATTTTCGTAGAAAAAATGAGCGGATTTGAGGTGTTTTGGGATTGTGGGAGTGCGTTAGCACGGAACAATCCGTGTATCAGAAGGTGGAAGGAGAGTGAGAGCATGAAAAAATATATCGGGAAGCGCCTTGCCATATCTTTGGTTACACTGTTGATTGTAATATTTGTCTTATTCTTATTATTACAACTTATGCCCGGTTCGCCTTTTAATGATGAAAGGCTGTCACAGGAGCAGATTGCCGTGATGTCAGAAAAATACGGCCTTGACCAGCCGGTTACCGTACAGTTCTTCCGTTATGTGAAGAATCTGTGCAAGGGAGATTTTGGCGTATCTTACGTTATTTCCAAGGACACGTCCATCTCCGTGCTTCTTGAGAACCGGGTTCCCATCAGCTTCGGAATCGGCGGGGAGGCTGTGGCATTCGGGGCAGTGATCGGCCTGATTCTTGGAATACTGGCGGCGCTTAAGCATAACAGCTGGTGGGATACCTTATGTACATTTATTTCAGTCATTGGAGTCAGCCTGCCCTCCTATGTCTTTGCACTGGCGCTGGCGTATTTTGTGGGATTTAAGGCGCAGTGGCTGCCGCTTTTGTATGACGGAAAGCAGTTTTTCGCATCCTCCGTGATGCCCATGATTGCACTCTCCATGTTTACGGTAGCAACGGTGGCGAGATTTACCAGGACCTCTCTTCTGGAGGTATTGGACAGTGAGTATATGCTGCTGGCAGAGAGCAAGGGAATTACCGGTCCCACACTTATGCTGCGGCATGCCATGAGAAATGCCCTGATTCCTATTGTTACAGTCCTTGCCCCCCTTGTTGTGGATCTGATGATCGGCTCACTGGTAATTGAGAAGATCTTTTCGATTCCAGGCATCGGGAGCCTGATGGTAACCGCCATTCAGTCCAATGATTATAATGTGACGATTACACTGGCATTCATCTACAGTGTCATGTATATAGTGCTGATGCTGATTGTTGACATTGTGTATGGAATTATTGACCCCAGGATTCGCCTGGCAGGAAAAACGGACTGAGAGGTGAGAGCATGAAGAAAAAGAAAGAACAGTCAGCAGGAAATACAGCAAGAGTTTTGTCGGTGGAAGAATATTTAAGCCAGATTGATTTCAGAGAGGATGATTTTGAATTTCAGCACAAGGACGGATTTGAACATATAGATACGAACTTTGCCAGCCAGGGCTACTGGAAGGAGGCTCTAGCGCGGTTCAGAAAGAGCAAGGGAGCCATGTTCAGCCTGATCTGTATCCTGCTTTTAACCCTGATGGCATTTGTCGGTCCCAGTATGAATGAATATACCTATGACCAGCAGATTACGGTAAATCAGAATATGGCGCCCAGGATCCCGGGGCTGGAGAAGCTTGGAATCCTGGATGGCTCGGAGACTATGCGTACCTCAACAGGAAGTAAAGAGATCAATTACTATGAGAGCAATCAGCTGGAGGATACCTGGTACTGGTTTGGCTCAGATTCCTTTGGCAGGGATCTGTGGACAAGAACATGGATGGGGACGCGGATCAGCCTTTATGTGGCGATCCTTGCAGTAATCATTGACCTTGCATTCGGGCTTACCTATGGCATGGTGTCCGGGTACTTCGGAGGCAGGACGGATATGGTTATGCAGAGAATCGTGGAGGTGCTAAACAGTATTCCGTATCTGGTCACAGTAACACTTCTTCTGCTGGTGATGAAGCCGGGACTTCTGTCCATTACCTTTGCCCTTATGTTTTCCGGGTGGCTTGGGATGAGCCGGATTGCCAGGGCAGAGGTCTTAAAGCTTAAAGAGCAGGAGTATGTTCTTGCCTCCCGTACGCTGGGTGCGAAGAGCCTTTGGATTATATTTAAGGAGATTCTGCCTAATATCTTTGGACCATTAATAACACAGACCATGTTTTCCATCCCTCACGCGATTTTTACAGAGGCGTTCCTGGCATTTATCGGACTGGGGGTTCCGGAGCCTCTGGCATCTCTTGGATCACTGATTTCCAGCGGATACCAGAACTTTACCTCCCATCCGTACATGATCGTATTTCCGCTGCTTGTCATGGGACTTCTGATGCTCTGCTTTAACATGCTGGCAGACGGCCTGAGGGATGCCCTTGACCCGAAGATGAAGGATATGTAGGAGGAGATGGACATGAGAGAGAAAATATTGTCGATTCAGAACCTGAACATTTCGTTTGAGACAACTGCAGGCATGGTGAATGCGGTCAGAGGTGTCAATCTCAGCGTATACCGCGGGGAGACTGTAGCGCTTGTAGGGGAATCAGGATCCGGGAAGTCCGTTTCAGCTAAGGCAATTATGGGAATCCTTGCAAAGAACGGAACCATTGACAGCGGTGATATCACCCTGTCCTATTACAGGCAGGAGGAGAAGGTGACGAGGGATATCCTGTCTATGGATAAAAAGGAAATCCGCCGTCATGTAAATGGAAAAAGAATCGCCATGGTGTTTCAGGATCCCATGACTTCATTAAATCCCCTGATTCCAGTCGGGAAGCAGGTCATGGAGGGAATGCTCTGGCATTATCATACACCGAAGGAGGAGGCTTATCAGAAGGCACTGGATCTTCTGAAGCTGGTAGGAATTACGGATGCCGAAAAGCGTATGAAGAATTACCCCCACCAGCTTTCAGGGGGGATGCGCCAGAGGGTGGTGATTGCCATCGCGCTTTCCTGCGATCCAGATCTGCTGATCTGTGACGAGCCTACAACCGCGCTGGATGTAACGATCCAGTCTAAGATTCTGGAGCTGATTCAGGAGATTCAGAAGAGAAAGAAACTGTCCGTTATCTATATTACACATGACCTGGGAGTAGTGGCAAAAGTGGCGGATTATGTCAATGTTATGTATGCCGGGAAGATTGTAGAGAGCGGTACGGTCAATGAGGTCTTTTATGACCCGAAGCATCCATATACATGGGGGCTGCTTTCTGCGATGCCGGACCTGGGGACAGAGGATGAGAGGCTTTATACCATTCCCGGAAGCCCGCCGAATCTGCTCCACAGGATCACAGGCGACGCCTTTGCCCCGAGGAACAAATACGCCCTTAAGATTGACAGCCGGGTGGAGCCGCCCATGTTCAAGGTATCGGATACCCATTATGCGGCCACATGGCTTTTGCATCCGAAGGCTCCGAAGGTGGAGCTTCCAGGGGAGCTTAAGGCCAGGATTGACCGAATGATGAAGGAGGGAGAGCATTATGACAAAACAGGAAAACAGTAAGACCGCCCCTCTCCTTGAGGTGAAAGGCTTAAAGCAGTATTTCCGGGTAAGCCGTAAGTTTACAGTAAAGGCAGTAGAAGATGTAAGTTTTTATATCAATCCGGGTGAGACCTATGGGCTGGTGGGAGAGTCCGGCTCAGGGAAGACGACCATCGGACGTTCGGTTATTCACCTGTATGAGCCTACTGCGGGGGAGATTCTTTTTGACGGAATGAATATTTCCGGCAGGCTTAAGGGTGAGACAGAGCGTAATCTACGGGTCAATATGCAGATGATCTTTCAGGATCCTATGGCATGCCTGAATCCACGCAGAAAAGTAGGAGACATTATCGCCCAGGGACTGGATATCCATCACCGGTATCACTCTGCAAAGGAACGGGAGGAGATGGTGGCTGACATTCTTCATAAAGTAGGGCTTGCGCCGGAGCATGCAAACCGCTATCCTCATCAGTTTTCCGGCGGACAGAGGCAGCGTGTGGGAATCGCCCGGGCTCTTATTATGAATCCAAAATTGATTATTGCAGACGAGTGTATCTCCGCCCTGGATATGTCAATCCAGGCACAGGTGGTGAATCTGATGAAGGATCTGCAGCAGGAGAATGGAATGGCATATCTGTTTATTGCCCATGACCTGTCAATGGTAAAATATATTTCTGACCGGATCGGAGTGCTGCACCTGGGGCATCTGCTGGAGACCGGGACAACGGACGAGATTTTTTCCCATCCGGTACACCCGTATACCAAAAGCCTTCTCTCGGCAATCCCCCATCCCAATCCTCTGGCGGAACGGAAAAGGAAGGCGCTTCAATACGATTACAAGACAAGCGGAATTGACTACGGCGAAGGAACTATGCACCAGGTAGAGGGGACACATTATGTCCGCTGTACGGATCAAGAATATGATTCCTGGAAGTAAGGCGGCTTCATACCGGGCGGCAGATTCCGTCAGCCGTAAGTATGGCCGGATTTCTGTTTCTAATACGGAACAGCCGTAAATGATTTTAAATTGCTGACAGAAAGAGCGGCATTTAAAATAAAGTGGGGAGAGACGAAGGAATTTCTCCCGGAATTATCAAAAAAGGAGGAGATATTATGAAACTCAAAAACAAGTTACTGGCATGTCTGCTTGTATTAGCGATGTGTGTCTGCTTGCTGGCAGGCTGCGGCGGCGGGACAGAAGAGGACAAAGCAGGGAAGGCTGAGACGGAGAGCGGGAACCAGGAGGAATCCCAGCCGGCAGGAGACAAAGTGCTCCGCTATCAGGTAAGCACCATCGTGGATTCTATGGATCCGGCCCTCTCCAATGATTATACATCCTGTGGAGTATTGTCCCAGTGTATGATGGGGCTCTTCACAAAGGACGAAAACGGGGCGCCTGCGCCGGGAATGGCAGAGAGCGAGGAGAAATCAGAGGATGGATTGACCTTAACCTTCCATATCCGTGAGGATGCTGTATGGGCAAACGGCGATCCTGTGACAGCCCATGACTTTGTATATGCATGGCGCAGAGTTGCGGATCCGAAGATGGCAAGTGATTATCAGTTCTTTATTCAGACGGCATGTATTGTAAATGCAGATGAAGTAGTAGCTGGAGAAAAGCCGGTAGAGGATCTGGGTGTAGAAGCAAAGGATGACAAGACGCTGGAAGTAAAATTAAGCTCCCCATGCTCGATCTTCGATTATCTGATGACATCCACCTGCTTCCTTCCACTTTCACAGGATTTCGTGGAGGGATGCGGCGACAAATTTGCAACGTCGCCAGAGACAATCCTTTGTAACGGACCATTTAAGATTTCAGCTTATGAGCCGTCAACAATGACGATCGAGGAAGTGAAGAATGATAAATTCTTTGATGCTTCCAAGGTTAAGCTTGACGGGGTAGAATTCCAGGTAATTACAGACAGCCAGACAGCAGCCCTTTCCTTCGAAAACGGAGAGCTGGATATTGTTACCCTGAGCGGCAACCTGGTTGAGCAGTATGAGGATGACGAGCGGTTCAGTACAAGGGGTGACGGATATAACTGGTATCTGTGCCCGAATATGGAGAAAAAGGGACTTGACAATCTGAATATCCGTATGGCGCTTGCAAAGTCCTACGATAAAGAGGCTGTAACAACAAGGATTCTGAAAGATGGTTCCACACCGATGGATTACTTCGTACCAGTGGGCCTGGCGGCAAATACAAAGGGAACGGATTTCCGTGCAGATGCAGGAGATGCGTATGACAGCTGGACCTATGATGTGGAGAAGGCGAAGGAGCTGTGGAAGACAGGCTTAAAGGAAGCGGGATTATCATCCTTAGAGCTTACCCTGATGTGCGAGGACACAGATTCCGCACAGGCCGTTGCCCAGTTCCTGCAGAGCGAGTGGCAGACAAACCTTGAAGGTCTGAAGGTAGAACTCCAGGTACTGCCAAAGAAGGCACGTCTTGAGTATATGCAGAAGGGTGAATATGATGTAGGTCTTACCAGATGGGGACCAGACTATGCAGATCCCATGACAGACCTGGATATGTGGGTAACAGGAAGCTCCACCAACTATTCACGCTTCTCTGATAAGGAATATGATGAGACCATCAAGTCCGCGAAGGTGGGCGATCTGGCGTTAGATCTGGATGCACGCTGGAGTGCACTGATCGACTGTGAGAAGAAACTGGCTGACAACTGCGTTTTGTTCCCGATTTACAGCCAGTCTGTAGCAATGATGACGAATCCGCAGATCGTAGATGTACAGTATTATTCTGTAGGCATGCCGTATCTGTTCATCAATGCAGATAAGAAATAAAGATAAAAATTTCTGCCTGTATGGTCAGGGAGGTCCCTGGATACTCCACTCCTGCGTCTGCTAACGCAACTGTATCGCTGCTATTCACGGACGGTTAGTCCGTGAATAGCAGCCAATGTACAGGCGGAAAATTTTAATACCGTCCTGAATAGGGAATTTGTAGAGAATTTTGTGTTATACTGGATTTTAGGTGTATAATAATTTTCAGTGAATTTCCAGAAGCAGGGCGGTATTTTTATGTGTAAAAATATGAGTGAAAAGAAGAGAATTTTGATTGCAGATGATGAGCCGGGGATTATTCTTCTGTTAAGAGACTATTTTGAGATGCAGGATTACAGCGTCATTTCGGCGGCGAATGGGATCGAGGCGCTTGAAAAGCTGTCCCAGGGTCCGGATCTGATTCTCCTGGATGTGAATATGCCTCTTCTTGACGGGTTTGAGGTATGTGAGAGGATCCGGGCACATGTGTCCTGTCCGATTCTATTTCTGACAGCGAAGATTGAGGAGGCAGACCGGATCAGGGGACTGATGTCAGGGGGAGATGATTATATTTTGAAACCTTTTAGCATTGATGAGCTGGGAGCCAGGGTGGAGGCACATCTGAGGCGTGAGAGGCGGAAAAAGACAGAGGGCACTGTGAAGATTTTTGATCATCTGGCGATTCATTACGAGGAAAAATCAGTCTATTACGGAGAGCATCCACTTTCGCTTACAAAGACAGAATTTGGAATTACAGAGCTCTTATCCCTGAATCCCGGGCAGGTGTTCAGTAAAGATCAGCTATATGAGAGAGTCCGGGGCTTTGATGGAAGCGCAGACAGCAGTATTGTGATGGAGCATGTCCGGAGAATCCGAGGGAAGATCGGGAGATTCACGGATAAACCATATATAGAGACCGTGTGGGGAGTTGGTTACAGATGGATTGGCTAGAGGAAAAACTGGAAAAGCTGTTAACATATATCCGCAATCTTTCGTTCCGCAAAGCGATGATTGCCTATATCCTTGTGCTTGCAGTGATAGTATGGGGATTATCCTGGTTCACAATGACTCTCTGCCGCCAGCTGGAGCTAAAGATTCTGACTGGAGGCAATTTCAGGAACAAGAAGAGTGAATTTTTTTATGAGAATGGAATTTTATGGAGATACGCATTTTCATTTCCAGAAAATACAGACAGTGCGAGTGTCGTTATTCTGGATTTTGTCCGGTCATGGTGTCCCTTTTTCTATGCATTTGCAGGTATGATCATTACAATTCTCATTTTTTATAAGAAACGACTTCTGGGGCCTCTTAAGGTTCTTAAGGAGAGTGTGAAAAAGATACGGGAAAATGATCTCGACTTTCAGGTAACCTATGACAGCCGGGACGAGTTGGGGAATCTCTGTGATTCCGTAGAGGACATGCGCCTGGAGCTGATTCGTGGAAAGGAAGAGATGTGGAGGCTCGTTGAGCGGCAGAAGGAGCTGAATGCCGCATTTGCCCATGACCTCCGTACGCCTCTTACCGTACTTAAGGGCTACACGGATTTTCTGGCAAGATATGTGCCGGAGGGGAGAGTGAGCCAGGAAAAGCTTACCGGCACTCTTACACTCATGGCAGAGCATTTGGCCAGGCTGGAGGAATACAGCCGTACTATGAAAGGAATCCGCAGTATTGAAGATGTTCCTTTTTCACCAGAAAAGATAAGCCTTAGTGGAATCAGAAGGAGAGTGGAAGAGGTAGTGTTTGCTCTCAATCAGGCAGAGGGAATAGAGATAATCTGCCAGAAGGCGGATGACAATATGGTGCTTAAGGCAGATGACAGCATGATTATGGAAGTTCTGGGGAATATGCTCTCTAATGCGATCCGCTATGCGAGGGGAAAGATAGAAGTTGCATCTGATTATAATAGGCAGAGGGGAGAGTTCCTTCTGACAGTTCAGGATGACGGACCGGGATTTACGGAGGAGCAGCTTGAAAAGGCGCTGAAACCTTATTATAAGGAACCAGAAGCGCCTGAAGCGGACGAACACTTTGGGATCGGGCTTCATATATGCAGGGAATTATGCAAAAAACATGGCGGAACCTTAAGTGTGGCAAATAGTATACAGGGAGGGGCAGTCGTGACGGCTTCATTTTTTTGCAGGATAGAAAAGTCTGGCTGCTGGTAGCCGCCGCTTTATCGGCCGGATGCCGTGCAGCAGGGTGCACGGCCCCGTGAATAGTAACTGTATCGATCACCGTTGGAATGGAAACACTGGAATTCTAATAAAAAATCTTTAACACTTCCTTATAGATTCTTAATTTTTTGTAGAGAGAATATAGAGATTTGTATTTTATTCTATTTTACAGATAAAAGTTGGCAACAACATTCATCGGTTGTTGCCAGAAAGGAAGGTGTTTATGTCAGCGAAAATAAAAATCAGAGATCTGAATCAGTATTATGGAAAAAAGCAGGCGCTAAAGAACGTGAATCTTACAATTGAGACAGGTATGTTCGGGCTTCTGGGGAGAAACGGGGCCGGGAAAACCACGCTTATGAAAGTGCTTGCAACCCTGCTTCCCAAGACAGAGGGCCATGTATCCGTGTGCGGAAGGAGTGTGTCAAAGGCACAGGAAGTAAGGAGAATTACAGGATATCTTCCACAGGATTTTTCCATGTATCCCAATATGTCAGTCTATGAGGCGATGGATTACCTGGGAGTGCTGTCGGGCCTTAATAAAGCACAGAGAAAGCAGAGAATCCCGGAGCTTTTAAGGCGGGTGAATCTGCAGGATGACAGGAGAAAAAAGGTGAAGGCGCTGTCCGGAGGGATGAAGAGAAGACTCGGGATTGCGCAGGCGATCTTACATGACCCTAAGATACTGATTGTAGACGAGCCGACAGCAGGGCTGGATCCCGAGGAGCGCGTACGGTTCCGGAATCTGCTGTGTGAAATCGCAGAGGACCGGATCGTAATCCTTTCTACACATATTGTGGGAGATATTGAGGCAACCTGTGAAAATATTGCAGTGCTTGATGCGGGTGAGATTATATTTAAGGGGACGGTAGCAGAACTGATTGATATGGCAGAAGGCAGCGTATACCAGGCAGAGATCAGCAAAAAGGAGCTGGAGCTTTTGAAAAAACGCTGTATTGTCACCAGTATGCTTACATTAGGCAATAATGTGATGGTGCGTTTCCTCTCAGATTCGAAGCCTTTCGCCTCCGCAAAGCCTTGTGAGGCAGGAGTAGAGGATGCATACATGTATCTTATGAGCAGCAGAGGAGGTGAGGCAGAATGTTTGGACAGCTCTTTATAAAGGAATGCCGCCAGACAGCAAGAAGTCTCATCTACTGGCTCATTGTCCTTGTACTGATCTTTGATTTTGTGACACAGCTTGGGGAAATGGATATAGCCAGAGAGCCAAAAAAAGGTCAGGAGAACTATGGCATGAAAATGAGTGATGACAAAGATGTCATAATGGAGACCGCCCTGGGCGGGCTGACAGAGGAATATCTTCGGGAAAGCTATACTACGTATCCCATCGGATTTTATAAAAGTGTCACCTTAGATAAAAAAGAAGATGCCAAAATCGGAAAGATTATTAACGAAGCAACAGGAATAAAAGGGAGGGACAATCTGGAAAAGCTTCGGGAAGAATGGTATACTGCCCAGGAGGAAAAGATGCAGCTTCAGTCGGGACAGGAACCAGGAGAAGCAGCAGAAGGAATGGAGCCAGCCATGATGCAGAATCTAGTCGTGAAACCGGCAGAAGGACTTACTTACGAGAGATTCGAGGAACTGATGGACCAGGCCGACGACATCCTGGGCGGAGGTTCCAACTATGCAGAAGACTATCGGAAGAAGAATGCACGGGTTCCGAAGACCTATGAGGACGCAATGACAGAATATCATGAGCTCATAGAAAAGGACAGACTGACCGGAGGCTACGCAAGGCTGTTTTCCGATTATATGGTCATCTTCCTGGGGCTTGTGCCAGTCTTTCTGGCTGTCACAAGAAGCCTGCGGGACAAAAGAGCCAGTATGAACGAGCTCATTTATGTAAGGAGATGCCCTTCTGCAGTCATCATCGCCAGCCGCTATCTCTCCATGCTTGTGATGATCCTGATCCCCGTATTCGCCCTGTCCATGGTTCCCCTGACACAGTGTATGAAGCACGCCCTGACAGAAGGAATCTCCGCAGATCCATTTGCATTTGCAAAATATATACTCGGATGGCAGATGCCTACGATTATGATAGCACTCTCTGTAGGAATCTTCCTTACAGAGCTTACAGACACTGCTTTGGCTGTCCTCGTCCAGGGAGCCTGGTGGTTTGTATCCCTGTTTGGCGGCACCGCCACCCTGACAGGCGGCATGTACGGATGGAACCTGATGCCTCGGCATAACACAGAACTGAACTGGGAAGGATATCAGGAAGGCTTCGCCAGACTTGCATCCAACCGGATCCTGTACACATCACTGGCAGTCATCCTCGCAGCACTAACCGTCATCATTTACGGACAGAAAAGGAAAGGAAGGTATCAGCTATCATGGAAAAATATTGGCAGATCGAAAAAGTAAACTTAAAATACCACGTTCCCCTGCACGTACTGGTATGTATACTAATTCTCGGAATCTCACCCCTGCTCCTTGGCGTGTCAAATCTCCCGGCAGAAGACACAGCAAAAGTACTGGAGCGCTACGTGGCCCTGACCGGAATCATCCTGATCACCCCCATATTCCTGCCAGAACAAGACAAAAACATCCGAGAACTGGTCAATTCCAAATACACAAAAAGCTCCGCTGTCTACCTGGTGCGCCTCGCAGGAAATCTGTGCCTGCTCGCCGCATTACTGGGAATCTACATTGGTATGCTAAAACACAACAACTGCCAGTTCCCGGTAATAAAATATTACCTCGGAACATTCGCAGAGATGCTCTTCCTCGGAGGACTGGGAATCATATTTTACAGACTGTCCGACAACCTCATAATCGGCTATATGGCGCCCATCATATACTACATCATCGCAGCCGGGGGAGGCGAAAAATATATGGGAGTCCTGTACCCCTTCTCCATGTCTACGGGGAGTTATACCGAAAAAATATGGCTGTTCGCCGCCGCGGCCTGCCTAATTGGGGACGGGGTATTTTTAAAAATACCCCGTCCCAGATTAAAAACAGGGTGTCCCTAATAATAAAAGGCGGGAATTATCCCCGCCTTTTATTATCCTGCCGGTTCTACATTCGTAACCAGGCCATCGGAATTAAGTGTAAATAGAAGTGTTGCCTTCTCTTCCTGTTCCCCCTTTAAATAAGTAACATTTGCCGTTTCCGTATATTCTTCCTTTCCTGCTAAAGAGATCTCTTTTACTTTGATTTCAACATTTTCCTTCTCTGCCTCTGCGAAATAGGATTGAGCAAGTCCCTTTTGCAGGAAGTCATCTATTGCACCCTCAGAAAAACAGTCTCCAACTTCTTTTTTCCAGTTTTCGGATATACGGTCTGCGTCATCTTTCTTTTCCATGGCATTCACTTCCTCATCCCCGACTCCTTCGCCGATCACAGTCGCGGATGAAGAGCTATACAGATTCTCGTTCGGGCAGGTCATCATCGCCTGAATGATCTTTTCAGCTTCCTTGCTTACCTTGTTGTCATCGGAAGATTCAGAGGAGCATGCAGATAAAGAACATATAAGCACCACTATCAGCAGCAGACATACTTTTTTATGGGTTCCCTTCATAAAATCACCCCTGGATTAAAAATATTCAACTTTGTTATACCAGTTTTTTAGACTACACACAAGTGGATGACTGTTAAGTCAGCTCTGACGCTTAAATTTATTTTTTTCTTCCAGGCTATGAAAATTTCATATCTTCCACAGCCTTTTCTTAGTATTATGGATTCCAGGAAACAGTATTCCCTTGGTTTCCTCTATTCAATTTCCAGCTTCCTTTTGAATCCCCCCTTCCTTCGAGACCTGTCTATTGTAATCGGATCTGTATGTTCTTTTTTATTCCAATGTATTCTTTCAACCTGACAGCCTGAAAGGATTCCAGTATCTTCTGATGCTTTTGTTCCATACTCAGATGCATCCCTTCCCATAATCTTCCCCATGTCTCCATTATCTGTGCAATCATGTGCCCGATCTGGATCAGGTAATAATGGTTTTTGATCCCCTGGTAGTTTTTACTGAACAAGTGCTTCAAATAATATCCCTGATTCTTTTGCGTATTAAACCCTTCATTTTCTATTTTCCAGCGCATCCGCCCCTTCTCCACCAGATCGCATACGTTCTTTTTTCTCACCGGCAGACTTGTCAAAAAACAGAACGACTTTTTTTCCTCACGTTCGATTTTGCACATCCCTCTTTTTATGGTCCGTTTCAGTTCCTCACCATACTCCATCAAATTGATTTTACATCCGTTATAGTCAATCTCATTTACATAATCATACCAGTATCGGCCATTTTTTATTTTCGTTTCCTTTCGGTTCTTTTCCAAGTCTTTCAGTTTTCTATATTCCTTTCCTACTGTCGGGATACTTCCCTCCTTAAATCGGATCAGATACTGCCACCGGTATTCCCCGCATTTCCGGAAAAATGGCTCACATGCATACAGGCTGTCCGCACATAGGCAGATATTTAATCTTGGAAACTGCTTCTTCAGCTTTTCCATCAGTCTCACGCCTGCTTTCCTTTCGCAGTCCTGCTTGTCCATCTCTTTCCCATCATTTTCCACAAATTCGGTCATAATACTTACTACAATCTTGGGATGCAATACCAACTTTGCCTCCAGGACATAGTAATAATTCTCGCGGTATTCTTCCGGCTTGCCTTTGTGATGGATCCGGTACATGCATTTCGGATCCAGCGGCTTACGGCTGCTGTGTAACTGGGTCCCGTCTAAAATGATCTGCCAGTGTTTCTCTCCAATTCGCGCCCCTTGGAACGCCTTGCTCCGCAGCAGGCGGTACACCAGTTTCCAAATGACTTCCTGCAGAGATTCCGGCTCCAATTTTTCCAGATACCGGTTGATGGTCTCCCAGTAAGGGAGCTCGCGGACGGTTTCTTCCTCTGCGCATAGTTCCCAGATATTTTCAATCATGAGATCCGAATTGAATTCTTCACTTGTTTTTCTCATACTGCTGATGTAAAATATAGAAGAAAGGATACGGGTCATTAGGAGCACGGCAGACGGATAGGTAATATAGCTTTGGTTTCTGGGATCCGGCAGTTTTTTCAGCAGTGGCACCAGATCCGGGAAGTAGTGCCGGATCAGTTTTGAGAGTTCACATGCAAGCTGGAGTTTCTGTAAGTTTTCCCGGGTTTCTTTTCTCGTAACCGCTATTCTCTTTTCATGTAAAAAACCTCCTTCTTTTATGGGTGAAGATATGTTGTTGGGTTAATTACATTATCTCTCATTTTTCCATAAAATGGGAGGTTTTTTATGATTTCCTATCTTTTTGTGATTTTAGTCAAAGTCATCAGATAATTTCTGCGTTTCTTCGATATATAATATGCACAATACCCATAGAACACTCTGGTATTGGGGGCGAAAACCACCCGATTCGGATTTCTTTTTTCCGGAATCCCGCGTCAGACGGATAAAATGTCTCATTAAAACTTAAAGTACGCCTGATCCGTAAAGAAACTTTTCCATAGATCATTTGGGAATGTCTGACAATCAATGACAGTAGCAGACCATATCCCCTGTTTCGAATGCTATCCTAAATGAAAATGGGGATTCCCTTTATCCAGATGAATGATTTGTCCCATGTTTGATCTCCCTTGCCGGAACAGATGCTTTTTAAGTGAGCAACATATGAAACAGACCCTGGTGTTTCATGGCTCATCTTTTTGTTCCATCCAACAGCTCTTTTACCCTGAGTGCGAAGAAAAAATTTCCCGCCTCTTTACCAAACCGTCTTAATGTCTTTAAATTACGTATGATTTCAAAACAAAAAATATTTAAGCGTCGGAGCTGAAAGTTATAGATAAACTGTTGTAAAAATAGCATTCACACCATTTTAAATTCGGTCGAGTAGACTTGTCTTTTTGACGCCTCGTGGTCTATTACTCCTACTTCTGCTTTTCCTTTTAATATTAACAGTTCCCTACATCGTCTTCAGTGATACCATTATCTTTCTGCCTCCTACTCCATACACATTTTTCCCTATGCCTTGTGTATCAAGTAGCTATATTCCATCATTTTAAACTTAATTTCTGCAATTTTCAGCAAACCTTGGATATCTATTTTATCAGAGTACACCAGATCCCAATCCATGCTCTGGATAACATGAAGAATATAATTCTCTAAATAGGAAATAATCTGATTCCCTTCAATCAACAATTCTGATGACAATATTTCCTTTTTCAATAACTCGCCTAATTTATTTAACAGCTTTCGATCATTCACATTGACAGACAATGGGTTGATGACACAGGCCAATTGATCTTTTATCTTCAGCAGCGTACCATCCTCCGACAGCACAAACCTTGTCTCCTCAGGTTCGCTGACATTCAATTCACTTATCAGTTTAAAAAATATTGCCGGATCTTCCACTACCAGCAGGCTTCTCACATTTTCCTTAAACCGGAATACAAAGTTAAAATCTTTATGGACTAATTTCATAAAATCACCA
>Ga0137306_101633_pt1 | contig 21929 bp, 17 predicted proteins | sample Inofroosms_March_FD_97187 | JGI IMG/M metagenome (GOLD analysis project Ga0137306, IMG submission 97187) | Mouse cecal microbial communities from Vienna, Austria - N-Acetylneuraminic and N-Acetylglucosamine D2O microcosms_March | ecosystem: Host-associated > Mammals > Digestive system > Large...
CCGCTCGGGGCCCATAGCGGCGATGGCGGCAATGACCTCCTCCCCCAGCCCCTTCCGGGGCGGGTCCACCACCACCACCTGGGGCCGGAGCGCCTCCGCCGCCAGCCGGGCGGCGGCCTCCCCCGCGTCCCCCAGCAGGAACCGGACGTTGTCCACGCCGTTGAGCCGGGCGTTCTCCTCCGCGTTCTCCACGGCCGCCGCCACGATCTCCGCGCCCACGGCCTGCCCGGCCTGCCGGGCCATCACCAGCGTGATGGTCCCGGCGCCGCAGTACAGATCCAGCACCGTCTCCCGGCCCGTCAGGCCGGCGAACTCCCGGGCCTTCCCGTACAGCCGCTCCGCCTGGGCCCGGTTGACCTGATAAAAGGACGGCACGCTCAGCCGGAAGCGCAGGCCGCACAGGGTGTCCGTCAGCGTGTCCTCCCCCCACAGCGTCCTGTACCGCTCCCCCAGCACCACGTTGGTGTCCCGGTCATTGGTGTTGAGCACCACGCCCGCCGTCTCCGGGCAGGCCGCCCGGATGCGCTCCACCAGCGCCGCCTCCCGGGGCAGGGCCTCCCCGTTCACCACCAGGCAGACCAGGGCCCGGCCCTCCCGGCTGGTGCGCACGTAGATGTGCCGCAAAAGCCCCCGGCGGGTCCTCTCGTCGTAGGCCGGGACGCCCTCCTCCCGCAGATACGCCTCCACCGCCCGGGCCACGGCGTTGGCCTGCTCCGCCTGGAGGCGGCAGTCCGCGGCCGGCACCACGTCGTGGCTCCGGGCCCGGTAGAACCCGGCGCGGCCCTCGGGGCTCACGGGAAACTGGCACTTGTTGCGGTAGCCGTCCACCGCCTGACTGCCCAGGATCTCCTCTACCGGGATCTCCGCCCCGCCGATGCGGCGCAGGGCGTCCTCCACCCGCTGCCGCTTGGCCTCCAGCTCCTCCTCATAGGAGATATGCCGGAAGTCGCAGCCGCCGCAGGCGGGGTAGTGGGGGCAGTCCGGCTCCCGCCGGGCGGGGGAGCCGGTCAGAATCTCCTCCACCCGGCCGTAAGCCACGTTTTTCAGCACCTTCAGAATGCGCACGGCGCACACCTCGCCCCGCACGCCGCCGTGGATAAACACCACCTGTCCCTCCGCCCGGGCCACCCCCAGCCCCTCGGCGGTGTAGCCGGTGACGGTGACAGTGTGGACTTGATTTTTTTGAAGCTGCGCCATACATACCTCGCTGCGTGATCCGCCCGAAGGCGGTTGTTGGGGGCGCTACGCCTCCCACCTGTCGATAAGCTGCTTGAGCTGATCGGCAAACCGGGCCAGATCCTTGTTGGTGCGGCCCTTGCTGCGGAGAATGACCTCCTGGAGCAGCTTGCCCACAGACACCAGACGCTGGTAGGCGCTGGAGATCTTCCCGCCGTGGACCGCCGCCCGCCGCTCGGGCAGGTAGCCCCGCTCCAGCTGGACGCCGGCGGCCAGATCGTAGACCTCGGTGTACTGGGGCGCGTGGGCGCTCATGCCCAGGTGCTCCAGGCTCTCGGCAAAGTAGGGGGCCACCTCCCGGTCCCCGTGGACCACGAAGAAGTGGGCGGGGTTCTCAAAGGACTGGGCCCACTCCAGCAGATGATCCCTGTCCGCGTGGCTGCTCAGGCCCTTGAAATTCACGATCTCCGCCTGCACGGCCACCTCCTCGCCGAACAGCTTCACCGTCTCCGCCCCCTCCAGCAGAGTGCGGCCCAGGGTGCCCGGGGACTGGAAGCCCACGAAGACAACGGTGCTCTCCCTGCGCCACAGGTTGTACTTCAGGTGGTGGCGGATGCGGCCCGCGTCGCACATGCCGGAGGCGGAGATAATCACCTTGGGCGTCTTGTCCGTGTTGAGCATCTTGGACTCCTCCAGGGACTCGGTCATGTGGAGCCCCGGGAAGGAGAACATGTTGGTGCCGTCCCGCACCAGCTCCAGGGCCTCGTCGTCCAGGTAGCCCCGCAGGTCTCCGGAGAAGATGGTGGTGGCCTTGCTGGCCAGGGGGGAGTCGATATACACCGGGAAGTCCTGCACGGATTTCACCAGATGCTCCTGCTTGATGCGGCGCAGGAAGTAGAGGATCTCCTGGGTGCGGCCCACGGCGAAGGCGGGGATGATGACGTTGCCGCCCCGGCCCAGGGTGCGGTCAATGACCTTGGCAAGCTCGGAGGTGTAGCTCCACACCTCCTGGTGGTTCCTGTCGCCGTAGGTGGACTCCATGACCACGTAGTCCGCCCGGGTGAGCAGCACCGGGTCCCGGAGGATGGGCTGGTTGAGGTTGCCGATATCGCCGGAGAACACGATGGTCTTGCTCACGCCGTTCTCCGTCAGGTCCATGGTGATGCTGGAGGAGCCCAGCAGGTGCCCGGCGTCGCTGAAGGTGACCGTCACCCCCTCGCAGAGCTGGAAGGGGACGTTGTAGCGCCGGGTGTGGACAAAGCCCTGGACCAGCTCCGCGTCCTGGACCGTGTAGAGGGGCTCCACCAGGGGCCGGCCCGCGCGCAGGTTCTTGCGGTTGGTATACTCCGCGTCGGACTGCTGGATGTGGGCGCTGTCGATGAGCATGATCTCCATAAGCCGGGCGGTGATCCGGGTGGTCCAGATCTGGCCGGAGAAGCCCTGGCGCACCAGCAGGGGGATGCGGCCCGTGTGGTCAATGTGGGCGTGGGTCACCAGGACGTAGTCGATGGTGTTGGGGGCGAAGGGCAGCTCCCGGTTGTCGGTCTCGTCCCGGCCCTGCTGGAGGCCGCAGTCGATCAGGATGCGCTTGCCGTTGATCTCCAGGCAGTGGCAGCTGCCGGTGACGCATTGATCCGCTCCAAAAAAGCTGAGTTTCATTGAGGGGCCCTCCTTGTTTGTGATACCTCCATTGTAGCACAATCGCCAGCAAATGACAATAGCCGCCCGGACAAGATTGTGCAAAGCGGCCAAAGGCTACAGCAGCTCCCGGTACTCCTCCAGGGCCGCCAGCCCCTTCTCCGTCACGTGGTAGAGGTATTTCCGTCCCCCGGGATCCGGCTCCCGGCCGAACCAGCCCAGCACATTCCTGCCCAGGATACCGGCGATCCCCTCCCCGCCCCCCAGCTCCCGCACCTCCCCGGCCCGCAGGGGGCCCCTCTGGCGCAGGATGTCCGCGGCCCGCAGGGACTGCTCCTTATAGGCGGTGAGGATCTTCCGCCGGGTCACGCCGCCGGTGTTGGCGCTGCCGGTGCGGCCCTGGTGCTCCCGGATCACCGCCTGGCGGCGCCTGCTGTCCCGCCGGAGCGGGGCCGCCTTGCCGGGGTGGACTGCCACGTCCACCTGGGGCAGCCCTTTGGAGGTGAAGCCCACGAAGATGAGCCCCAGCTCCAGCCGGCGGCACAGGCGCTCCATGTCCCGGATATGGGGGGCCATGTAGCCCCGCCTGGGCAGGGGCACGGCCACATAGACCCCGTCCGCCACCCGCTGCCGGTCCAGGGCCTGATAGATGAGCTCCAGAGTGAACCCCCGCTTGAGCTCCACCACAATCAGCTCCCCGTCCCGCAGGGCGGCAATGTCGCAGTCCTTGACCTCCCCCTTCACCTGATAGCCCAGGTTCTCCAGGTAGTCCCGCACAGGGCCGTAGAGGTCGCTCTCCCGCAGCGGCTCCATCAGTAACCCCGGCTCCGGTCCACCAGGTTCTCCAGGGGCTCCCCGGCGGCGTAACGGCCCAGGTCCCGGCAGAACATGTCCACGTCCAGATCGCAGGTGAGGCCCAGGGCCATGTTCCCGGAGACGTGGGGGGTGAGGATGGTGTTGGGGCATTGCCAGAGGGGGTGGTCCGGCGGCAGGGGCTCCGGCTCCATCACGTCCAGGGCCGCCCCGGCCAGCCGCCGGGCCGTCAGGGCCTCCACCAGGGCCGGCTGGTCAATGGCGGACCCCCGGCCCACGTTCACCACCAGGGCCTGGGGGCCCAGCAGGGCGATGCGCTCCCTGGAGAGAACGCCCGCCGTCTCCGCCGTGGCGGGCAGGGCCATCACCAGGGCGTCCGCCTGGGGCAGGAGCTCATTTAGCTGCCCGACGGGGAGGACCCGGTCAAAGGCGGGCTCCTCCGCCCGGCCGCTGCGGCACACGCCGGTGACAGCGGCCCCCAGGGCCCTCAGCCGCCGGGCGGCGCTGCGCCCCACGTCCCCGGTCCCCAGCACCACCACCCGGCTGCCGGTGAGGGAGCGGATGGGGGTGAGGCAGGGCCAGGCCCGCTCCGCCATGGCGGACTGGTACTCCGGCATCCGCCGCAGCAGCATCAGCAGCACCATGACGATGTGCTCGGCAATGGCGGGGCCGTAGGCCCCGGAGCTGTTGGAGAGCAGGCAGTCCGGGCTGGGCCAGATGGCCTCGTCCAGGTACTTCTCCACCCCGGCGAAGTCGCTGCACAGCCAGCGCAGGCGGGCCGCCCGTTTCAGCCACGCGGGGACCGGGTGGCCGTAGATGACCTCGTAGTCCCCGATCCGGCCCAGAAGGGCCGCGCTGTCCCGATTGCAGTCGTAGAAGTCCAGGTCAAAGCCCTGTTCCGACGCCGCCGTCCGGAGCTGGGCCCGGTAGCGGTCATTCATGAAGCTCACATATACGGCGATTTTTCTCATAGCCGGTTGACCTCGTTTCGTTATGTATCGTATTTCTGCTGCCTTTTATGCTAAAAATGCAGGGCGGCTGGCGCGCCTGAGGGGCCGCCGGATCAACGGGAAGCTCTTTATATCCACCACTTGGGCGTAAGTTCTCCAAGCGTAACGATTTCCTCCGCTTCAAAATTCAGCAGCACTTCAATTTCATGATAGCTGTCGGGCATAAGCTGAACCATCAGTTCCCGGCATGCGCCGCATGGAGCGCCGGATTTTCCATCCGGCATGATGGCGAGCACTTTTTTGATTTCCTGCTCACCATTGGTTATCATCTGAAAAATAGCGTTTCTTTCCGCACAGATTCCCAATGTAGCGCAGGTGTCCACACAGACGCCTGTGTATATTTTTCCCGATGAGGATAGTACTGCGGCCGCAACGCCTCCGGCCTCTACATACTGAGAGATTTGCCGGCCGTTCTGTACGGCCCTGGCAGCCTGAAACATGTCCTTCCATATCTGCTCCACGTCATTTCCTCCCGTTTTTCCACAACGTCCCATTTCTCGCTTTGATGATACCGGGGCCCCTGTATCCGACAATTTTTGCAGAGATCGGTGTTCATCCCCGGCTGTTGTTCCTACAGGCGCGCCAGAATCGCCTCGGCAATCCGCAGGCCGTCGGCGGCGGCGGACATGATGCCCCCGGCGTAGCCCGCGCCCTCGCCGCAGGGCCACAGACCCCGAATGGCACTCTGGCCCTCCCCTTCCCGAAGGATGCGCAGGGGGCAGGAGGACCGGGACTCCACCGCCGTGAGCACCGCGTCCGGGTCCCCGTAGCCCCGGACCTTTCTGTCCAGAATGGGCAGGGCCTGGGCCAGCGACTGGCAGACAAACTCCGGCAGCACCTGCCACAGATCGCACCAGCGCACCCCCGGGCGGTAGGTGGGCGTTACCCGCCCCGGACCGGCGGAGGGCCGGCGCAGCAAAAAGTCCTCCACCCGCTGGGCGGGGGCGATGAAGCCGCCGCCTCCGGCGGCGTAGGCCCGCTCCTCCAGCGCCCGCTGGAAGGCGATCCCCGCCAGGGGACCCTCCCCGGGGAAGTCCTCCGGGGTCACGCTCACCAGCAGGCCGCCGTTGCAGTTGACCTTGTCCCGGGCATACAGGCTCATGCCGTTGGTGACCGCCCGGCCCTCCTCGCTGGCCGCGGCCACCACCTCCCCGCCGGGGCAGACGCAGAAGCTGAACACCCCACGGCCGCTCTCCAGGTGGCAGCTGAGCTTGTAGCTGGCCGCCGGGAGGCGGGGGTGGCCCGCCAGGGCCCGGTACTGGGCCAGGTCAATGTCCGCCTGCCGGTGCTCGATGCGCACCCCCACCGCCAGGGCCTTGGGCTCCAGGGGCACCCCGGCGGCGCGGAGCATCTGGAAGGTGTCCCGGGCGCTGTTGCCCAGGGCCAGCACCACGTGGTCCGCCGTCAGGCGGCAGGGGCCCTCCGGCCCCTCTGTATCCAGGGCCCGGACCCGGTTCTCCGCCAGCGCCAGGCCCGTCAGGCGGCAGCCGAAGCGGATGTCGCAGCCCAGCTCCAGGAGCTCCCGCCGGAGACTGGAGAGCACCCGGCGCAGGTAGTCCGTGCCCACGTGGGGCTTGGCGTCCCAGAGGATGGATGGCGGCGCGCCGTGGGCCGCCAGGGTCTCCAGAATGAACCGGTGGCGCATGTCCCGGGTGCCGGTGTTCAGCTTGCCGTCGGAGAAGGCCCCCGCGCCCCCCTCCCCGAACTGGACATTGGACGCGGGGTCCAGCTGGCCGGAGGACCAGAACCGCTCCACGTCCGCCTGCCGCCGCTCCACGTTCCACCCCTGCTCCAGCAGAATGGGCGGCGCGCCGCACCGGGCCAGGGCCAGGGCGCAGAAGAGGCCCCCGGGCCCCGCGCCCACCACCACGGGCCGGGTCCGGGGAGCGGGGACGGCGGAGGGCAGCCGGTAGATCTCCTCCGGCGCCGGGAATACCCCCCTGTTCCGCCGGACCTTGTTCGGGTTTTTCACCGCCGCCTGGAGGGTGTAGACGAACCGCACCCCCTCCCGGGCGTCAATAGCTCTGCGGAGGACCCGCACCTCCCCGATCTCCGAAGCCGGGATCCCCAGGGCCGCCGCCGCCTTCCGGGGCAGCAGGGCCTCGTCCTCGTCCAGGGCCAGCTTGATGTTCTCAATTTGCAGCATCTTGTAACCGCCGTTTCTGTTTGAATTAGTGATTTTCTGAAGGTCTGCGCCGGTCTGTGGGGAACCGCTCGATAGGGCGCGGATCCCGCCTATCTGCGCCGTCCCACCCCCTGAGGGACGCCGCTCCGGCTCCGCCGGTGGCAGGCGTCGCACAGCCGCCCCCGGTGGTACAGGGGCAGAGCGCTCCCGCAGCGGTCACAGAAGCGGATGTTGCTGCGCAGGCGGTGGAGCAGAATCTCGTTGATCTCCTCGGCCACCCGCTCCCGGCTGTCGTAGAGCTTGTCCAGATCCACCGGGCAGTCGAAGGCCTTGGCAAAGGAGAAGTAGAGATCCAGCTTTCTGTAGTACTGCTCCAGCTCCGGCAGGGTGGGCTCCCCCTCCGGCAGTCCCGGCTGCTCCACGCTCTCCCCCTGCTGCCAGCGGCGGAGAAACTGGAAGAACAGCTCCCGCAGGGCGTCCTCGGTCTCGTCAAAGGGGATGTTGGCCGCCCGCAGCTCCTGGTCCTTGGTCAGAAGGAAGCCCATCTCCCGGATCTTGGAGATGAGGGAGATATACCGGGAGATGTCCAGCTTGCGGTAGGGCTCCACGGTGGGCATCTTATTCCACTCCGTGAGCACCTCCAGCAGGTCAAAGTCCGCCTGGAGCACCAGATCCGAGAACCCGGCCACGGCATACTCCAGAGGGGTCACCGGAGCCTCCAGCCCCGCCCGGATGGTCCCGAGGTTCTGGGTGGCGCCCACGTAGCCCCGGTCGTACATCCCGAACCGTCCGGCCCGTCCGGCGATCTGGCGGATCTCCTCCGGCCTCAGCTCCCGGCGCTCCACGCCGTCGAACTTCTCCGTCTCCATGAAGATGATCCGCCGTATGGGCAGGTTCAGTCCCATGCCGATGGCGTCCGTGGACACGATATAGGACATCTCCCCGTCCAGAAAGCCCTTCATCTGCTTGCGGCGGGTGGCGTAGGGCAGGGCCCCGTAGATGATGGCCGGCTCCTTCCCGCTCTGGCGCAGATCCTCCGCCACGCTGAGCACCCCCACCTTGGAGAAGGTGATGAGCGCGTCCCCGGGCTGTACGCGGTGGAAGTCCACGGTGCGGGACATGCAGATGAGGGGCGTGGTCCGCTGGTGGAGCTCCACCTCGCAGACGTCGCCGCAGCTCTCGATGAGCCGCAGCAGCAGGTCCCTGGCCTCCGGGGCGGCGCACAGGTGGATCTCCGGGGCCAGAACACCCAGGATGGCCCGGGTCCAGGCGTAGCCCCGCTGCCGGTCGGCAATCATCTGGCACTCGTCGATCACCGCCACGTCCCAGCGCCGTTTCAGATCCAGCTTCTCCGCCGTGGCGGCCACGTGGGTGTCCTCCTCCCGCAGATCCTCCTCCTCGCCGGTGGAGAGGCCGCAGTCCACCCCCGCGTCCAGCAGCGTCTCCTGGGCCTCCAGGGCCAGCAGGCGCAGAGGGGCCAGATACACGCCGGTCTCCGCGCTTTTCAGCCGCTGGAACCCGGCGTAGGTCTTGCCGGTGTTGGTGCCGCCCAGGTGGAGCACAAAGCGGCGGCGCATGGCCCGGGCCTCCGGATACTCGTCCTTGGGGTTCAGGGCGATGAGCAGGGAGAGGCTGGTGCGGATGGCCTGGGGGACGTACCACACGGACCAGACCGTGGCCAGCCCCTCCCGGAACAGCAGCGGCACCGGAAAGTCCTCCATGCCCAGCATGGCCTCCAGATCCGCCTCCGGCTGGGCGGCGGTGAACTCCGCGGCAGCCTGCCGGGCGGCGGAAAGGAGCACCTGGGGGTAGCGGTCCAGGACCTCCTGGGCCAGGGGATGGTCCGAGGACGCGCCCAGCCAGGCCCCCGCCTTGAGGAAATTTTTCATCGCCGCCGGCGCGCCCCCGGCGTTTTCGCGCTGCTCCAGGGCGAGAAATTCGTTCATCCAGGCCGCGGCCTGGGCGGGCGGCAGACTCCGGCCCTTGGCCGCGGCGGGGAGCCGGGCCATGAGGGCGCTGTGGTAGTACCCCGCCAGAAGCCAGGCCGGGGAGCCGTCCCGGTCCGCGCCGTCCCAGGCCTGGCTGAGCAGGGCGCGGGCGTGCCTGACCCCCGGCGCGGCGGCCTGATGGGCCCTTGGTTCCAGGCCCTGCTGTTCAAACCGGGGATCGTTTTCCGCCTCGCGGACGATATCACGATTCCAGAGGCGGACAGGGTGGCCCCCATTCATGAACAAAATAGGCGCGGGGAGGAGCTGGCGCATCAGCTCGTTGGTCCAGCCCCGCCGCCGCAGATGGGCGGCGGTCCAGGTGCCGCCCAGCTTTTGCTTGGACACGGCGTTCTCTCCTTTCCGGGGGATTTTCTATATAGTATGGCTCAGCGCTGGCCAAAAATAGCGGCAGCGCCGTTTTTTGATGCACAAAGCGGACCTGCCGGCTGCCGCCGGCGGGTCCGCCGATGCCTACATCTTCTCCGGGGCGTCCACGCCCAGAAGGGCCATGCCGTTTTTCAGCACGCTCCTGGCCGCGTCCGCCAGCTTCAGCCGGGCGCTGAGCAGCGCCGGCTCCTCGCCCTTGATGCGGCAGGCGGTGTAGAACCTGTGGAAGCACCCCGCCAGCTCCACCAGATAGCGGTTCAAATGGCTGGGATCGTAGTCCCGGGCCGCCAGGCGCAGCTCCTCGCAGAAGAGGGCCAGCTGCTTGATGAGGGCGGTCTCCGTCTCACCGGGGAGCAGGGCCGGATCCACCGCCTCCATGGCCGGCACCGGATACCCCTCCGCCTCCAGCGCCCGCACCAGACTGCATATCCGGGCGTGGGCGTACTCCACGTAGTAGATGGGGTTCTCGCTGTCCTCCCGGACCGCCAGGCCCAGATCAAAGTCCATCTGGGTGTCCGGCTTGGCGTTGAAGAACCACCGGGCCGCGTCCACCGGCACCTCGTCCAGCAGGTCCGTCAGGGAGATGGCCTTGCCGGTGCGCTTGGACATGCGCACCACCTCGCCGTCCCGCAGCAGCTTCACCAGCTGCATGAGCACGATGTCCAGCCGTCCGGTCCCGTCCAGGCCCAGCGCGTCCATGGCCCCCTTCAGCCGGGCCACGTGGCCGTGGTGGTCCGCGCCCCAGATGTTGATGACCCGGTCAAAGCCCCGCTTCTCAAACTTGTTGCGGTGGTAGGCGATGTCGGCGGCAAAGTAGGTGTAAAAGCCGTTGGCCCGGCGCAGCACGTCGTCCTTCAGCTCCAGCTTGGCAATGTCCTTCTCGCTCTTGCCCGCCCGGCGGCAGCTCTCCTCCAGGATCCGGCCGGTGGCCAGCCACAGGGCCCCCTCCTTCTCGTAGGTATATCCCCGCTGGGTGAGCAGCTGGACCGTCTCGGCCACATAGCCGCTGTCGTGGAGCTCGGATTCAAAAAACCACTGGTCATAGCTGATCTTGTACCGGGCCAGATCGCTCTTCATCCTGGGGATGTTCCGCTCCAGGCCAAAGGCGGCCAGGGCCCTGCGGCGCTCCTGGACGGGCCTGTCCTGATAGCTTCTGCCCTTCTCGTCATAGAAGGCCTGGGCCAGCTCCCGGATGTCGTCGCCGTGGTAGCCGTCCTCCGGGAAGGGCACCGCGTCCTCCCCCAGCAGGATCTGCAAATACCGGGCCTCCAGGGACACGGCGAATTTCTCAATCTGGTTGCCCGCGTCGTTGACGTAGAACTCCCGCCACACCTGGGCCCCCGCCGCCTCCAGCACGGAGGCCAGGGTGTCCCCCAGCACGCCGCCCCGGGCGTTGCCCATGTGCATGGGCCCGGTGGGGTTGGCGGAGACAAACTCCACCATGATCCGCTGCCCCTTCAGGGCCTCGCTGCGGCCGTAGTCCGCCCCCTCCCGGCTCACCGCCTCCAGCACGGCCCCGTACCAGCCGCTGCCCAGGCGGAAGTTGAGGAACCCCGCCCCGGCGATCTCCGCGCTGGCGAAGTAGGTGCCGGTCAGATCCAGGTGCTCCAGAAGCGCCGACGCGATCTCCCGGGGGCTCCTCTTCATGGCCTTGGCCGCGGCCAGGGCGAAGGTGGTGGTGTAGTCGCCGTTGGCGGGGTCCTTGGGGATCTCCACCCCGGCCCGGACGTTGACGCCTCCGGGGAGCTGCCCCGCCTCCGCGGCGGCCTCGTAGGCGGCCAGCGTCAGCTCCAGCACCTGGTCCTTGGCCTGCTGAATCATATTTGTCATAACGGTTACCTCCCGCTCTCTCGTACACGAATTTTGAATTGATTCTCCCCCGCAACCTGGTGGTCCACGGAGATGTTGAATTTGATCTCCAGAATTCCCCCCCGGCCGTCCAGCCGGTGGGCAAGGCTGGTGGTGAACACGTCCACCTGCATCATGCCCCAGGGGGTCTCATAGAGGGAGCTGTTCCGTTTGCCCCGCTGAAACACCAGCTGGGAGTTGACCATGCCGGTGCGGGCCAGGACCACCGTATCGTCCCGGATGGAGAAGCGGGTGGTGGTGCCCTCCATGCCTGTCAGCTCCGTCTCCTGGTAGGTCAGGGTAATCTCCCCGTCCTCCTCCAGGGTCATGGCGCCCTCGGTCATCAGCTCCGTGACCTCCGGCTCCCCCTGGTCAAACTGCTGTTCGCCCCGGACGAACAGGATCACATTTTTCTCAATCATAATCCCTCAGTATTTGGATATATCAATCTCCTGGACCTGGCCGGCCACGTCCTCCCCCAGGAACAGGGAGGCCAGCCGCTGGAAGTCCGAGGCGCGGTCACTGGTGTAGTAGCTGGCCCCGCCCTGGGGCCGGCAGGCCAGCCCGTCCCGCTGGGAGAGCAGCTCCCGGCAGGCCGCCGCCGCCTCGGCCCCCACGTCCACCAGCTGTACGCCGGGGCCCATGATCTGCCCGATCACATCGGTGAGCAGGGGGTAGTGGGTGCAGCCCAGCACCAGCGTGTCGACGCCCCGCTCCCGCAGGGGGAGCAGGTACTCCGCCGCCACGGTCTCGATGACCCGGTCCCCGGGGCGGCAGCGGCCCTCCTCCACCAGGGGCACAAACAGGGGGCAGGCCAGGCTGTACACCTCCAGTCGCGGGTCCAGCCGGCGGAAGGTGCGCTCGTAGGCCCCGCTGGCCACCGACGCCCGGGTGGCTGCCAGCCCCACCCGGCCCGTCCCGCTCAGGGCGGCGGCCCGCCGGCAGGCCGGGTCCACCACGCCGATAACGGGCAGCCCGCTCTCCGCCTGGAGATCCTCCAGGCAGTTGGTGCTGACGGTGCCGCAGGCGATGACCACGGCCTTCAGGTCAAAGCTGGTGAGAAAGCGCAGGTCCTGCCGGGCGTATTTCAGCAGCGTCTCCCGCCCCCGGTTGCCGTAGGGGACACGCGCGGTATCTCCGAAGTATATAATGTTTTCAGAGGGCATGATCCGCCGGAGCTGGCGCACCGCGGTCAGCCCCCCCAGGCCGGAGTCAAAGACGCCGATGGGGCGCTGGTTCAAGGGGCAGTCCTCCTTCTAGCCGGGCGTCCCGGCGAGGCGGAGCCCCTGCGGGACGCCTCCCCCGGGGCCGTACCCGCAGGTTCTTACTATTGTACTATGATTTATCCGGGATAACAAGTAAAAATTTGGGCTTTTTGCCCTGTATTTTCTGTGGAATTTTTCATTCTTTTCTGCTATACTGGGTCTGCTGACTGTGCATGATGCCAATTACGCCGCTGAGGGGAGGGTCCGCCATGGAGCTGCATCTGACGGAAAAACAATACCGCCGCCTGTTGGATCTGGTATACATAGGAAACTGGGTGCTCAATTCCACCCGGGGAGATGACCGCATCCAGGACTACGACAAGGTGGAGAGCCATATCTTCTCCCACTGTCTGGACCACGGCATGGCGGCGCTGGTGGAGCTGTACGACGGGGAGATCATCCCCTCCCGGGCCTTCGCGGAGGGCGGGATCCACGAGGCCATCATGGCCTATGAGGACGTGACCTTTTTCGAGATTCTGGCCGAGGAGCTGGCGCTGCGGGATCTGGACGCGGAGCGGGCCACGGCGGAGAATTATGACGAGGTGATGGACCGCATGGAGCAGTACATGGGCGAATTTGAGGCCCACGGCACGGACCATATCAGCGTGGATCTGGAGTAGGCGGGTCCTTTGGGGAAAAGCGCTGCCGGACGGCGGCCCCGGCGGTTCCTCCAGCATACACTGATTTGCCCGGTTTTATGCCTGCTGGCCATGCGATTGAGCGCCGCCAGAAACCGAAAGGACTTTTGGCGAAAGCGGAGATTCGTCGCGAAAAATTCATCCTGGGCCTGCGGGGTGTATGCAGAAATTTTCTTGTTTGCTTCCGCGAACCATTTCACCCAAAAAGCGCCCTCAGCAGCATCAGCTTCTGATTGGCGCTGTTTTTACTCTGCATTTTTGCGTCAAAAGCTCAATTTTTGACGGTGTTAATCGTGAATAGATGATGGAGTGGACAGTCGGAAGCCGTTGTAAATAAGGGAATTCAGGGCGGTAGATGTGAGTATCTAACAGATAAGCCCAATAGCTCGCTCCCCTCCTTTCCCGCATTATCCCCCCGTTCCCGGGCGCTGCGGCTGATTTCCCGCGATGAGAATTTCCCGACGTTCTCCCGATCGTCGTGCAGGCTGTCGCCAAAGGCAGCCATCCGCAGCGCGATTCCTTTGATAATATTAGCGGTCAGCGAATCCGGTTTCCCCTCCCAGGAGGCGACGCAGAGCCGGAGCGTGCGGTCCAGCGTGTTAAGGCCATAGCGGCGAAAGATGGACTCTATCGTGGAAATGGCGCATACGCAGCTTGGCCCTTTGCTGGAGGAGATCCGCAGCTGGCGGGAATCCACCAGGGCTCTTAATCAGAATCTGATCGTTGTTGCCTGCATCAATATTCGCCATAAAGATCTCATAGGGCATCAGCAGCTTCACGAATTTCTGCTGTTTGGCAACGGTGTCCGCCTCCTCGGTATAGCCCATGCCGTCATACACCATGCACCAGACCGGCGTATCCCGGGAACCGGAAACAGCGGCCACATCTCAATGGTATGCTGTCCATTGAACACATAATTGATCCCGTCCCGCCGGCTGACCTTGACCGGATTGATCTGATGTACGTCAAAATGTACGTCAGGAATAAAATCGCTGTAGTCAGCCATCCTTCCTCTTCTTTTATGGTATGGAGAATCGCCTCCGCCTCATTATTTTTCAGCAGAATAAGCTCTTTCTGAGCGGCCTGCTTTGCACCGGCGGATACTGCGCTGAAATCAACGGTTTGGTTGACCCGCCGCATGGAGCTGACTGCGGCAAATCCAGTCAATCACCTCCTCTCCATTTCTGACAGACGGGTTTCCCGCAGCCGAAGCGGCGGAGCTGCTCCTCTCACTTCCTGGACGTCTGATCCGTCCGGCCTGACTGCGGGAGCCTCCAGCTCAAAAACGACATATTCCTGGAAAACATGGACCAACGGCTCCACGCGGTGCTCTGCGGCGGGCATACCAAACGGGCCGCGCCAATCCGCGGGGAAACACGGCATATACCGCCGCGTCACATCTCCACATAGGGGCACAAGCCTGAGAAGGCTCTGAGTGCGCCGGAATGAGCTGGCCGAATGCTCCCCCGGCTCTTAGAGCCTGTTTAAAATCTCCCCGCGCATGTCTTGGCGGCGTATTTGCCGCCCTGCCTGTGCCGGCAGGGATGGAGCCTGGGCGCAGCGCAAACCGCCCTTCCCCACACAGGAAGGGCGGTTTGCACTACTTTTCGTATTATCCCGGCAAAAAACTACAGCCTCTGACAGCGCCTAGAGGCCCGGCAGCTCCTCCAGGGAAGCGAACCGGTAGCCCATGGCCTCCCAGCGGGTCAGCAGCTCGTCCAGGATCTCCGCGTTGGTGCGGGAGGTGGAGTGGAGGAGCACAATGGCTCCGTCGTGGATCCGGGGCAGCAGCTTGCTGTAGGCCTGCTCCGCCGTGGGCTGGTTGTCCGTGTACCAGTCCACATAGGCCAGACTCCAGAACACGGTGTTATACCCCAGGGCCTGGGCCTGGCGCAGGTTCTCCTGGCTGTACTTTCCCTGGGGCGGGCGGTAGAAGCGGGAGAGGGGCTGGCCTGTGGTCTGCTGGTACAGCTCCGCCAGGCTGTCCAGCTCCCGCTGGAAGGCGGTCTGGTCCGAGATGCTGGACATGTCCGGGTGGTGGTAGGTGTGGTTCCCCACGATGTGGCCCTCCCGGGCCATGCGGCGGATAATGTCCGGCGCGGTCTCCACCATGTTCCCCACCACGAAGAAGGCGGCGGGGGCGTTGTGCTTCTTCAGCGCGTCCAGGATTGGCTCCGTGTATCCGTTCTCGTAACCGCAGTCAAAGGTCAGATAGATTACTTTTTCGGCACAATTCCCCAAATAATACGCCCCGTATTGGGCCAGCTCCTCCTGGGCGGCATTGCCCACGGGGGGCTGGCCCTCGTTTTGGAAGGACAGGCCCCAGTCCCCGGACACGGGGATGGCGGCGGCGGCCCCGGCGGGGCGGACCGTCTCCTCACCGGTCAGGGAGAGGATCACGGCGGCGGTGAGCAGCAGCGCGGTCAGCGCCGTGAACACCCGCAGAGAGCGTCGGTTGGCATGGGTCATGGATGGCTGCCTCCTTTTGATGAGTCGTCATTGGTCTTTCATGGAAAAAGGAGTCAAACAGGAGCTTTTTGCGGTCAGACAGGCAGTTGACTCCCATGTTTCCTCCGTAGTCTGCCCCGCCGCATCCCGATTATGCACAATGCAGTTGACGTAATCCGGCTTTGCCCGTATAATAGGCGTGATACGTTTTTGTCAAAAAAGCGTGGAAATGATATGGAAAGGACAGGCCGCATGAACGAACGAAATTTGGCCGCCCAGGTGGTCAGCGAGGTCAAAAAAGCCATCGTGGGCAAGGACAGCGTGCTGGTGAAGGTCCTGGCGGCCATTCTGGCCCGGGGCCACATCCTCCTGGAGGACATCCCCGGCGTGGGCAAGACCACCCTGGCCCTGGCTTTCGGCAGGGCCCTGGACCTCCGCTTTGCCCGGATGCAGTTTACCCCCGACGTAATGCCCTCGGACGTTACCGGCTTCTCCCTCTACGACAAGGCGGCCGGCGCCATGATCTACCAGCCCGGGGCCGTCATGTGCAATCTCTTCCTGGCCGACGAGCTCAACCGGGCCACCAGCCGCACCCAGTCCGCCCTCCTGGAGGCCATGGAGGAGGGGCAGGTCACGGTGGACGGGGTCAGCCGCCCGGTGCCCCAGCCCTTTGTGGTCATCGCCACCCAGAACCCGGTGGGGGCCTCCGGCACCCAGCGCCTGCCGGACAGCCAGCTGGACCGGTTCCTGCTGCGCCTGCGCATCGGCTACCCCACCCCGGCCGAGGAGCTGGAGCTCCTGCGCCGCCGCCAGTACGGACAGGCCATGGGCGGCGTGAACCGGGTGGTGGACCGGGAGGGCCTGGAGCGGATGCGCCAGGCCGTGGACGCGGTTCATATCAGCGACGAGATTCTCAGCTACATCATCTCCCTGGTGAACGCCACCCGCCGCCACCCCCAGCTCATCCAGGGGGCCAGCCCCCGGGCCACCCTGTCCATTGCCTCCGTGAGCCGGGCCGTGGCCTTCCTCCGGAACCGGGACTACGTGGTGCCCGAGGACGTGCAGTGCATCTGGCAGGAGGCCTGCGCCCACCGCCTGCTCCCGGCTCCCGGGGCGGAGGGGACTGCCGGGGACATTGCCGCCCAGGTCCTCCGGGGGGTGGATTCCCCCAAAATCCGATAGCCATGTGGAGCCGCCGGCTGCTCTACCTCCTGGCCCTGACCGCCGCCCTCATGGGCCAGCTCTTCGATGTGGGCTATCTCTTTCACTTTCTCTTCTTCGCCGCCGCCTGTCTGCCCCTGCTGGGGCTGGCGCTGAGCCTGCCCGCCATGGTCCGGTGCAGAGTCCGGCTGGTCCCCTCCGCCCGCCAGGTGGAGCGGGGGGCGGAGGCCGGGTGGACGCTTCGCCTGGAGTGCCGCTCCCCCCTGCCCCCGGCCAGGATTGCCTGCCGGATCCGGGTCCGGGACCGGATGGGCGGCGGGGAGCGGGTCCGCCGCCTCACCATGGGCCGCGCCCTCCGGGACGAGCGGTCCTGGGCCGGGGAGACCGGCCACTGTGCGCTCCTGGAGTGCCGGGTGGACAGGCTGCGGGTGTGCGACTGTCTGGGTCTCTTCGCCCTGCCGCTGAAGGCCCCGCCGCCGGCCCAGGTGCTGGTGGTCCCCCGGCCGGAGAGCCCGGGGCCCCTCCGTCTGCCCGAGGGGCTGGGGACGCCCCGCCCCGTGCCCCGAGGGAAGTCCGTCTCCGGGGAGGACTACGAGCTGCGCCCCTTCCGGGAGGGGGACAGCCTGCGCACCGTCCACTGGAAGATGACCGCCAAGCGGGATGAGCTGGTGACCCGGGAGCTGCTGGAGGACCGGCGGCCCCTGCCGGTGCTCACCCTGGACCACTTCGGCCCCCGGGAGACCCTGGACCGGGCCCTGGACCGGCTGGCGGGCTACGCCCGGGCTCTGCTGGAGGAGGACCGGCCCTTTCAGGTCCGCTGGGCCCACCCTGTGACCGGCGCGGCGCGCTGCTGCGATGTGACCGGCGGCCAGGACTGGACCGCCTGCCTCACCGCGCTCCTCTCGGACCCCGCGCCCCTCCAGGGGATCTCCGTGCTGGACCGCCCCCTGACCGTGGACCAGGACCAGATCCTCCACCGCATCCACATCACCGGGGAGGAGGCGGACCATGAGACGTAAGCGTCTGGACGGGCTGCTGCTGCACCTGGGGAACGCCCTGGTGACGCTGGCCCTGCTGTTCGGGGGCCTGGAGGCCTTCCTGTCCGCCCACGCCTATGGGTACAGCCGGGGGGAGCTGCTGGCGGTGTGCGCCCTGGCCTCCGTCCTGGCCGTGGGGCTCTACGCCTGGCGGCACGGCGGCTGGGCCGTCCTGGGGCTCCTGGCCGCACTGACCCTGGCCCGGGATCCCCTGTGGGAGAAGCTGCTGGAGCCGACGGCGGACATGTTCCGCTCCGCCGGGACGCGGCGCGCCGGGCTGCCCCTTCTGATTCTGACCGCCGGGGTGCTGGCCCTGCTGCTGGGGTGGCTGGTGGTCCGGGCCAGGTGCTGGTATCTGTGCGCCCTGGTGGTGACCCTGCCGGTGCTGCCCCCCATTATGGAGGGCGTTCTGCCGGAGTGGACGGCCCTGCTCCTCAGCGCCGCCGGGTGGGGGACCCTGCTGCTCACCGCCCTCCTTCCAAGGGACCGCCGCCTCTGGCGGGCCCAGCTGTTCAGTCTGGCCGGCATGGGGGTCTTCCTGGCCCTCCTCACCGCCGCCCTGCCCCGGGAGGGGTATCTGCGCCCCGACTGGGCCACCAACGCCCGGGACAAGCTGGTAAGCGCCGCCGCCGGCGGGTTCAGCGGCGTGCTGGACTGGGACCTCCAGGCCGGGGACCTGATCCTGGATATCGGCCAGACGGAGCGCCCCGCCCTCCGGCCTGTGGTCAGCTTCGGAGGCGGGGCCGGCTCCGCCGTGGAGGGGGGCCGGGTGGACCTGCTCTCCGCCGGTCCGCGGACCTACTCCCAGCGCCAGATCATGACCGTGGAAACGGACCAGCCGGACCCGGCGGGGACCGCCTTCCTCTTCGGCGGATCCGCGGCATTCTACACCGGGGAGAGCTGGGAGGACGCGGAGCCCTACGCCGGGGCCTCCCCGGACCTGCTGCCGGCCAGCACCGCCCCTGGCGTACCCTCCGCCGCCATGACCATCTCCCTCCGCACCGGCGGCGGGACCCTCTTCACCCCCTACCGCCTGGACCAGGAGCCCCCCGCCTCCGTGGGCAAGCAGTATACGCTCTCCTACCGCCCCGGCGGGCCGGAGGACGGCTTTGCGCCCCTGGAGGGCCCGCTCTCGGAGCTGGCGGCGGACTACCGGTCCTATGTGTACGCAAACTACCTGTCCGTGCCCACCGGGATCCAGGCCCTCCTCTGGCCCATGCTGGGGGCCATGGAGCGGATGCCGGTGGAGGCGGACCCGCGCCTGCCGGAGGATTACCGGGAGGCGGTGGCCGCCGCTCTCACCACGGCCCACTATCTGTCCGGACTGGCGGAGTATGACCTGGACGCCCCGGCCATGGAGCCGGGGGAGGACTTTGTGGAGCACTTTTTGGACGCGCGCCGGGGCTACTGCGTCCACTTTGCCACCACCGGCGTTCTGCTGCTGCGGATGCAGAATATCCCCGCCCGGTACGCCAGCGGCTATCTGGCCCACCTGGACAGCTCCGGCAGGGCCGCAGTCCTGGACAGCAACGCCCACGCCTGGGCGGAGATCTACCTGGACGGCTACGGCTGGTACCCGGTGGAGATGACCCCCGGCGGCGGGACCGGCCCCGCTGCCGGACCGGGGGAGGACGGCCAGGAGGAGGCCCGGCCGCCCCAGACCGCCCAGAGCCCCCAGCAGACCACCCAGCGGCCGGAGGCCCCGCCGCCGGACCGGAGCCCGGCGGAGACTCCCGGCGGCAGCGGGGATGCCGCGCCTCCCCGGGGGGACGCCGAAACGCCCCGGGAGCCCCTGGACCTCACCTGGCTGTGGCGGACCCTGGAGATCCTGGCCCTTCCGGCGGCCCTGGCGGGGCTCTACGGGCTGGCCCTGTCCCGCCGCCGGCGAGCCAGGGAGGACGGGGACCGCAACCGCTCCGTCATCCGGGCCTATGGACGCTACCGCCGCCTGACGGCCTGGGGCTGCGGGGAGGACGAGCTTCTGGAGACGCTGGCCCGGAAGGCCCGATTCAGCCAGCACATCCTCACCGAGGAGGAGCGCGCCGCCGCCTGGGAGCGGCTGGAGGTGCTGGGGCGGGAGACCGCCAACGCTCTGCCCGTCTGGAAGCGGTGGGTCCTGGTCCTGCTGAGGCCGGCGCTGTAGTGCCGCTATCCGAGAGAAGCAAGGCGCGCCCCCGCTGCTTTGGCGGGGGCGCGCTTTGTGCATTTTGACCATTTACACCGGGGGACAAAGCGAGTATAATGCCCGGAGACATGGAGAGGAGGGGATCGCCGTGAATCGGGATCTGACGGTGGGCAATCCGGGGGCGGTGCTGCGCCGGTTCTGCCTGCCCCTGTTCGGCAGCGTCATCTTTCAGCAGCTCTACAACATCGCGGACAGCCTGGTGGCGGGAAAATTCATTGGGGAGAGCGCCCTGGCGGCGGTGGGCAACAGCTATGAGATCACCATGCTGTTCATCGCCTTCGCCTTTGGCTGCAACATCGGCTGCTCGGTGGTGGTGTCCCAGCTCTTCGGCGGCAGGGCCTACGGGGAGATGAAGACCGCCGTGACCACCACCCTCATCGCCGCCGGAGCCCTGTGCCTGGCGCTGATGGCGGGGGGCCTTCTGGGGAGCCGGGCCCTCCTGGAGCTGATCCGGACGCCGGAGGAGGTGATGGAGGCCTCCAGGCTGTATCTGGACATCTACCTGTGGGGACTGCCCTTCCTCTTTTTCTACAACATTGCCACCGGCATCTTCTCTGCCCTGGGGGACTCCAGGACGCCCTTCCTCTTCCTGGCCCTGTCCTCCACAGCCAACATCGGGGTGGACATCCTGTTTGTGACGGCCTTTGACATGGGCGTGGCCGGGGTGGCCTGGGCCACCTTCCTGTGTCAGGGGGTCAGCTGCCTGCTGGCCCTGGCGGTGGTGTTCCGCCGTCTGGCCCGGATCCCTGCGGAGGGGCGGCGGCCCCTGTTCTCCGCCTCCGCCCTGGGGCGGGTGGCGGCCATTGCCGTGCCCAGCATCCTCCAGCAGAGCTTCATCTCCGTGGGCAACATCGTCATCCAGGGGGCCATCAACGGCTTCGGCACCGGCGTGATGGCGGGCTACTCCGCCGGCGTGAAGCTGAACAACCTGGTGGTCACCTCCTTCACCACCCTGGGCAACGGCGTGTCCAACTTCACGGCCCAGAATCTGGGCGCGGGAAAGACGGAGCGGATTGACCAGGGGTTCCGGGCGGGGCTGGGGCTGGTGTGGGCCGTCTGCCTGCCCGTGGCGGCGGCCTACCTCCTGGCCGGACGGCAGCTGCTGTGCCTGTTCATCGACGCGCCCACCCAGACCGCCCTGGACACAGGGGTCACCTTCCTGCGCCTGCTCTCCCCCTTCTACTTCGTGGTGTCCGCCAAGCTGACCGCGGACGGCGTGCTGCGGGGGACGGGGTGCATGGGCCGGTTCATGGCCGCCACCTTCACGGATCTGATCCTGCGGGTGACGCTGGCCCTGGTCCTGTCCCGGACGGGCCTGGGGGCCACGGGGATCTGGCTGGCCTGGCCCATCGGCTGGACCGCGGCCACGGTCCTCTCCCTGCTGTTCTACCACACCGGACCCTGGCGGCGGCCGGCGGGGGAACCGTGATTTTTCGACGGATTTTCCGGGAAAAGCCGGGAATTGCTGTTGCATTTTGCCTGGGCGGTGTGTATAATGGGGATACACGCGGCCCGGCGGGCGGCGGAGCTGAGGGGCAGGGGGATGGTTTTGATGGACGCGTATGTTGATCCCAAAACACTGGAGAGCGGCGCGGTGCTGCTGCTGCTGAAATCCCGGTTCATCAAGGACCGGGGCAGCGAGACCCTGTTTCCCCTGCTGGGCTGTCTGCGGGACTCGGTGGTCCACGTGCCCATGCAGGCCATTCTCAGCGAGGCGGACCAGCGGCGCATGGCGGCTATGAAGCTGGGGGACACCTGGAGAAACCGGGATCCGGTCCGTATGCGGCCGGACGTGCTGAAGATGGCCGACGGGACCGTATGGTTCCCCATCTTCTCCCAGATCGAGCAGGCCCCGGCCGACTACCGCAGGCGCTTCTCCGTGGTCTCGGTGGAGGCCATGCAGGCCCTGCGCATGGCCCACGCCGCCGGCGGTCTCAGCGGTCTGGTGCTGGACCCCTTCACGGACCCGGTGTCCCTCCCCTTCCAGACTGCGGATATCATGGTGGAGATGCCCTCCAGCCTGAGCCCGGACGGGGCGGCGGACGAGGCTTGATCCCGGCAGATACGAAGCGCCCGGCCTTTTGGCCGGGCGCTGAAAACAGTGGGGAATAGAAAGAAATGAAGCCGATCCGGTCAGCCCATTCACCCATTACCTGTTTTGTGAGCAGGACCGGGCAGGCGGCGTGGAGCCTGTTTCATATCTCCCCGCG
>Ga0137306_101640_pt1 | contig 21848 bp, 20 predicted proteins | sample Inofroosms_March_FD_97187 | JGI IMG/M metagenome (GOLD analysis project Ga0137306, IMG submission 97187) | Mouse cecal microbial communities from Vienna, Austria - N-Acetylneuraminic and N-Acetylglucosamine D2O microcosms_March | ecosystem: Host-associated > Mammals > Digestive system > Large...
GTGTTCTACCATTGAACTACACCCGCATGCACTCTGAAAATTGTACTCTCAAATCGGGGTGACAGGATTCGAACCTGCGACCTCCTGGTCCCAAACCAGGCGCTCTAGCCAAGCTGAGCCACACCCCGATATTCAATTTTCATTTTGTCAATTTCTCACAGCGACGAATATTATTATACATAACTTTCATCTGTGTGTCAACACTTTTTCGTAATATTTTTAATATCTTTTTATCCAAAGCCTTATTTATTCTTATTCTACATATTTCAATTCAAAATGCGCATCTCCGTGCTCATCCAGCTGCATAATAATATATGACGGCTTTCTATTCTCCTGCCGGGGGTAGGAAAGGCTCCCGGGATTAATCGCTATAATATTTTTTGATATGTCTATCACAGGCCTGTGCGTATGCCCATACATCACAATGTCCACACCGCGGGCAACTGCCTCTTTCTTGAGCATCTCGCTGCCCATGCCGATATAATATCGGTGACCGTGTGTTATCATAACACAATATCTGCCTATTTGTAAAGTCTTTTCTGAAGGTAAACTGGAAAAAAAATCATTGTTTCCCGCAACCATCTCTACTGGGCACCCTGCCGCCTCCTGAATGGTGTATTCGCTCCCTTCAATGTCCCCAAGGTGAATGACCATATCCACTTTTCCAAGTTTCTGCAAAACTTTCATATAATTTTCGTTTTTCCTGTGTGTATCACTCACAATAAGTATTTTTTTCATAACTTCCCCCACTGGCAACAGCCAATTCGATTTAAAGTTCTGACAATAGCACGCGCTTCATTTCCTCAAGCGCCTTCCCCCTGTGGCTGATACGGTTTTTCTCCTCCGGCGCAAGCTCTGCGGAATATCTGCCGTACTCTGGCAGATAAAATATCGGGTCATAACCAAATCCATTTTCCCCTCTCTCCTCATAGCCAATCCGGCCCTCGATGGCGGCGCTTGTCACAAACTGCCTTCCATCGGGAAGCACGGCGGCAATCGCGCAAACAAACCGCGCGGTGCGCTTCTCGTCAGGCACCCCGTCAAGGCGCTGTATCAGGTTCGCATTCTTAATCGTGTAGGAAGTATCCTCCCCCATATACCTCGCCGAGTAAATTCCTGGCTCCTTGTTCAGATAGTCGATTTCAAGCCCGGAATCGTCTGCAAGAACGACAGCCTGCTCACCGCGCTTTTTCAGCTCCCGCGCAATGGCAGATGCCTTAATCATGGCATTCTCCCCAAATGTTTTTCCATCCTCGACAATGTCAACTGTAATCCCTGCCTCTTTCATGGACCAAACCGCAAGTCCCAAATCTGACAGAATCATCCGTATTTCCCTCATTTTGTCTGCATTTCCCGTTGCAAAAACAATTTTATCAGCCTTCATTTCCACTTTCCTCCACTTTCAAATAATTTTCCAGAATACCGCCCATTGTCCTTTCCAGGGAGTCCGCTATTTTCTGGTTTAGCTTATATTCATTTTCCACGCTCTCCATATCCTTTTGTGTCAGGGAAAGCCGTACCACAGCCGCCGGGACAACAGCTTCTGAAACCAGGGCATAGCTTCCACCCTCCTCAAAGCCGTGTATCTCCATCTGCGTTGTCTGCGAAAAAGTCTCCGTCATGACAACCGCAAGGTGGGTGCTATTATAATCCGGAATAAAATATGCCGTATTGCATATGCCTGTCATGTACGACTGTTGCGTGTTCGATTTTCCGACCTCCACTCCGAGCACCATTTCAGCATGGATTTCGTTTGCAAAGGCAATCACGTCAGACTGTGTGTACTCCTCACGCATATCCGGCGCCATATACAGCCTGATGCGGTTGTCTGCAGCAAACTTTTCAAGACTCTGCCGCCACTCGGGAAGTGCCAGACGATTTTTGTCATCATAGGGAAACCAGATGACGGCCCTGGCGGCGTATCTGTTCCCCATCTCCATGAAATTCACTGTCAAAGCGCTGTCATTGGTTACCAGTTCGCAGTCATACAAATCCCTGCAATAAATCTCCACAACGACATCATCATTCTGTCTGTATACACCAACCGCCTCCATTATTGCCGAATCACTTGTCAGCTCAAGACCATCCGGAAAATATTCAGAATAACCTGACAATGTCAGCACATATTTGTCCTGTGTAAACTCCTCTGTGATGCTTACATTTTCTTGTTCAATGGGAGTCAGGAGCGGTATTACAAGCCGTGATTTCTTTTCATCCCTGAAACTTGTGCGCACATTAATCTTAGGGGATGCCATCTTGTCTTCCTGCACATTCACACTTTCCATCAAAATTCCGATACGGCTGTTCGCATCAAGAAATCCCTCATTAAGCTTAAACCCCGCCATCAGCGCCACCGAAGCCACTGCAACGCAAACCGACACTGCTCGTGCCACGGCATACAGTCTGTCTCTTTTTTGCGCGATAATCCGTCCCATCTCGTTTCTGGTAAGGGCATAGTCCCCTTCCTCAAAACCATCACATGACAGGAGATTTTGTTCCATGTCTGTCTGCATATTCCAGTCACCCTTAATTATCCAATATTTTTTTTTGGCGGACGCGGACCAATAAACTGATAATAATATGTCTTCATCATTCCGTTATAAAGCTTTCTGTTCTTGTCTGCCTTCCTGCCAATATCCTTCTGTGCATCCTCATAGGCAGTAATGAGGTAAAGCGACCATGTGTCTAATTTTTTGAATCCCTCCCCGAGTTTTCGATATAGGGGCGGTATCTTTGCCTTTTCCTCAAGGCGCTCACCATATGGCGGATTTGTTATGATAAAACCATATTTTCCGTCATGCGTCAGATTTTTCACATCTTTCTCGGCAAATTGAATCATTTTATCGACACCTGCAAGGCGTGCATTCTGCATTGCTATTTTTATCATTTCCGGATCGTTGTCAAATCCCTGGATATTTACGGACACAGACATGTCAGCCTGCTCCCTTGCCTCCTCATAGCAGTCATCCCATATTTTTCTGCCAATCAAATGTTCCCATGTAAGCGCCGTAAACCCGCGCTTCATCCCCGGCGCAATGTTTGCCGCCATCAATGCTGCCTCTATCGGTATTGTCCCGCTTCCGCAGAATGGGTCGACCAGAATCCGGTCGTCCCTCCACGGAGTAAGCATAATCAGCGCAGCGGCAAGATTCTCTGCAATCGGCGCCTTTGCCTTGTATTTGCGGTAACCTCTCTTATGCAGTGACTCGCCCGTCGTATCAAGCCCGACCGTCACATTGTCTTTCATCAAAAATACCCGTATCGGAAAACTTTTCCCTTCCTCGCGAAACCAGCTAACATGGTACACCTGTTTCAGTCGTTCCACCATTGCCTTTTTCATAATAGACTGTATATCTGAAGGCGAAAACAGCCTGCTCTTAATGCTTGCCGCTTTTGCGACCCAGAATTTTCCATCAGAAGGGATATACTCCTCCCACGGAATATTCTTTGTATTCTCAAAAAGCTCATCAAACGTTTCTGCCCGAAAGCTTCCGACTTTGACAAGAATTCTCTCAGCCGTCCTCAGCCCGATATTCGAACGGCATATTGCCTCATCGTCTCCGATAAAAGTCACCCTGCCATCCTCCACATTCGACACATCATACCCAAGCTCTGTTATTTCCTGCTTCAGGACTGCCTCGAGTCCAAAGTGGCAGGGCGCTATCAGTTCATATCTTTTCATTCGTCTGCTCCATCTTCATTTTATTGTACAACCGCAGCCGCAAAGCGGCATATATCCTATCTGAAAAATTGTCATATAAGATTTTTCAGATTGTGGTTGTGCGCATCATAATATACTGAGCGGTCAGTCTTTTCGACCGCCAGTATATTACAAGCCGTTACTTCTAATTATATGTATTATCTTTTATCTGTCAAATCATTTCTGACAAACCGTAACAGAAAAAGACAGGACCTGTATAAAGCCCTGTCTTCTCCTTTCCAGCACCAATTACTTATTGTTGTTATTGTTGTTTGTGCTGTTGTTTGTGCTGTTCTTGCTGTTCTTCTGGTTGTTGTCAGAATTGCTGTTGTTTGTGCTGTTCGAACCCTGTGAATTCTGTGAGTTCTGCGAATTCTGATAATTGTTGTTTGTCTTGTTCTGCTCGTAGCTGTTGTTTGTTCCAGACATAATGATACCTCCAATTTTTCGGGAATACGTTCCCTTTTTTATGGCATACCCCGTATTTGTAATTTTGTATGCCATCAGCATTCTTTTCATGCTACACAGATAGGATTTGCACAAATGCACATTTTTATTCAATACTTTTTATTAACATATAATGTTTACCTTGGAAACACTGCCCAAATATGATAATTATTGTTTGTTAGATTTTATTTTAAGAAATGTATTGACCTTTGAGGTCACAATTGATATACTGATGTTAGTAAAGAGATACTCCTTCAATCCTCTTTACAACCCTTATATATTAATTATTTATACTCCCCTTAACGAAAAACGACCACTGCGTGGTCGTTTTTCATTTGGATTTTCACTCGCCTTTCCACCAGCCCCGAATCGTCCTGACCAGAAAACCGCCAAACAGGAACAGGAGGACAACTGGTGCCAGAAAAACAAATACCTTAAACACAACCGTCAGCAAAAGAATAACCACAAATACCACAATCCCTGTGACAAGCCATCCCGGAATCCTGATGCGCCTGCCCTTTATGGTATCCTCATAGCCGTAATCGCCATCCTGGCTTCCCTCATACTCATTCCGGCTGTCCTGCTGCCCGCCTGACGCAAACTTACTGCTCTCCTCTATCGTTTTTGCCAGAAGCCTTGGGTCGCCGAGCATTTTCAGCACCTCCGACTCGTTCCTGCCATTCGCAGTCTGACCATTGATATATGACCTGTAATAACGCACATTTTCCTGTATCACATTCTCGGATACTTTTCCGTCAAGGGCTTCACGAAATTGTATTAAAAATTCATCACAGTCCATAAAAATCTCCCATTTATACCGTATGTATCATTTTATACTGGGCAGGCAGTCTTTTTGACCGTCAGTATAATCTCTGATTCCACGCCGTTTTCAGCATTTATGCCTGATCCATTCCCCTGCCCATTGTCAGCTTCCGCACATATGCCGCAGGATTCCTTTTCATTTCTACCATGTCCCGGAACGCATGGAGTACCATTCTGTCCTTGTTGCAGGCATCCGTGTTTTTTCCCGAGTCACCAATCAGGTTATATCTGTTCATCTGCCATATATACAAATCCGTCAGCCCATATCCTTCGCAGCGCACTTTGTCCATCAGGCAGCGGTGCTCCAGATAAAAGACAAGCTCTTCGAGAAGCTCCGGGCAGAACACAAGCTCCTCCCAGAGGGTATCACACCACTCCTTTGTCTCATCTGCAATTTCCCCGAGGATCCGAAGTCCCTCATATGCCTTTATACGTCTGGCATCATAAACTATCCCCGCCATACTACCTCTCCGTTTTCATCTGTCGTTAACATATATCTTATCCTATCATACGAAACAACCAAGGTAAATTAACGAATTATAAAATTTCACAAAAAACAAAAGAAAATTATTTTATACGTGCAACCGAACTGCCCCTCACCAGCTCCCCGCCGACTGTATACTGGGTGATTGGCGTTATCATCGGATTCTCAATCAGGCTGACGAGCTTCTCTGCCGCCAGGCAGCCGATTGCCACCGTGTCCTGCTGATAGGTCGTCAAACGCGGCTCAAGCTGTGAGGCAATCAGAATGTTGTCATAGCCGGCCACCGAGATGTCTTCCGGCATCCTAAGCCCCCTGTCCCTGATGACATTCATGCCGCCTATCGCCGAAAAATCATCCGCATACAGTATACAGGTCGGCGGCTGTTCCAAATCCAAAAGATTATTGGTAATCTGGCCTGCCGCGTGGGAATCCCTGTATTTTCCCTTCTGCAAAAATTCTCCCCGGATCCGGATTCCATGTTCTTCCATAAAACGATAATACGTGGAAACCCTGTTGGTGGTCACCAGGGATTCCTCCCCGCAGATATAGGCAATTTTCCTGTGTCCCTGGCTGTAAATGTAGGAGAGAAGCTCCTGCATGCCGGTTATATTGTCCGACATAATCGAAATTCTCCCATTGAACAGATAGTCTATCGTGACAACAGGAACCTCGCTCTGCAAAAGCGCAATCACTTCCGCATCTTTATAGTCGGCAACCGCAACCATGACACCGTCCATTCTTCTGTAAATCGTATGTTCCAGATAGGACATACTGTCCTTCCTTATCTTGGAATTGCTCAAAAACGTGATGTCATATCCGCTGTTCTCAGCCGTGTTTTTAAAACTCTCAAGTACCTGCGAAAAATAGTCATGTGTCAGGCCGCTTCCCGAGCCTTCTTTATAAAGCACCCCCAGATTATATGTCCGGTTTGTCTTTAGCGCCCTGGCGGAAAAATTCGGATGATACCCGAGCCTTTTTGCTGTATTCTTAATTTTTTCCTTTGTATCCTCACCAATGTCACCCTGATTATTTAATGCCTTGCTGACCGTGGCGACAGAAACCTCACAGGCAGCAGCAATGTCTTTCATAGAAACCATATCTTTCTCCTTTTCGCAAATGAAAACCGCCTTTACTTAATCGTTTTCATAACCTTATCATATCGCAAATAGTGCTTTTTTAGCAAGTAAATTTTTTATTTCATAGAATATTTTATTTTTACTTGCATTTTGTTGCCCATATGTGATAGATTATATTTACAAATGTTACTTAAACGTTTTCGTTGGAACCGGAACATGTTCTGACGCATGATAAGGAAAAAGGAGAAACGAACTATGAAATTCGGATATTTTGATGATGCGCACCGCGAATATGTCATTACAACCCCCAAAACCCCCCTCCCCTGGATTAACTATCTGGGATGCAGGGAATTTTTCTCACTCATCTCAAACACCTGCGGCGGCTATACTTTCTACAAAGACGCAAAGCTCCTGCGTCTCACCCGCTACCGCTACAACGATGTGCCCTACGATACAAACGGTAAATATTTCTACATAAAAGACGGCGACACCGTATGGAATCCGGGATGGCAGCCATCCAAGACAGAACTTGACTCCTATGAATGCCGCCACGGCATTGGCTACAGCCGCTTTACTTCCTCCAAAAATAGCGTGCAGGCATCTGTCCTCACGTTTGTGCCGATGAATGATAACTGCGAAATTTCACAGGTTAAAATCAAAAACAATACTGACACAGAGAAAAAAATTTCCCTTTTCTCCTATGTGGAATGGTGTCTGTGGAACGCTGATGATGATTCCAGAAACTTCCAGCGTAACTTAAGCACCGGCGAGGTGGAAGTTGTCGGCTCCGCCATCTATCACAAGACAGAGTACCGGGAGAGAAGGAACCACTATGCTGTCTACACCGTCAACACGGATGTCGACGGATTCGACACAATCCGCGAAAGCTTTATCGGCACTTACAACGGCGCTGACAGACCGGAGGCCGTGATGGCGGGAAAATGCACAAACTCCATGGCGAGCGGCTGGGCTCCGATTGCCGCGCACCAGATTGACATCACCCTGGCTCCCGGCGAGGAAAAATCCTATGTATTTCTTCTTGGGTATCTGGAAAACCCTGTCGAGGAAAAATTTGAGGCGCCGAACGTCATCAACAAGAAGCCTGCCACTGCAATGATTGCAAAGTACAATTCTGACGCCGCTGTTGACAAGGCATTTTCAGAATTAAATGATTACTGGAAAAATCTTCTTTGCCGTTATGCTGTTGAATCTTCTGACGAAAACGTAAACAGAATGGTCAATATCTGGAACCAGTACCAGTGCATGGTCACCTTCAACATGAGCCGCTCCGCTTCCTACTATGAGTCCGGTATCGGGCGCGGAATGGGATTTCGGGATTCCTGTCAGGACTTGCTCGGTTTCGTGCATCTGATTCCCGAGCGCGCACGGGAACGCATTATTGATATTGCCTCGACGCAGTTCCAGGACGGAAGCGCGTACCACCAGTACCAGCCCCTCACCAAAAAGGGAAACTCCGATATCGGAAGCGGCTTCAATGACGACCCACTGTGGCTGATTGCCGGCACAAGTGCATACGTCCGCGAGACGGGCGACCTGTCCATCCTGAAAGAGATGGTTCCGTACGACAATGATATGCGCGTCGCAACAACACTGATGGAACACCTGAAACGTTCATTTGATTATATTGTAAACCACAAGGGGCCTCACCAGCTGCCGCTTATCGGGCGCGCTGACTGGAATGACTGCCTGAACCTGAACTGCTTTTCCGAGCATCCGGGTGAGTCGTTCCAGACTTTTGGTCCAAGCGAGGGACCTGTTGCCGAGTCTGTATTTATTGCCGGAATGTTCGTAAAATACGGCGAGGAGTACGCACAGCTTGCGGAGCTTCTCGGCGACAGCGCGGAGGCAGAACGTGCAAGGAATGAAGTTGCCGTTATGTATGATGCCGTCCTCAAGGACGGATGGGACGGCGAATGGTTTGTGAGAGCCTACGACGCCCACAGCAACAAGGTCGGCTCCAAGGAATGTAAGGAAGGCCAGATTTATATTGAGCCGCAGGGATTCTGCGTGCTTGCCGGCATCGGCGTGAAGGAAGGTCTTGCCCAAAAGGCATTGAACTCCGTGAGGGAAAAGCTTGACACGAAATACGGCATCATGATTTTGCAGCCCGCTTACACGAAATATCATGTCGAGCTTGGTGAAATTTCTTCCTATCCACCCGGATACAAAGAAAATGCAGGCATCTTCTGCCACAACAATCCGTGGGTTTCCATCGCGGAAACGGTTATCGGACACGGTGACAGGGCATTTGAAATCTACAAGAAAACATGTCCGGCTTATGTGGAGGATATCAGCGAAATCCACCGGACAGAGCCCTATGTTTACTCACAGATGGTTGCGGGGCGCGACGCAAAATATCACGGCGAGGCAAAGAACAGCTGGCTGACTGGTACTGCCGCATGGACATTTGCCAACATATCACAGTATATCCTTGGTGTCTATCCGACCCACAAGGGGCTGCGCATTGACCCCTGCGTACCGACAGGATTTGGAGACTTCAGGCTGACAAGACGCTTCAGGGACGTGGTGTACCATATTACCGTAAAAAATCCGGACAATGTCCAGAAAGGCATCGCCTCCATGACGGTTGACGGTACCAGGGTTGACGGCTGCATCATTCCGTTTGAAGCCGGAAAATCCGATGTGACTGTCGAAGTTATCATGGGATAACAAACATGTACAATCGGGCAGGGGCATGTCCTTCTCCCCTGCTCGCGCGCCGGGCATCCGTCAGCTTGCTGACATATTTCATTTGGATGCCCGTGTGCAATCGGGCAGGGGCATGTCCTTCTCCCCTGCTCGCGCGCCGGGCATCCGTCAGCTTGCTGACATATTTCATTTGGATGCCCGTGTGCAATCGGGCAGGGGCATGTCCTTCTCCCCTGCTCGCGCGCCGGGCATCCGTCAGCTTGCTGACATATTTCATTTGGATGCCCGTGTACAATCGGGCAGGGGAATGTCCTTCTCCCCTGCTCGCGCGCCGGGCATCCGTCAGCTTGCTGACATATTTCATTTGGATGCCCGTGTGCATAAAAAGAAGGCTGCCACATGAATTTCCGTTCATTCATGTGACAGCCCTTTTTGATTATCTCCAGATAAGCCTCTTCCACTGTTCTATCTGTTCCTCGGTCATAAATCCGTTGGAGGTTCCCACAAATCCTATTTTATAGGATGCAAACAGCAATGCATTTTTAATGGCTTCCTTGGGATCCTTTGTCTTGACATAGTAATGAAGGAAGGACGAGAACAACGCATTTCCAGCGCCAACGGTATTCACAATCTCATTTGTTTTCACCGGTTTATAATCAATAAAACTGCTCTCCTCCTTGGTGTAAAGAATGACACCTTTATCCCCGACTCCCATAATAATAATTTCAGGATTATATTTCTCCCTGCATTCCCTTATGCAGTCATGGGGGTCGTTTTCGAGATCATCATCGCTGATATAGAGAATGTCGGCTGCCGCAAGAAAGTCCTCCTTATTTGCTATCTTCTCTGCGCGCATACTGCGCACATTGAGCGCAATTGGCTTCTGGTACTTCTTGGCAAGTTTAATAAGCGGCCGGCAGAAATTGCAGTTTGACATCAGCACCAGATCCTTATCCTGTATCTGTCTTTCCAGCAGTTCAACATCATAATCCACATGCCGGATATCCTTGACATCCTCAAAGGTCTGTTTTCCACCCTTGCAGTACAGAATCACGGAAGTCGGCATTCCGTCAAGCATTGGCAGGACGTAATCCGTACTCAAATCCACCTCATTTGTCTTAAGGTAAACATCAATCTGCTTTTTGGACATGCTCCTTGCCACCATGCTCATAAAATCCACTTCATTCCCAAGCCATCTGAGTGCCATTGCCTCATTAAATCCTGCACCGCCTATTCCCGTGTTCACCAGATCCGGAATGCTCTCAAACTGCTTGTAGGGCACCGGCAGCGCCTCAACCCTGACGATTGTTTCCATCTGCACAAATCCCGCAACCATAAATTTACTCATAATTTACCTCCTTCAATGTCTCCCGGCACTCTTTTTTATTTTTGCGTAACAGTTTTCAGCCTTCGGCTTTCTGTTACAGGCATCAAGTCATGCAGAATCGCTTCGCGATGGCTTGATGCATCTCATCCACTACGCTATTTCACGGACTTTGCAGCAAGTGCAAAGTCCTAGGCTGAACTGTTACATTTTTGCATCCTTATCATGCATCATGAACATTGCGCACACATTACATGATACGCACAAGAACATAAACTTAGAAACTGTCACAAAATTTTACAAAAAATATAAACAATTACATTTCAAGTATATTCACATATATCTTAACATATTTTTTGACAATTATATATATTTTTGCCAAATATTTTGGATTTTTTTTAATTTTTTTCTAATGAGTGGTGTGACGCCTCCAAATGTGCTACAATATCATTGAACAGGTAAAAATAAATAAGGATGTGTTAGAATGAAAGAACAATTATATACAATTCCCCTGAATGATGCATTTGCGGCGGACGACGAATGCCCCTTCTGCTTTATTGAGCAAAAACTTGAACAGGATTTACTTGATTTTACACTTGGCTCCGGCTCCTCGTACATGGAGAGCGATATCCGCGACCTCACCGACAAGGAGGGTTTCTGCCGATACCATTTCCTCAAGATGTACCAGTACGGCAATACCCTTGGAAACGCATGGATTCTGAAGACACACTTCAAGAAAATCAACGATGAATTTGCAGGCGAGATGAAAAAGTTTAAACCCGCAAAGCTTTCCTTTATGGACCGCCTGAAACGTTCCAGGGAACTCAACAATACCATGACCGCATGGGCATACGAAAAACAGCGTTCCTGCTATATCTGCCGTCAGTATGACGACACATATGCCAGATACCTTGACACTTTTTTCTATATGTACAAAAAAGACGCAGACTTCGTGCAAAAGCTGAAAAACAGCAAGGGGTTCTGCCTTGTTCATTTTGGTGACCTGTGTCAGAGCGCCGTGGAAAAATTAAACCAGAAACAGTGTGACGAATTTATTGCGGCAGTCTTCCCCCTTATGGAGGCAAACCTGAAGCGCCTTGAGGAGGATGTCAGCTGGATGGTGGAAAAATTCGACTACCGAAACGCGGACGCCGACTGGAAAAATTCCAAAGACGCCATACAGCGCGGAATGCAAAAATTAAAGGGCGGCTATCCTGCCGCCCCTGTATACCAGCAAAAGAAATAAATCATTTTACCCAGTATAACTGCCTGCGGGGAGATTCAGTGCCATATCCTTCACAAGGTCTATATATGCCTTTATCTCCCTGAACACTGCATCAGAGCTTGCTTTTTCCTCGGTTTTTTCCCTGATGATGCTGCTGATTGTGTAATCCAGCAGTTTTTTTATGCGCTCCCGCTTTGCCTTGTCCACTATATTTCCGGTTTCTGTCATTTTTAAGTAGGTCTCTATCCGCTCATCATAAATTTTTCTTGTCCCGGCTGTCTTTGCAACAACCTCCTGCTCTGTCTCGTGCACTGCTTCCTCCAGAAAAATTGTGAGATAGGGATAATTTTTTCCCACCTTTGTCTTTACCAAGGATATCTGCCCGATTACTTCAAAAAAATCCCTTTCATTTTCGTCCACAACCGTGGACAGCTCCAGCAGCATATACTTTACACAATAGTCGTAAACGAACACATAGATTCCTTCCTTCGAGCCAAAATAATGAAACCAAAGTCCCTTACTGACACCTACTGCCTTTACCATCTCATCTGTGCTGGCATGTTTATATCCGTTTCTGGCAAACACTTCAATCGCACCATTTATCATACGGTCCTGTTTTTCTCTAGCAAGGTCAAAAAATTTCTCGTTCATTTGTACCTCCATCCCGAATCGCTCCCACTGCTATACTGGCGGTCGAAAAGACTGACTACTCAGTATAAATTGACTCTGTCAGTCGACTATATATTATCATATTATTCCAGGAGAATCAAGAAAGTCAGGCACAAATTTTACATATTCTCTTTTCATTTCCATAAAATAGTATTAAAATAAGTATATCTGTAATAAAATAAAATCAACTGCAACAGGAAAGGAGAACTACACATGGCTAAGAAATTTAGCAAGCTTGTTTTATTCAGTGCCCTCGCCGGCGCTGCAGCTGCAGGAACTTATTACTATCTTCAGAACAAGGCAAAGGCTCCTGAAGATGATTTTGATGACTTTGATGATTTTGACGATTTTGACGAGGACCTCGACGACGAGGATTTCTCCACTGACACGGTAACTTCCACAGGCAGCAAAAACCGCCCGTATGTACCTATTGATATAGACAATGCCAAGGAAATCATTGGGGAGAAGGTAATCGAAACCCTTGATAAGACCAAGGAAAAGCTGGAACATTTCAATGTCTCCGAAAAGATTGACAAGGCAAAGGAAATTATCGGGGAAATGACTTCCGCCAATGCCGAGCCTGTATACACGGAGATGGACATGTCCGCAGTGCCAGCCGACAAAAAGGAGGAAACTGCATCCGTGTCGGCAACTTATACAGAAGCGTCCGGCACGGAGAATTCTTCAGAAGAATTCTTCAACGATTCGGAAAGCAAATAAGAAAAAGGGAAAGGTTATGGTTCCTATTGTCATAACCTTTCCCTTTTCATAATTATGTGTCAAACAGAAACGTCGCCAACTCCTCCACTTTCGTAAAATACACATCACTGTTTTTTCTCATGAACTCCCTGATTTCCGGAATATCATTTGCCCAGCCTGCCCCGACAAACGGCACGCCGTAGGCCTTTGCCATGTCGTAGCCGGGCTTTAGGTCATCCACCATGACCATCTCCTCCGGTTTCAGCCCATATCTGCGCGATATGACATCCAGCGCATAGGTGCTGGGCTTTCTCTGCTCCGGCGGGCATTCCCAGCCAAAAACCATGTCGGGCAGCGGCAGGTTGTTGACTTCATAGTCCCGCTTAATATTAAAATCATAGGAATGCGATATCACGCACACAATGCCGCCCTCCGCCTTCTGGCGCCCTATGATTTCCCGCATTCCGTCATATGCCTTTGACGTATGGCCGGAAACATAATTTTTCCAGCACTCTGTCTCCACCACAAGCTCCTCGTCTGTCATGCCCAGCTTCTCGACGCAGTAGGGCACGAAACCCGGGTCAAAGTTCTCACGGAAATAATCATCGAGTGAAATGGTCACTCCCGGCCTCAACAATCTGAGCGCTTCCAGAAATGCCGGATAATGGATTGTTGCCGTGCTGTTGACTACGGTATCATCATGGTCTAATAACAGACATTTATATCTCATGCAATCTTTTCCCTTCTTAGGAATTGTAGGAAAATAAGTGATGCAGATTGCGCAGTATATTTCTTCGAGGATGTATGTCAAAAAACGCAGGCGTAGCGGGCTACGGCGAGGCTTTTTGACATATATAATCGAAGAAATAGACAAGTCAAGATGCGTCAGTTATTTTTCTACAGTTCCTTATTTCGGCAGCACAAACGAGCTCTTGAGGGACACGATTCTGTTGAATACAAGCGCGTCCGGCCTGGAATCCTTTGCGTCCACGTTAAAGAAGCCCTGTCTCACAAACTGGAAGCTGTCGTATGGCTTTGCGTCCTTGAGCGCCGGTTCCATGTAGCATCCCTTCAATACGGTGAGGGAATTGGGATTCAGGTTCAGTGAGCCATCCTCGTTGTAGACGCCCTTCTCCTCGTCAATCAGGTTCTCATACAGCCGTACTTCCGCCTTTATTGCATAGGGCGCCGGAACCCAGTGAATTGTCCCCTTTACTTTCCTGCCTGTAAAGCCGCTGCCCTGCTTCGTCTCAGGGTCATAGGTACAGTGTACGACAGTCACCTTGCCGTTTTCATCCTTTTCATAGCTGACACACTTCACAAAATACGCGCTCATAAGCCGCACTTCATTTCCCGGAAACAGCCTGAAATACTTTTTGGGCGGATCCTCCATAAAATCATCCCTGTCGATGTACAGCTCCCTGCAAAATGGCACCTGTCTGGAACCAAGGGACTCATTTTCCAGATTGTTGGGCACCTCGAGGTACTCTGTCTCGCCCTCGGGATAGTTGTCAATCACCAGCTTCACGGGGTCAAGCGCTGCCATCATCCTGGGCTTTTTGAGCTTTAAGTCTTCACGGATGCAGTATTCGAGCATCGCGTAGTCCGTCGAGGAGTTTGCCTTGCTCACGCCGCAGAGCTCCACGAATTTCCGGATGGACTCCGGCGTGAAGCCGCGCCTTTTGAGTGCCGCGATGGAAACCAGCCGCGGGTCGTCCCAGCCGTCAACGATGCCGTCCTGCACGAGCTTTTTAATATAGCGCTTTCCGGTCACTACATTCGTCAGGTACAGCTTCGCCTGCTCAATCTGCCTTGGCGGGTGCGGATATTCCAGCTCACTTACCACCCAGTCATACAGCGGTCTGTGGTCTTCAAACTCCAGCGTGCAGATGGAGTGCGTGATGCCCTCGATGGCATCCTCAATCGGATGTGCAAAATCATACATCGGATAGATGCACCACTTGTCGCCGGTGTTGTGGTGGGTCATATGTGCCACTCGGTAGAGCACCGGATCCCTCATGTTCAGGTTGGGGGCCGTGATGTCAATGCGCGCGCGGAGCACTTTCTCGCCGTCCGCATATTTTCCGTTCTTCATCTCCTCAAACAGCCGCAGGTTCTCCTCCACGGAACGGCTTCTCGACGGGTCTTCCTTTCCCGGCTCCGTAAATGTCCCCCGGTACTCCTTAATCTGTTCTGCCGTCAGGTCGGACACATACGCCTTTCCTTTTTGAATCAGCTTCACCGCACACTCGTACATCTGGTCAAAATAGTCAGAGGCAAAGAACAGCCTGTCCTCCCAGTCCGCGCCGAGCCACTCGACATCCGCCTTGATGGACTCCACAAACTCGATGTCCTCCTTGGTCGGATTCGTGTCGTCGAAACGCATGTTAAACTTGCCGCCATACTCCTTTGCAAGCCCATAATTCACAAGTATTGCCTTGGCATGTCCGATGTGAAGATAACCGTTGGGCTCCGGCGGGAAGCGCGTGTGCACCGTGTTGTATACGCCCTCTGCCAAGTCCTTGTCAATCAGTTGCTCGATAAAATTCCTCGAAACGACTTCCTTCTCATCCGCGGAAGCCGCCACTGTATTTTTTTCTGCGTCACTCATTTTCTAATCCTCCATTTTGTCAGTGTCTGCAAATTTGTCTGCCGTCACAGACCTGTCATGCAAAAATTCCAAATATCTCTTATTGTAATAAATTGTCAGGGATTTGTAAAGATTTTTAATCCACAGGCACTGTCAGTACCGCACTTCCACCAGGCACAGGCCTTTCGCCGGGACAAGCGCGCCTGCCAAATCCCTTGTGGCATCCTTTTCAAGAAGCGCTTCCACGGACGCAGGGCTTCTCTGCCCCAGCCCCACTTCAATCAAGGTTCCTGTGAGAATGCGAACCATATGGTAGAGAAATCCGTCGCCGCTGTAGGTGATGACGACCTCACTGCCATCCCTGTCAATCAAAATCGAGTCAATCGTGCGCACGGTTGACTTTTTGCTCTTTTTATTGGATGTGAACGCCTTGAAATCATGCTTTCCGGTCAGATATGATGCCGCAGCCCGCATCGTGTCCAGATCAAGCGGTTCCGGCAGCGCATACACATATCTGCGCGCAAAGACACAGGGAAGGGATGTGTTCCAGATGCGGTAGCGGTATGTCTTTCCCTTTGCGCCCAGCCTGCTGTGAAACCGCTCTGGCACCTCCTGTATCGTGACAACGCCGATGTCCTCCGGCAGATACTGGTTAATGTAGTCCATCACCTCCGCCGCGGACAGCTCTGTGCCAATCTTAAAATTCGCCACCTGTCCAAGTGCGTGAACGCCCGCGTCCGTGCGCCCGGAGCCATCCACCTGCACGAAGTCAAGCCCTGTCATTTTCGCAAGGATTGCCTCGAGCTTTCCCTGTATTGTATTGCCCGTGGAATCCTGGCGCTGCCATCCCTGGTAGCGGGTGCCCTCGTACTGGATTGTTATCTTATAATTTGTCATCTTCGTCAATCTGCCTGATATCCTCCTCGCTCAGCTGTCTGAATCTGTTGATATTCCGCACCAGAATCTTCACACTATATTTCGGTGTATCAAAAAAACCGGCTTCATTCATGTTTACGACAATAATTCCCAGCGGTACCGCAATAAGCATCCCGCCCACACCTGCAATCCGGTATCCGATAAACAGCAGAAACAGTGTGGGAATCGGCTCCATGCCGATTGATTCACCCATAATTTTAGGCTGTATCAGCTGGCGGAACAGCTGCCCTGCGCCCCAGATTATCAGAAATCCAATCGCCCTTAAATAATTGCCGCCAATCACAGTCACAATCGCCCAGGGCACCAGCACAATCCCTGTTCCAAAAAAAGGCAGAAAATCCAAAAACGCCATGAGCAGCGCTATCAGAATTCCATACCTGACCTTCATCACTGTAAGCCCCACAAGCAAAAGCACATACATCCATACCTCAATGCGGAACTGTGCCTTAAAATAGCCGCCAACTGCCTGTTTCAGGCTGGACGCAAACACCTCGTACTTGCGCATGATATTCTTTGGAAGATACCTGTTGAGAAATTTTGTACACCAGTCCCTGTCCGCAATGAAAAAATAGGAAGACAGCATACACATGATAATTGATATAATGACGCTTGCTATGTTCCCCACCATGCTTCCCATTCCTTCAAATGAGCTGAATTTGAAACTTTTCGGCAAGTTTGTTATCATATCCCCTATCGTATTTCCAAGATTATTCAGTGCATCCGCAAGCTTAGGCGAACGCACACCGATATACTGGTTAATCCAGTCGCCAAGCCTGTCAAAATCCTGCTTCACGGTCTCCCACATCACAGGGATTTCCCCGATGAAGCCGGAAACCTGTCGCCAGAGAATGACACCCAGTCCATAGCCCATCGCTATCACCGCCGCAATAACCACAACAATCACAACAACAGTTCCTGCTTTCCGCCTTATTTTTAATTTTCGTTCCAGCAGGACGACAAGGGGATTTGCAATGCACGATATAACCCATCCAATGATAAACGGCATAAAAAAGAAAAACAGTCTTGGCACAAGAAAAACGCAAAGCAGCAAAATGACCAGAGAAATCAGTATATTTACGACAGGCTTCACATTTTCCCTAATTTCGTTCTTCCCCTCCATAATCAGCTTTCTCCTTCTGATTGTTCCAGAATCCTGTCAATCATTTCATAAATTTCATCCCGCCCCTGCCTGGTCTGGGCTGAAAACGGTATCACAGCCGTCTCTTTGTCCACGCCAAGTCCCTGCCGGACTGCCTTTACCTGTTTTTGCAACTGGCTGCGGTTTATCTTGTCTGCCTTCGTCGCTATAACAATCGGCTGGAAACCATTTGCGCAGATCCAGTCATACATCAGCTTGTCATTTGCGGACGGGTCGTGCCGGATGTCAATCAGCAGAAACACCGCCCGCAGCACATTCGACTGGCGGAGATATTTCTCCACCATTTTTCCCCACTTTTCCTTTTCCTCCCGGCTGACTTTTGCATAACCGTATACAGGAAGGTCGACAAAATACAATTCCTGATTGATATTGTAAAAATTGATAGTCTGCGTCTTGCCCGGCTGTGCGCTGGTCCGCGCAAGCGATTTGCGGTTCATCAGCACATTGATAAGCGAGGATTTCCCCACATTGCTCTTCCCGGCAAACGCAATCTCCGGCATCTCATTCTGCGGTATTTTGCTGGTTACCCCTATTACCGTCTCTAAACTTACATTTTTTATAACCATTTACTTCTCCTACTTTTTGGCCGCTGTCGCTCTAGTGGTTTTCGTGGTTTTAATTTCCCGCGTAAAAGCAAGCGGTATGACATCATCCATGGAACCCACAAAGCAGATATCCATGCCTGACTTTATCTCTTCTGAAATTTCGGCAACATCCTTATCATTCTTCTCAGGCACCAAAACCGTAGTTATACCCGCCATCTTTGCTGCCAGAAGCTTTTCTTTCAGACCGCCTATGGGAAGCACCCTTCCCCGCAGTGTAATCTCACCAGTCATTGCCACCTTTGCTTTTACCGGAGTATCTGTGATTGCCGAGAGCACCGCTGTTGCCATCGTTATGCCCGCGGACGGTCCATCCTTTGGGACGGCTCCCTCCGGAATATGGATATGGAAATCATTCTCCTTAAAATATTTGGAATCAATCTTATACCTGGGCGCAATTGACCGGATATAACTGATACCCGCCATCGCAGACTCCTTCATCACCTCGCCAAGCTTGCCTGTCAGTTCTATCTCACCCTTGCCTGGCATGACATTAACTTCTATCTGGAGGGTGTCCCCGCCTACGCTTGTCCACGCAAGCCCCCTGACAATTCCCACATCGTCCTTCTCATTTGCCATGTCCACACTGTAGCTGGGTTTCCCGAGATACTTTCCCAGTTTCTGGCTGTTGACCTTGATGCATTTGTCCGGTGCCTGCTTTTTGCCTTTTCCGGTTCTTTCCTTCAGAATCTCAAGCGCCGCCTTCCTGCAGACGGTTCCGAGCTTTCTCTCAAGGTTGCGGACGCCCGCTTCCCTTGTATACTTGTTGATAATTTCCTTTATCGCATTGTCGCTGATGGTCAGCTGCGTTTCGGACAGACCGTTTTTGCGCCGCTGCTTCTCCCACAGATGCTCCTTTGCGATATGAAATTTTTCATTTGCAGTATAGCTTGTGACTTCAATAATATCCATGCGGTCCAGAAGCGGTCTCGGAATATTTCCGGCATCATTTGCCGTCGCTATAAAAAGCACCTTTGACAAATCAAGCGGCAGTTCCACATAATGATCCCTGAAATGGCAGTTCTGCTCCGGGTCCAGCACCTCCAGGAGCGCCGAGGATGTATCGCCCTTGTAGTCACTGCTCACCTTGTCTATCTCGTCAAACAGCATCAGCGGATTACATACCCCTGCCTGTTTTAAGCCGTTTGCAATCCGCCCCGGCATCGCCCCGACATAAGTCTTGCGATGTCCCCTGATTTCCGCCTCGTCACGCACACCGCCAAGGCATATCCGGACATACTTCTTATTTAACGCCTCGGCTATGGACTTCGCAATGGATGTCTTTCCTGTTCCCGGAGGACCTACCAGGCATAAAATCGGTACCTCCCCTTTGCTGGTCAGACACCGAACCGCCAGATATTCAACTATCCGCTCCTTTACCTTCTCAAGCCCGTAATGGTCTCTCTCCAGAATCGCCTCGGCCCTGTTGATATCGTTGTTATCCTTTGATGCCTTATTCCATGGGAGTTCCAAAAGCGTCTCAATGTATCCCCGCTCCACTGCACTCTCCGAGCTTGAACCCATCACTGCCTTAAACCGCGCGATTTCTTTCTTTATCTTTTCTTTTACCTCTGCATCCGCTTTCAGCTTGGCGAGGGACTCCTCAAAATGCTTCACGTCGGAATACTGGTTATTATCCCCCAGTTCCTCCTGTATAAATTCAAGCTGTTCATGCAGGATATAATCCCTCTGGTTCTTGTCAATCCGCTCCTTCACTTTCACAGCCAGCTGCGTGCGGATTGATGCAATCTGCGCCTCGTCCAGGATTAGCGTAATCAGCTCCCTGCACTGCTCATCAAGGTCTTCTATTTCCAGTATCTGCTGCTTCTGCTCATATGTAAGCGGAATATTTATCATAATCTGATTCATCAGAAGCGGCAGATGAATCTCCTCTTCCTCAAAAAGCCTGCCAAGACCCTTTCCAATCTTTGGAAAAAAGCGTACATAAGTGTCCAGCACCTCTTTCAGCGTGCGAATCAGTGCTTCCTTCTCAAATGGGTCTATCTGATCCTCCTCATCCTTGATTTCCTCGTATGACGCACTAAAATACTGTCCTTCATTATCATTAAGCTCCACGATGCGCACCCTGGCAACACCTTCAACCATAATCCTTTCAGCGTGATTCGGGAGCTTCGTTACCTGCTTGATATCTGCCAGTGTACATACTTTATATAAAGAATGAATATCCGGTTTTTCGTCATCCGGGTTCATCTGTGGTACAAGCAGCACCTTTTGCTTCCCATTCAGCGCCTGCTCAACTGCCTTTACCGACATTTCCCTGCTCAAGTCAAAATGTATAATCATATTTGGCACCACTGTAAGCCCTCTTAACGCTATCAATGGCAATGCTGCTGTTGTCTGATCCATCTATTAATCCTCTCTAAAAAACGCCACCTTTATATAAAAGGCGGCGTCCTGCTATCTATCCATTTACTTATCTCGCCTTTTTCTCCCGCTCGGTACGTACTGCTTCACGATGTACTATGAAAGGCTGGCTTGTTCCTTCTACGGATTCCTTCGTGATAACACAGCTTTCAATCGTGTCATCCGAGGGTATCTCATACATTACATCCATCATTATTTTCTCCATGATGGAGCGCAGACCTCTTGCTCCCGTCTTTCTCTCAAGCGCTTTCTCCGCTATCGCTTCTATGGCGTCGGGTTCAAAAGCAAGCCTGACATCATCAAACTCAAAAAGCTTCTGGTACTGCTTGATAAGAGCACTTTTTGGCTCCTTCAGGATTCTTACAAGAGCATCCTTGTCAAGTCCTTCCAGTGATACATTGATGGGAACACGCCCTACAAATTCGGGGATAAGACCATACTTTGTCAAGTCCTGCGGTGTAACCTCCTTGAAGACTGCACCGATATCCCTTGTGGTCTTCTCGGCAATATCCTTGTTAAATCCGATTGACTTGCGGTCAAGCCTGTTCTCCACAATCTTGTCCAGACCATCAAAGGCACCGCCACAGATAAATAATATATTGGTGGTATCTATCTGTATCAGTTCCTGATGCGGATGCTTCCTTCCCCCCTGTGGCGGTACGCTTGCCACGGTACCCTCCACAATCTTTAAGAGCGCCTGCTGCACACCTTCGCCGGAGACATCCCTGGTAATGGAAACATTCTCACTTTTTTTGGTTATCTTATCAATTTCGTCAATGTATATAATACCGTACTGGGCACGCTCAATATCGTAATCCGCCGCCTGAATAAGTTTCAAAAGAATATTCTCAACATCCTCGCCCACATAGCCTGCTTCCGTGAGCGTCGTCGCATCTGCAATCGCAAACGGAACATTGATAATTTTGGCAAGTGTCTGCGCCAGATAAGTTTTTCCGGAACCGGTCGGTCCAATCATTATAATATTGCTCTTTTGCAGCTCTACATCCAAATCTTTCTCAGCCATCACGCGCTTATAGTGATTGTATACGGCTACAGATAG
>Ga0137306_101642_pt1 | contig 21836 bp, 19 predicted proteins | sample Inofroosms_March_FD_97187 | JGI IMG/M metagenome (GOLD analysis project Ga0137306, IMG submission 97187) | Mouse cecal microbial communities from Vienna, Austria - N-Acetylneuraminic and N-Acetylglucosamine D2O microcosms_March | ecosystem: Host-associated > Mammals > Digestive system > Large...
CATAAAACGACAGGAAATCTTACATATCGAATTCTTATCAAAGAAGATCAATTCCCATAGACACAGAAATTTTTACGCCCTCTTATTTTTCGATGTACTAACAAACATAACTGCAATACACTACGATCAAGACAGCCGCATGAACTATCATCATGCGGCTGTTTTATTGTTACTGTCTGTCTTAAACTTCAGATTCATTCCCTGATTCTTTTTTTGTCTTGGTCTCAGAAGATTCCTCGCTTTCCGTTTCTTCCTCGTCTCCTTTCCTCACCTTGGCGATACTGGCCACTCTATCTCCGCCGTTCAAATTGATAAGCTTCACACCGGAGGTTATCCTTCCAAGGACAGAGATACCTTCACATTTCATTCGGATAATAATTCCTTCTGTATTGATGATCATGATCTCATCGTCTTCGCTGACAGCCTTTACACCTACCACATTGCCTGTCTTTTCAGTGATCTTATAGCATTTTACTCCTTTTCCGCCTCTGTTCTGGCAGGTAAATTCCGAAGTCACAGTACGTTTTCCCATACCCTTTTCCGACGCGATAAGAAGCTCCTTGCCCTGTATCTCTAGCTGCATTCCAATGATCTCATCCCGGTCAGAAAGATTCATGCCTCGCACACCCATCGATGTCCTTCCGGTCGGACGCACATCCTTCTCATTAAAGCGGATACACTGGCCATACTTTGTCACTAGGAAGATATCATTTCTCCCGTCTGTATATTTAACCTCGATCAGTTCATCATCTTCACGGAGCGTGATGGCGGCAAGTCCTTTCTTGCGAACATTCGCATATTCCTTGATCGGAGTCTTCTTTACCAGCCCCCGCTTAGTCGACATGAACAGATATTCGCCGTCACGGTAATCATCAAGCTCGATAACCGCACTGATCTTCTCTCCCGGCATCAGCTGCAGCAGATTCACGATCGCGGTTCCCCTGGAAGTCCGGCTGGCCTCCGGAATCTCGTATGCCTTCATCCGGTACACACGCCCGGTATTGGTAAAGAACATAATATAGTGGTGCGTGTGGGAGATAAATAACTCTTCCACATAATCCTCGTCCAGAGTCTGCATCCCTTTGATCCCTTTTCCTCCCCGGTTCTGGGACTTAAACGTATCGTGGGACATGCGCTTGATATATCCCAGCTTTGTCAGGGTGATCGCCACATCCTCCTTCGGAATCAGATCCTCCATGGATATATCAAATTCATCAAATCCGATGGACGTCCTTCTATCATCACCGTATTTATCCCGGATCACAATGATCTCTTCGCGGATAACTCCCAAAAGGAGCTTACGGTCTGCAAGAATCGCCTCCAACCGTTCGATCTGCTTCATCAGTTCATTGTACTCGGCTTCCAGCCTCTCTCTCTCCAGACCAGTAAGCGCACGGAGACGCATATCCACGATAGCCTGTGCCTGAACATCCGAAAGACCGAAGCGCTGCATCAGTTCTGTCTTCGCAGTCTGGACAGTCTGAGATCCCCTGATTATCCGGATAACCTCATCAATATGATCAAGGGCGATCAACAATCCCTCTAAGATATGCGCCCTTTCTCTCGCTTTGTTTAGCTCATATTTTGTGCGCCGCGTAACGACTTCTTCCTGATGCTGCAAGTAAAATTGAAGCATATCAAGGATATTCATTACCTTCGGTTCATTATTCACAAGAGCCAGCATGATCACACCGAACGTATCCTGCAGTTGTGTATGCTTGAACAATTGATTCAGAATTACATTAGCATTCACATCGCGGCGGAGTTCGATAACTATGCGCATACCTTCCCGGTTAGACTGGTCGCCCAGATCCGTGATCCCGTCAATCTTTTTATCACGCACAAGCTCCGCTATCTTTTCGATAAGCCGTGCCTTATTCACCATATAGGGAAGTTCCGTTACGACAATCCGGCTCTTTCCGTTAGGCATAGTCTCGATATCGGTCACGGCACGCACACGGATCTTCCCTCGCCCTGTCCGGTAAGCCTCTTCGATCCCCCGCGTGCCAAGGATCATACCGCCCGTAGGGAAGTCAGGCCCCTTTACGATCTGCAGAATCTCCTCGATCGTCGTCTCATCCTTATCCGCAATCTGATTATCAATGATCTTTACAACTGCATTTATCGTCTCTTTCAGATTATGCGGCGGAATATTTGTCGCCATACCGACAGCAATTCCCGATGTACCATTTACCAAAAGATTAGGAAATCTTGCCGGAAGCACTACCGGCTCTTTCTCTGTCTCGTCAAAGTTCGGAGTAAAATCTACCGTATCTTTATTGATATCAGCAGTCAGCTCCATGGAAATCTTACTCAGACGCGCCTCTGTGTACCGCATAGCGGCTGCGCCGTCACCATCCATTGAACCGAAGTTCCCATGTCCGTCAACAAGCGGATATCTTGTAGACCAATCCTGCGCCATATTAACCAGAGCGCCGTAGATTGAACTGTCGCCGTGAGGATGATATTTACCCATCGTATCACCGACGATACGCGCACACTTCCTATGAGGCTTGTCCGGCCCGTTGTTCAGCTCGATCATAGAATATAAAATCCTTCGCTGAACCGGCTTCAATCCATCTCTTACATCAGGAAGAGCCCTTGAAGCGATTACACTCATGGCATAATCAATGTAAGAGGTTTCCATCGTCTTTTTCAAATCCACATCATGGACTTTGTCAAAAATATTATCTTCCATATTCCCCTGTCCTTTCTCTTACATCAGATTATACATCAAGATTCTTAACATACTTTGCATTTTCTTCAATAAATTCTTTTCTCGGCTCTACCTTATCACCCATAAGCGTCGTAAAGGTAAGGTCGAGCTCAGAGGCTGACTCCTCGTCCATCGTAACCCGAAGCAGAATCCTGTGTTCCGGATCCATAGTAGTATCCCAGAGCTGCTCGGCGTCCATCTCTCCCAGACCTTTATACCGCTGGATCTTATTATTCGTGTCTCGTCCGACTTCCTTAAGAATCCCGTCTAGCTCTTCGTCGCTGTAGGCATACCACACCTTCTTATTCTTCTCCAGCTTATAAAGAGGCGGCTGTGCCAGATAGACATATCCCTCTTTGATCAGATTCGGCATAAACCGATAGAGGAAGGTCAATAGTAATGTACTGATATGTGCGCCGTCCACGTCCGCATCCGTCATAATGATAATCTTGTGATAACGTAGCTTCGATATATCAAAATCATCGTGGATTCCCGTACCAAATGCAGTGATCATCGCCTTGATCTCCGCATTGCCGTATATCTTATCAAGCCTTGCCTTTTCCACATTCAGGATCTTTCCACGAAGAGGCAGAATCGCCTGAGTAGCGCGGTCTCTGGCTGTCTTCGCTGAACCGCCTGCGGAATCTCCCTCTACGATATAGATCTCACAGTTTTCTGGATTCTTATCTGAACAATCTGCAAGCTTTCCTGGAAGAGACATACCGTCAAGTGCAGACTTCCTTCTTGTCAGATCTCTTGCTTTTCTAGCCGCTTCCCTGGCACGCTGCGCCATCACAGACTTTTCCACCGTCATCCTGGCAACCGATGGATTCTGCTCAAGATAGATTCCCAATTGTCTGCTCACGATACTGTCTACCGCACCCCGTGCTTCACTGTTCCCAAGCTTTTGCTTAGTCTGTCCCTCGAACTGCGGATCTTCGATCTTCACGCTGATGATCGCGGTAAGCCCTTCCCGGATGTCCTCGCCGGAAAGATTCGGCTCACTCTCCTTCAAAAGCTTATTCTTCCTTGCATAATCATTAAAAGTCTTTGTCAGGGCATTACGGAAGCCTACCACATGGGTTCCGCCCTCTGGAGTCGTAATATTGTTGACAAACCCATAAGTATTGTCGCTGTAGGAATCGTTGTGCTGCATGGCCACCTCCACCGCAACATTGTTCACCATTCCTTCGCAATAGATAACATCGCCGTAGAGCGCTGTCTTACTCCGGTTTAGATACTGGACAAATTCCTTGATCCCTCCTTCATAGTGGAAGGTCTTTTCTATCGGCTTCTCTTCCGGTCTTTCATCCCTGATAACGATCTTAAGGCCTTTCGTCAGAAACGCCATCTCCCGGAACCTTTGTTTTAAGATATCATAATCAAAAATCGTCTCTTCAAATATTGCATCGTCAGGCATAAACGTGACTTTCGTGCCTGTCTTCTCCGCTTCACATTCTCCGGCAACGTGAAGCTTATCCATAACCTTTCCCCGCTCATAGCGCTGTTTATAGACCTTTCCATCCTTACAGATCTCAACCTCAAGCCAGTTAGAGAGGGCATTCACAACGGACGCACCCACTCCGTGAAGCCCGCCGGATACCTTGTAACCTCCTCCGCCGAACTTTCCGCCGGCATGAAGCACCGTAAATACGACCTCCACTGCGGGAAGCCCTGCTTTATGGTTGATCCCGATCGGAATTCCACGTCCATTATCAATAACAGTGACAGAATTATCTTTATTGATCGTGACGAAAATCGTATCACAGAATCCCGCCAATGCTTCATCAACAGAATTATCCACAATCTCATACACCAGATGGTGAAGGCCTCTAAGCGACGTACTTCCAATATACATACCCGGACGTTTTCTTACCGCTTCCAGACCTTCCAATATCTGAATCTCATCGGCACCGTATTCATGCTGTACTTTTTCTGTACTCATTCAAATCCTCCTAATTCTCTTTTGCCACCTGCCCGTTCTGGACATGGAACACTTTATTAACTGAAAATCTGTGATTTACAAAATCCTCAACACCCGTACAGGTAATCAGAGTCTGTATATCATTAATACTGTCTAATAGATAGTTTTGCCTGTGTTTATCAAGTTCAGACAAGACATCGTCAAGTAATAATACCGGCGTGTCATGAATTGTCCGCTTTACCAGTTCTATTTCCGACAGTTTTAAAGAAAGAGCCGCAGTTCTCTGCTGTCCCTGCGAGCCAAACCTGCGAATGTCCAAATTGCCTGACATAATACAGATATCGTCCCTGTGAGGTCCTACAGATGTACTCTTTATCCTTATATCCTTCTCTCTGTTCCTCTCTACCGCCTGTTCAAGCGCCAATTTTCCGTTGCTTGGCTCATAGACGATCTGTATCTCTTCTTTATCGCCTGTCAACTTTTTATGTACAGATGATACGATCCTGTTCATATCATCAACGAACTGTTTTCTTCTCTCTATCAGCTTATTCCCATATTGTACTAATTGGAGCTCCCATATTTCAAGTGTATCCATGCAATTTTTTTTATTTTCATTACTGATTTCTTTCAGCAAATGATTTCTCTGATTCACAATACGGTTATAATTAGCCAGATTACTCAGATAGATCTTGTCTAGCTGGGATAATTCCAGATCAATAAATCTTCTTCTCTCGGAAGGACCGTTTTTTATGATGTTCAGATCCTCCGGCGAGAAAAATACAAAATTCACGATACCGAATAACTCACTCGCCTTGCGTATCGGCATCTTATTGATAGCTATTCCCTTAGAACTATTTCTTTTCAGATGAAGATCGATCTGGTAGTGGATTCCTTTTTTTTCTACGACCGTCTCTATATGAGACTCATCTCTCCCAAAGTTGATCAGTTCTTTATCCTTCGCTCCTCTGTGTGACTTCGTCGTACCTGAAAGATACGCTGCTTCAAGTATATTCGTTTTCCCCTGGGCATTGTCGCCGTAAAATATATTGGCTCCAGTGTCAAAGTCCAGATTTAACAGATCATAATTTCTGAAATTTTTTAATTTTAAGGATTTAATCTTCAATTTTGATCTGCTCTCCGTTAAACACAACAATATCTCCGGCATAAAGCTTTCGTCCACGGCGCGTATCCGTCTCTCCGTTGACGCTCACCAGGCCTTCTAAGATCACGCTCTTGGCATCTGCCCCTGATTCTACAAGATTCGCTGCTTTCAGTGCCTGACCAAGCTTAATAAATTCATCTCTCAACTTTATCTCTGTCATATTGCCTCTCTTTCTGTACCGGAAAATCTGCCGGTACGGACACAGATTTCAAATCCAACCTGGATGTACTAGTGCCTGTCCTATACCGCCATATCTATGAAATCGCGTTAAAATTGACCGGAAGGATCAGGTAGATATAATTCTCCTCATCATCCTTGATAAAGCAAGGCGCCTTCGCACTCATCAGATACAGTGTGATCTCCTCGTCATCTATATTTCGCAGGGCATCCAAAAGAAACTTCGGATTAAACCCGATCATAAGATTTTTCCCCTCTTTGTTAATATAAATCTCCTCGTTCATAGAGCCTATCTGCGACTTGATCTTAAGCTCCATGATCTCATCGTTGATATTGATGATGATCGGCTTCTTATCCCCTTCCTTCACCAAAAGCGTAGCTCTGTCAATACAGTTCAAAAATTCTTTTTTATTGATCCTGACCTTGATCTCATGATCATTAGCGATCATCTGGTCGATCTTAAAATATTCGCCTTCAATCAGCCTTGACACAACGATAGTCTGGTCAAATTCAAAGACAATATGATTATCCGTATAAGAAATATTCACGATACTGTCCGCTTCTCCGGAAAGTATCTTACTGATCTCGTTCAGCGTCTTGCCGGGGACAATCAGTTTTTTATCGTTCGCCTCATCTTTGAGGGCAATCCTGCGGATAGATATTCTGTGTCCGTCCAAAGAGGCAACCCTCAGCATGTTATTGCTGATTTCAAACAGCTCTCCTGTCATCAGTTTGTTGCTCTCTGTATCCGATATGGAAAATATCGTCTGTCTTATTACTTCTTTCAAAGTAAACTGAGAAATTTCTATAGAATCCTGCTTTTCAATAGCCGGAAGGTAGGAGAACTCTTCCCCTGACTTGCCGGAAATATCGAATTTCGCTTTTTCGCAAACGATCGTTGTCTGCAGGTTATCATCCGTGGTTATCGTGACATCATTCTCAGGAAGCTTACGGACGATCTCAGAAAATATCTTTGCATCAATCGCGATCATACCTCTGTCGATGATCTCACCTTCAACTTCAGTCTGTATTCCAAGCTCCATATCATTGGCAGTGAATTTAATAAGATCTGTAGTAGCGTCAATTAAAATACATTCAAGAATCGGCATCGTCGTTTTTGAAGGAACAGCTTTTGCAACAATGCCGACACCTTTTACAAGATTAGATTTACTGCATATGATTTTCATGTGTACAACTCCTTTCAGAAAGCGCGCATAGATAAATAAATGATTTAATTCCGTCTTATTCTTATTAGGGGCTGTGGAAAAGCGGAAAAGTCCTTTAAAGCCCCTGTTTGTCTGGATTTGCAGGTTTGATAATTATGTGAAATATACTCCCTTTTTCAGAAGGATAAAATTGGGATAACTTTCTATGGAAATCTTTATGTTTTCCTGTAAAAAGATTATTCTATCGTTGTCCACAATTTTATTCACATCAAACAGGATTGATCTTTTTTCTTAATATAGAAAGCGTGTTGGAAAAGGATTCACTTTCACTGGCTTCCTTTTCTATCTTTTCAATTGCATATTTGACAGTTGAATGATCCTTTCCGCCGAGAACGACTCCCACAGCTTTCAGTGACGATTCTGTCATCGTACGTATGAGATACATGGCGATCTGGCGGGGATATGCAATCTCAGAATTTCTTTTATTACTTCTTAAGTCAGTTACGGTAACGTTAAAATGCTCGGATACGATATCAAGGATCAGCTCAGGAGTGACCTTCCGGTTATTTTCCGATGAGATGATATCCTTCAATGCTTCTGCTGCCAGAGTGATGTCGATCGGGCCTTCATTGTGGTTAAGCTTATAAAGGGCGATCAGTTTATTCAGTGAACCTTCCAGCTCACGGATGTTGGATTTTACATTAACAGCAATGTAGTCTAATACGTCGTGGGGAATCTTATATTTTTGAAGATGATCGATCTCGATTTTTTTCTGGAGTATGGCCATCCTCGTCTCATAGGCGGGTGAGGATATATCTGCGATCAGTCCCCACTCGAATCTGGTGCGCAGCCTCGCTTCAAGAGTTTCAATATCCTTGGGAGGCTTATCGCTGGATATGATGATCTGTTTTCCTGAAGTATGTAAGTGATTAAAGGTGTGGAAGAACTCTTCCTGCGTACTTTCTTTTCCTATAATAAACTGGATATCGTCGATCAGCAGGACATCGTTGCTCCTGTATTTGTTCCGGAACTTGGATATCTCAGACTCATCGCCTGCAGTCTTACCTTTTTTCAGTGCCTCGATCAGCTCGTTAGTAAAGGCTTCGCTGGTTACATACAGAACCTGTTTATTGGAATTTTTTTCCAGGATAAAATGGGCGATGGAATGCATAAGGTGGGTCTTTCCCAATCCTACTCCCCCGTACAGGAAGAGAGGGTTGTACACTTCTCCCGGTGATTCAGATACGGCAAGAGAAGCCGCATGGGCAAAGTTATTATTGCCTCCGACTACGAATGTGTCAAATGTATACTTTGGATTAAGCCCAGCCATCTCAGACAGTGACTTGTTTTTTCTTTTATTGTCTGCCTCAATCGACATATTGCGGATTTCGCTTATCTTTTCATCATCTTCTGATATAAATACGACGTCGTATTCGATCCCGGTGATCTCTGCAATACAGACTTTAAAAGGGAGAAGATACTTTTTCTCGATGTACTCGACGCTGGCGTTCATATTCACCATAATATAGACAGTGTCGTCAATGACGTCGTATACTCTTAAAGGCTGTATCCATGTTGTGAATGACACGTTTGATAGTTCGTGTTCGGTTCTCAGATATTCGATAATGTCGGCCCATTTTTCCTCGACAATGTTCATATATATAACCCCTACTCTCTCTAAGACTTCTTACTATTTTACATCAAATTTCAGATTTAAGCAATTATTATTCATTGTGGAAAACTTTATTCTAAAAGAAAACGGCTTATTTTCATGAGATAAAAATAAAAAAAATTTTTGAGCTAACAATATATCCACCTAATATCCACAAGTTATCCACAAATTGTGGATAACTTGTGGATATTAGGTGGATGAAAAACAAGAATAGAATGGAAAATTAGATTTGTTGAAGAAATTTAATGAGAAAAAGAAGGTTTTACTTGACGGACAAACAGTAATTTAATATAATTATTATTGATGTCTTATGGAAATACGTAGGGAATTTCCCTGATAAAATATAAGGAGGTGGATATCTATGAAGATGACATTTCAGCCTAAGAAAAGACAGCGAGCTAAAGTTCATGGTTTCAGATCTAGGATGAGTACTGCAGGCGGAAGAAAGGTACTTGCGAACAGAAGAGCTAAAGGAAGAAAAGTATTATCCGCTTAGGCCGCATATATGTGGCCTTTTCTTCTATTAAAATTAGGAGAATCAAGTTATGAAATATTCCGAATCATTAAAAAAATATTCAGACTTTGGATTGGTATACAAAGAAGGAAGATCGCTGGCCAATAAGTATCTGGTCATGTACGTCAGGGAGAATGGATTAGAAAAGAACAGATTAGGAATATCCGTAAGTAAAAAAGTAGGAAACAGTGTTGTCAGGCATCGCCTGACAAGACTGTTGAGAGAAATCTACAGACTGCAGGAAGATTGTTTCAGATGCGGGATTGATATCGTAGTTATTGTGAGAAACAGCGCAAAAGGAAAAAATTACCATGAGATAGAGAGCGCGCTAATCCATCTGGGAAATCTTCATAATATTATATTAGATATTGGGGTAATGGGGTGTGAAAAAGATACTGCTTGCATGTATAAGCTTTTACCGTAAGCATCTTTCTTCCATGAAGGGATATTCGTCCTGCAAATATTATCCGACATGCTCAACTTACGCACTTGAAGCGATTGAAAAGTATGGGGCGGCAAAGGGAGGATTTCTTGCAGTAAAACGTATATTGAGGTGCAATCCCTTTTCAAAGGGAGGATATGACCCTGTCCCGTAAGAAAAGATTACGATGGAGGAAAAGAGATGGCTTTTAGTTTATTGACAGCGGCAAACTGGCCGATCGTAGGGCAGCTTTGCTGGCTATTAGGTAAAGTGATGGACTTTATCTATACTATGTTGACGGATACCCTGGGTCTGGAGAACGGAGTTGTAGGGTTGTCCATTATTATTTATACGATCATCGTGTATACCTGTATGCTTCCTATGACCATTAACCAGCAGAGGACATCGAAGATGTCTTCGGTGATGAATCCGGAGATTCAGGCGATTCAAAAAAAATATAAGAATAAGAAGGATCAGGCTTCGATGATGAAGCAGCAGGAGGAGATCCAGCAGGTTTATGACAAGTACGGAACATCCATGATGGGCGGTTGTCTTCCGCTATTGATCCAGATGCCGTTTTTGTTCGCTTTATACCCGGTTATCTATAATATTGAAGCTTATGTTCCGGCGATCAAGTCAGCGCCGGATACGGTGCAGAGATTTTTGACGATCCCGAATCTTAAAGAGGCGCCAATTCATATGATCCGGAACAGCGGTTCTTATTCTATACCTGCTGCTGCGATCATTGTTACAGCTATCCTGCTTCCAGTACTTTCGGGGGCGACGCAGATGCTCAATATCCGCCTTAACCAGGCAGTATCCGGACAACAGCTTGATAAGGATAATCCGATGGCGGGGACGATGAAGACGATGAATACGACGATGCCGATGCTTTCCGTATTTATGGTATTTACGCTGCCCACCGGTATTGGTCTTTACTGGATTATCAGTGCGGTCGTACGTACTGTTCAGCAGATCGTAATAAATAAACATCTATCTAAGATGTCTGTTGAAGATCTGATTGAGAAGAATAAGGAAAAGGCGAAGCAGAAGGCGAAAAAGCGCGGGGAAAGAGCCGAGAGGATTAATGAGATGGCTCAGACGAACACAAGATCAATGAAAGATTCTGTGAACAGAAAGACAAGTACGATGTCTGAAAAGGAAAGAGAAGCGAAGGTAGAGCAGGCAAGGCAGAGAGCGAAAAATGCGAAGCCGGGAAGCCTTGCAGATAAAGCAAATATGGTTGATAGATTTAATAAGAATAATTAGGGGGCAATTATTATGGATTATATTACAGTATCTGCCAAGACACTTGATGATGCAATTACGGAAGCTTTAGTTCAGTTAGGGGTAACAAGTGATAAGTTGGATTATGAAGTAATTGAAAAAGGAAGTGCCGGATTTTTTGGAATCGGTATGAAACAGGCTGTAATTAAGGCACGAAGGAAAAAGGAAGAGAAAGTAAAGGAAGAGATTAAGGAAACAGAAGAAAAGAGTACTGAAGTAAAAGAGACAAAGCAGGCGGAAGATAAGTCTGTGAAGGACAGAGCTGTTAAGGAAAGACCAGAAAGATATCAGAAAAAGGATAATCGGAAATATAATAAAAAAGATAATCGCAAGGATGGCCGCAGGGAGACGAGGAAGGAAAGAAAAGAAGAAGTAAAGGAAGAAATGAAGGCTCCGGAGAAGAAGGAGATCGTGCTTGTTCCCGTTGAGGAGACTACGGTTGCTACTTGTAAGAAATTTATCGAAGATGTTCTTGCATGTATTGATATGAAGGAAGTGGAAGTAACTACAAGGATTGATGATGAAGGTGCTCTGAGTATCAACATGGACGGTCCGGATATGGGGCTGCTGATCGGAAAGCGCGGGCAGACCTTGGATTCTCTCCAATATCTGACTAACCGTGTCGCCAATAAGATGCAGGACGGATATGTGAGAGTTAAGCTGGATACAGAGGATTACCGGAGAAGAAGAAAGCAGACACTTGAAAACCTTGCTAAGAACATTGCGAGTAAGGTGAAGAGAACACGCAGGAATGTATCGCTTGAGCCAATGAATCCATATGAGAGAAGAATTATCCATTCCGTGCTTCAGTCTGACCCGGCTGTATCTACCCACAGTGAGGGTGAAGAGCCGTACAGAAGAGTAGTGGTGACTTTAGTGCGCAACAGATAACAGATGGTTTGAAAAACAGGGGTTGTGATTACCTCTGTTTTTTTAAAAGATATTTTTGGAGGATAAGATGAACGGGCAATATTCGGATACAATAGCTGCGATATCTACCGCCCTGGGCAGTTCCGGGATCGGGATCGTGCGGATGACGGGAGAAGAAGCATTTGACATTGCAGATAAAGTATATGTTGGAAGAAAGAATAAGCGGCTTGCAAAACAGAAGTCTCATACGATTCATTACGGATATATCGAGGATGAGGGCAGGACCATCGATGAGGTTCTGGTGATGCTGATGAAGGGCCCGCGCAGTTATACTGGTGAGGATTCAGTGGAGATTAACTGCCACGGCGGTGTATATGTGGTAAAAAAGGTTCTGGAGGTATTAATCAAGAACGGCGCAAGGCCAGCAGATCCAGGAGAATTTACAAAACGTGCATACCTAAACGGAAGGTTGGATCTGTCTCAGGCAGAGGCGGTAGGCGATCTTATATCTTCGCAGAATGAATATGCCCGCCAAAGCTCGGTGAGTCAGTTGAAGGGCAGCATAAAGAAGAAGATAGACGAGATAAGAAAGGAGATTATCTATCATACCGCTTTTATCGAGACGGCTCTTGACGACCCGGAGCATATCAGTGTGGACGGATACGGGGAGAAGCTGAAGGAATCTGTGGATAAGCTTCTTTCAGAAATACAGCGTCTTCTTAGCACTTGTGAAGACGGAAGGATCATTAAAGAAGGCATCCAGACCGCAATCGTCGGAAAGCCTAACGCAGGAAAGTCCTCTCTTCTTAATGCATTTCTGAGAGAAGAACGGGCAATCGTGACAGATATTGCAGGAACTACCAGGGATGTTCTTGAGGAGTATATTAATCTGCAGGGAATATCGCTGAATATTATGGATACGGCCGGAATCCGTAGTACGGAAGATGTCGTGGAGAGAATCGGTGTTGACAGGGCGAGAAGTATTATCGACAAAGCTGATCTTATCTTATTTGTTATGGACTCTTCCTGCCCTCTGGATGAAAATGACCGGGACATCCTTGAGATGATCCAGAAAAAGAAGTATTTGATTTTGTTAAATAAATCTGATTTGGATCAGATCATTACAAAAGAGGATGTAGTGAATGAATTGGAACTTGCAAAAAATAGTAAATCTAGTATAAATAATGAATTGAATTATGCAAAAAAATCAGCGATAATAGAGATATCTGCAAAGGAGCAGAAAGGAATTGACCGGCTGGAGGAGAAGATAAAAGAGATGTTTTTTGAAGGAGAAATCTCTTTTAATGATGAAATATATATTACAAATGTAAGACATAAAGTGGCATTAGTAAGCGCATATGAATCTTTAAGTAAGGTAAATGAAAGTATCGAGATGAATATGCCGGAGGATTTTTATTCTATAGATTTAATGGATGCGTATGAATCATTGGGAAATATTACTGGTGAGACGATAGGAGAGGATTTGGTCAATGAAATATTCAGTAAATTCTGTATGGGTAAATAAGGATAAATATGATGTGGTTGTTATTGGTGCAGGTCATGCGGGCTGTGAGGCAGCTCTTGCCTGTGCAAGGCTTGGACACAGGACGATAGTTTTTACTGTAAGTGTAGACAGTATCGCTCTTATGCCCTGCAATCCGAATATCGGGGGAAGCTCGAAAGGACACCTGGTGCGGGAGATTGATGCATTGGGCGGTGAGATGGGGAAGGTGATCGACCGTACCTTTATTCAGTCTAAAATGCTCAATAAATCGAAAGGCCCCGCTGTTCATTCTCTTCGTGCGCAGGCAGACAAAGCTCTCTACAGCCGTACTATGAGACAGGTGATGGAGGATGAAAAAAACCTTGAGATAAAGCAGACGGAGGTCGTAAAGATACTCGCGGAGGATAACCGCGTAACCGGAGTTCAGACATTGTCCGGGGCAATATATCATTGTCAGGCAGTCATTCTATGTACAGGGACGTATTTGAACGCCAGATGTGTATATGGAGATGTGAGTACTTATACTGGGCCAAATGGTCTTCAGGCGGCAAATTATCTTACGGACAGCCTGAAAGAGCTTGGAATCAGGATGTATCGTTTTAAAACGGGAACTCCTGCCAGGATAGATAAGAATACAGTTGATTTTACTAAGATGGAAGAGCAGTTTGGCGACGAGAGAGTCGTCCCATTTTCTTTTTCCACTGACCCGGAGGATGTACAGATTGATCAGGTGTCCTGCTGGCTGACCTATACGAATGAGCAGACTCATGACATTATTAGAAAGAATCTCGACCGTTCCCCTTTGTTTTCCGGGAGAATCGAAGGAACAGGGCCGAGATATTGTCCGTCTATCGAAGATAAGGTAGTGAAGTTTGCAGATAAGAACCGTCATCAAGTATTTATCGAGCCAGAGGGGTTAGAGACTAATGAGATGTATATCGGCGGAATGTCCAGTTCTTTGCCGGAGGATGTCCAATATGAGATGTACCGGACGGTTCCGGGACTAGAAAAAGTGCGAATCGTCAGAAACGCGTATGCAATCGAATATGATTGTATTGATGCCAGGCAGTTGAAGGTGTCTCTTGAATTTAGAAGCATCGAAGGATTATTCAGCGGCGGACAGTTCAATGGCAGTTCAGGGTATGAGGAAGCGGCGGCGCAGGGATTGATCGCAGGAATCAATGCTTCAAGAAAGATTGATAATCTTCCTCCAGTTATTCTTGACCGGTCGGAAGCTTATATCGGAGTTCTTATCGATGATTTGGTGATGAAGGAAAGTCATGAGCCGTACCGGATGATGACATCAAGGGCAGAGTATCGTCTGCTGCTGCGTCAGGATAATGCGGATCAGAGATTGAGTGAGCGGGGATATGAGATCGGTCTTATCTCTAAGGAAAGATATGACCGGCTCAAGTTCAAAGAAAGGCTGATCCGGGAAGAAATAAAAAGACTTGAGCGTGTGACAGTAGGGACAACGGAAGAAGTGCAGAAATTATTAGAAAAATATGGGAGTACGCCTCTCGTATCTGGAACAACGATGATGGAGCTAATCAGACGCCCTGAGTTGTCTTATGAATTGTTAAAATGTATTGATCCAAAGAGGCCGGAACTTCCGGCAGAGTTTGTGTATGAAGTATCTGAGCAGATTAATATTGCGATTAAATATGACGGATATATTAAGCGTCAAAAAAAGCAGGTTGAGCATTTTAAAAAGCTTGAGAATAAAAAAATTCCAGAAGATATGAACTATGATCAGGTGAAGAGCTTAAGAATTGAAGCTATGCAAAAACTTAAGGAATATCGTCCGGCATCAATCGGACAGGCTTCAAGAATATCCGGCGTTTCTCCGGCGGATATATCAGTACTTTTAGTGTATCTTGAGGAAATCATAAGAACAAACCATCGGGATGAGTAAGAGGTGTATATGAATAAAGATATATTTTTGCGGGAAGAGATAAAAAAAATCGGTATAGAGTTGGACGATGCGCAGGCAGAACAGTTTTTGATATATTTTGGATTGCTTACAGAGTGGAACAGCGTGATGAATCTTACGGCCATAACGGATTATAAAGAAGTCGTACAAAAGCATTTTGTGGATAGTCTTTCAATGGTAAAGGCTATCAGCATGGAGAAACTGCAAAACGACGGTTTATCTATGATCGATATTGGTACAGGGGCTGGATTTCCTGGAATTCCGTTGAAAATCATATTTCCGGGTTTGAGAGTAACTTTGCTGGATTCGCTTAATAAGAGAATTAATTTTTTGAATGCGGTAATAGAAAGCTTGGATTTAAAGAATATTGCAGCTATCCATGGAAGAGCAGAAGATTATGCGAGACAAAAGAAATATAGGGAGAAATTCGATTTGTGTGTATCGAGGGCAGTAGCTAATCTTTCAACTTTATCTGAATATTGCTTGCCATATGTTAAAAAAAATGGATATTTTATCTCTTATAAATCGGAAGATATAGAGCAGGAGATAGAAGAATCAAAAAAAGCAGTTAAAATACTTGGTGGAGAGATAGGTGAAGTCGTCAAGTTCAGTTTACCAGATACGGATATAAAAAGAGCTATTGTAAAAATAAAAAAGAAAGATTTAATAAATAAAAAATATCCGCGCAAGGCCGGAATGCCCACGAAGGAACCTCTTAGATAAATAAGAGGTTCCTTTAATGTTTCACGTGAAACATTTTGTAGCAAAAATTTTGTCTGTGGTTTAATATCTTACTTGAGTTGCTTTCGAAATATAACTGATTTGCTAATTACCGTGATTACATCACTTGACAATATCACTACCACTACAACATTATATTATATTATATTATACTGTACTACAGAAACCATATCATACTTTCACATCACCACGTTTAGCTGCTAAGAAGACTAAAAAAGATTTAGTTCTATTTGGGTGAAAATGAATGATGTATTATATTAATGCAGAAGTATAATCGTTTAGAGTCGAATTCTCTTGTGCATATTCATTTTAAATTATGCATTTTATATACCACAATATATCGACTGTAACTATACAAGTAATCACACTATTTTATGATATAAAAAAGGAATAATGTATATCAAAGAAATATATTTCACAATAAAAGCAGATGAAAAAGTAAAAAATACTTCAAATTGTAAAAAAAATGTTTCACGTGAAACATTTTGTGGATATATAGAAGGAAAAGTGTTATACTAGTAATACACAAAAAGAAAGGTGATTAATATGGGAAAAATAATAGCTATCGCTAATCAAAAGGGCGGTGTTGGAAAGACTACTACAGCTATTAATTTATCTGCATGTCTGGCTGAAAAAGGGAAGAAAGTCCTTTCGGTAGATATGGATCCGCAGGGGAATATGACAAGCGGACTCGGATTGGATAAGAACTCTGTAGAAAAGACGATTTATGATTTAATAATTGGTGAGATAAATATTGCTGATGCAGTAAAAAAGGATATTCACGAAAATCTGGATATTATACCAACCAGCATTGATTTGTCTGGCGCTGAGATCGAATTGCTGGATGAAGAAAATAAAGAATATATTCTGAAGAATGCTCTGTATAAAGTGAAAGATGATTATGACTTTATCATCATCGATTGTCCGCCGTCTTTGAGTATGCTTACGATCAATGCAATGACTACTGCAGATTCTGTTCTTGTTCCGATTCAGTGTGAATATTACGCACTTGAAGGATTGAGCCAATTAATACATACTGTAGAACTTGTAAGAGACAGGCTGAATGAGAATCTTAAAATAGAAGGCGTCGTATTTACGATGTATGATGCCAGAACCAATCTTTCCCTTCAGGTTGTGGAAAATGTAAAGGATAATTTAGAACAAAATATTTATAAAACCATTATTCCGAGAAACATAAGACTTGCAGAAGCGCCGAGCTACGGAATGCCAATTAATCATTATGATGTCAAATCAGCAGGGGCAGAAAGTTATATGAGATTAGCAGATGAAGTAATATCTCAAGGGTAGAATTGAAGGAGGGGTAAGAATGGCCGTCAGGAAAAAGGGGCTTGGCAAAGGCTTGGACAGTTTGATACCTGATCATAAGCCTGGAAAGACGAATCAGACAGAAGCGGTCCTGAAATCGCTGGAAAACAGTGATGTTCAGGTGGAATCACAATCCGGGGAACAAATGATAAATATTAATAAAGTAGAGCCGAACAGAGAGCAGCCGCGTAAAAAATTTGAAGAAGATGCTCTGATGGAATTATCAGATTCAATTAAACAGTTCGGCGTACTCCAGCCGCTTCTTGTAAGAAAGAGAAAAGATTATTATGAGATCATAGCCGGCGAGCGGAGATGGCGGGCCGCAAAGATGGCAGGAATCAAAGAAATTCCTGTGATTATTAAAGATTATACAGAACAGGAAATTATCGAAATCGGGTTGATTGAAAATATACAGAGAGAAAACCTGAATCCGATCGAAGAAGCAGCGGCATACAAAAGACTGCTGGAGGAATTTAATCTGAAACAGGATGAAGTAGCCGAACGTGTGTCGAAGAGCCGAACGGCAGTTACAAATTCTATGCGTCTGCTGAAGCTATGCGATAAAGTACAGCAGATGGTTATTGACGATATGATTTCTACCGGACATGCCAGGGCTCTTCTTGCTATCGAAGATGCGGAAGCACAACACGAACTGGCAGTAAGGATATTTGATGAGAAGCTAAGTGTAAGAGACGTAGAAAAGCTTGTAAAGGAGATAAAAAATCCAAAACAGCCAAAAGTAAAAAAAATAATTGAAAATGAATTCCTGTATAATGATCTTGCCAATAAAATGAAAGATATCATGGGAACAAAGGTTAATATATCATCAAAAGGGAATGGAAAAGGGAAGATAGAGATAGAATATTATTCAGACGATGAATTAGAACGAGTGTTCGATATGATTATGAGTCTTGGAAGGGGAGAATAAGTCTATATGGAAAGCAGGATATTAAATGCATTAGGGATAGACCCCGCATTTATTTTTATATTTATGCTTGCATTGTTTATCATATTATTTATATTATATGTAAATGTGACTGTAAAATATAACCGGCTGAAAGGCAGCTACCAGACGTTTATGCGTGGGAAAGATGGGAAAAGCTTAGAAGAGAGTATGATGGAAAGATTTCAGGAAGCAGAGACAATTATAAAGGTCACAAAGCAGAACCGTGCTGATATCCGCGATATGAGAAAAGTTCTGGATCAGAATTTTCAGAAGGTTGGAATCGTAAAGTATGATGCCTTCAACGAGATGGGCGGAAAACTGAGCTTTGCTGTTGCTATGCTGGACGGAAAAAATAATGGATGGATCATGAATGCCATGCATAGCCGTGAAGGATGCTATACTTATGTGAAAGAGATTGTAAATGCAGAAAGCTACGTGGAATTAGCAGAGGAAGAGGCTGAAGCATTGGACAAGGCAATCTTTTCAGATATATATAATAAAGAATCATAATAAAGGAAAAGCAGGAGGAAAAAAGATGTTAGATATAAGATTTGTGAGGAATAACCCGGATGCAGTAAAGGAAAATATCAGAAAAAAATTCCAGGATGATAAACTTCCGCTGGTAGATGAGGTATTAGAACTGGATAAGAGGAATAGAGATATTAAGCAGGAGGTAGAAGCACTGCGCGCTGACCGGAATAAGATTTCCAAACAGATCGGTTCATGTATGGCGCAGGGAAAGAAGGAAGAGGCAGAGGAGCTTAAGAAAAAAGTGCAGGCAAATGCCGACCGTGTAGAGAACCTTTCTTCCGAGGAAAAAGAAGTGGAAGAAAAGATTAAAAAGATTATGATGACAATACCGAATATCATCGATTCGTCTGTGCCGATCGGAAAGGATGACAGCGAGAATGTAGAGATTGAAAAGTTCGGTGAGCCTGTTGTTCCTGACTATGATATTCCTTACCACACGGAGATTATGGAAAGCTTCAAAGGTATTGACCTTGAGAGCGCAGGAAGAGTTGCAGGGAATGGATTTTATTATCTGATGGGCGATATTGCAAGGCTTCACTCCGCAGTGATCACCTATGCTCGCGATTTTATGATCAACAGAGGATTTACTTATTGCATCCCGCCGTTTATGATCCGCAGCAATGTTGTGACAGGTGTAATGAGCTTTGCAGAGATGGATGCGATGATGTACAAGATCGAAGGCGAGGATCTGTATCTAATCGGAACAAGCGAGCATTCCATGATCGGAAAATTTATTGACAATATGCTGAATGAAGATCAGCTTCCACAGACATTGACCAGCTATTCTCCGTGCTTCCGTAAGGAAAAAGGGGCTCATGGTATCGAGGAGAGAGGTGTATACCGTATTCATCAGTTTGAAAAACAGGAGATGATCGTCGTATGCAAGCCAGAGGAAAGTCCTTACTGGTATGATCAGTTGTGGAAGAATACAGTGGATCTGTTCCGCTCCCTTGACATCCCGGTCCGCACTCTGGAGTGCTGTTCGGGAGACTTGGCAGACTTAAAAGTGAAGTCCTGTGATGTTGAAGCATGGTCACCAAGACAGAAGAAATATTTTGAAGTAGGAAGTTGCTCTAACTTAAGTGACGCGCAGGCAAGGAGACTTGGAATCCGCGTAAAAGGAGCGGACGGAAGCAAATATTTTGCACACACACTGAATAATACAGTAGTAGCTCCTCCGAGAATGCTGATCGCTTTCCTGGAAAATAATCTTCAGGCTGATGGAAGCGTAAGAATTCCTGAGATTCTGCGTCCGTACATGGGCGGAATGACTGAAATTAAGAGGAAATAATTATGAATCAATACCTGACAGCCATTGGATTTGGCGATATAGAATCAAAAAAAGAATTATACGAAATCCTGACTCAGGTAGAACAAAAATTTACACATCACGAATTGATCTTACAGGATGAGGAGATGGATTTCTGTGAATTCCGAAAAGAATATAGTGAAGGAATCGGAATCTCTTTGTTCGGTGATATGGACGTGAATTCACATTTTGAAAAGTTATATTACCTTCCTTATTTTACCGGGAAAGGGATTACGTCGTACGCAGATGTAGGTATAGAACGTCGGAGTGACAGGGAGGCATATATTGGAATATGCGAGGATTCCAAGATTGCGATCAACCTGATCTTTCATGTTCAGAATACGTTGGAATATCTTAAAAACTGCCAGCTCAGCAGACAGAGCAGGGTACAGTATATGTCTGTTACTCTGTCTGCGCTGAGCAATGAGGGGATGATTCTTTTTCCGGTGTCGAAGAGCAAGAATCAGGAAAGACAGCAGAAAGAGGATGTAAATAACCGAATGAAACTGGTGAATGCTGCGAAGGCGGGAGATCCTGCCGCGATCGAAAGTCTGACTCTGGATGATATTGATACATATTCAAAAGTATCCAGGAGATTGGTCACGGAAGACATTTTCAGCATCGTTGATACCAGTATCATGCCCTTCGGGATTGAGTGCGACAAGTATTCAATCCTTGGTACGATCTTAGAATATAGAACGACGGTGAACAGTGTCACGAAAGAAGAGCTCTACATTATGGATCTGGAAGTGAATGACCTGAGGTTTTCACTCTGCGTTCCGAAAGTGAGAGTAGTCGGAGAGCCGGCCAACGGGCGGAGATTCAAGGGAAATATATGGCTGCAGGGAAAGATTAATTTTGAATAAGAGTATTCATTACGCCGATGCTCTATTTGATGAAAGTCGCATTTGTGGATTTGGTTTATAGGTGTATGGAGCAGTGGTGCGGATATTGTTAAAATATCATTACTGATTATAGGTTTGTGCATTTGATGTAAAATGTGAGAAGATGATATGGAAATGGTAATATATTGTTGCCGGAGGAAACTTTAAATGAATCTGAGAAGGTTACGGTGAACGGAGCGAAAGGGAAAGCAGTTTTGATACTTAAAAATCTGAAAAAACTTGCTAAAAAACTTACGGTTTTCAGCTTGATTTTTTCCGTGGTCAGTGGTAAAATATATAAACATGAATATCGCTATAGTTCAGCTGGATAGAGCGAGCGCCTCCTAAGAGAACCTACAACGAAAACTTTTTGGAGGACTGAGGTAGTAAGTCACACACAATTTTATACACGTTTCCGTAGCTCAGCTGGATAGAGCGAGCGCCTCCTGATATCCCGGTCATCAAAGTCCGTGGAGGTAAAAAAGCTCTTTTCATAAACTTCATATCGTTCGAGTCCTCGTAGCTCAGCTGGATAGAGCACACACCTCCTAAGCGGGTGTTCGTTCAAAACAAAAACTGCATAATTTGTTTATAATGGTTGCATAAAACCGTTATAATATACACAAGTTCCTGTAGCTCAGTAGGATAGAGCGATTGCCTCCTAAGCAATAGGCCGCTGGTTCGACTCCAGTCAGGAACGTGAAAACGCCGTAAACATAAATGTTTACGGTTAGAGGGAAGTAATTTCAGATT
>Ga0137306_101646_pt1 | contig 21810 bp, 17 predicted proteins | sample Inofroosms_March_FD_97187 | JGI IMG/M metagenome (GOLD analysis project Ga0137306, IMG submission 97187) | Mouse cecal microbial communities from Vienna, Austria - N-Acetylneuraminic and N-Acetylglucosamine D2O microcosms_March | ecosystem: Host-associated > Mammals > Digestive system > Large...
CAGAAGACCAGGCGGATCATCAGCAGCATCCGTCTGGGTCTTGCTTTGCTGGCAGTTTTTTTTGTGATGCTCGTGGTCATAAAGCTGGTGAAGCCATCCCTTCTTACGGAGGATTATTTTGAAGTGGAGAGCGAGAAAGTTGATGATTCCATGCCGGATATTGACGTGCAGCTTCTCACCGTGAATCCCTATTCAAGACCTGGGACAAAGACAGAGAAGATCGCGGGGATCGTCATGCATTACACGGCGAATCCGGGAGCTACAGCCATCGCCAACCGGAATTATTTCGAGGGGCTTAAGGACAGCCATATAACGAAATCAAGTAGCAATTTTATCGTCGGCCTTGACGGGGAGATCGTGCAGTGTGTCCCTACGTGGGAGATGGCTTATGCTTCCAATGAGCGCAACATCGATACTGTATCTATCGAGTGCTGCCATCCGGACGAGAGCGGGGTGTTTTTCCCGGAGACCTATCAGTCCATGGTGAAGCTTTGCGCGTGGCTGTGTCTGAAATTTGACCTCAGTGAAAAGGATATCATCCGCCATTATGACGTGACAGAAAAGATCTGTCCCAAATATTTTGTGGAAGATGAAGAGGCGTGGGAAACTTTCCGCAAGGATGTGAAAAAAGCAATGAAAAAAGCGGGATAGCCGTGAACGGGAGAAAAGAGGATGAATGATTTAGAGATGTACAGAGAGCAGCTTGCACTGTGTGATGACAAGATCATCGATGCGCTGGCTGAGCGCAGCGGGATTGTCGAAAGGATTATGGAGTACAAAGAAGAGTACGGCATGCCCATTCTCCAGCCGCGGCAGGAGGAGAAACAGAAGAAGAGGATTGAGGAGAAGCTTAAAGGTAATAAATATAAAGAAGAAATACAGGATGTATTTAGCTGTATCCAAAAGAACAGCAAGCGGATTCAGGCGAGACAGCTTTTTGACTATAATATCGTCCTGATCGGCTTCATGGGAGCGGGCAAGAGTACAGTTTCCGAGTACCTGAGCACATTGTTCGCCATGAAGTATGTAGAGATGGACCAGGTGATCGCAAAGCGGGAGCAGATGAGTATCCCGGATATCTTCGAGACATACGGGGAAGAATATTTCCGTAACCGGGAGACGGAGCTTCTTATCGAGCTTCAGTCAGAGCGCAATGTGGTGATCTCCTGCGGCGGAGGTGCCGCCATGCGGGAGCGCAATGTGGCGGAGATGAAGAAGAACGGCCGGGTAGTGCTTCTGACCGCAAGCCCGGAAGTGATCTACAGCCGTGTGAAGGATACGGAAGACCGCCCGGTACTTAAGGGAAGGAAGAATGTGGAAGGGATCTCTGAGCTTATGGAGCAGAGACGCGGGAAATATGAGGCGGCGGCAGACATCGTGATTCGGACAGATAGAAAAAGCGTCCTTGAGATCTGCGAGGAATTAATCGAGCGCCTGACAGAAATGGATGAGTGATTATGTTTGATATGTTTTTTCCGGACCGGTATGTAGCGTCCGCATATGTTATCGATTATGAGCAGTTGTATGAGAAGGGATTCAGGGGGCTGATCTTTGATATCGACAATACGCTGGTGCCCCACGGGGCTCCGGCGGACGACAGGGCGGTAAAGCTCTTTGGACGGCTTAAAGAGATCGGCTACCGGTGCTGCCTGATCTCGAATAACCAGGAGCCGAGAGTGAAGATGTTCAATGAGAAAATCAAGGTGGACTATGTATATAACGCCCACAAGCCTTCCACGAAAAATTATAAAAAAGCTATGGAGATCATGGGTACGTATACAGATAATACGCTGTTTATCGGAGATCAGCTCTTTACGGACGTTTGGGGGGCAAAGCGCGCCGGGATCGGCAATATCCTAGTAAAGCCGATCCATCCCAGGGAAGAGGTCCAGATCGTGCTGAAGCGGTATCTGGAGCGGATTGTACTGCATTTTTATTTAAAGAGTCGTAAAGAAGGCTAAAGAGAGAAAAAAAGGTTGAAAAAAGGCAGAAACTATTATAGAATGAATAAAGTGAAAAAGAACGTAAGAAGTGCCTGTGGGCACGATTAAGGAGGATTATTAGCATGGTATCAGCAGGCGATTTTAAAAATGGACTTACCGTAGAGATTGAGGGAGTTGTCTATCAGATATTGGAGTTTCAGCATGTAAAACCCGGGAAGGGAGCAGCGTTCGTGCGCACTAAGCTGAAGAATATTATTAACGGCGGCGTGGTAGAGAAGACTTTCCGGCCGACAGAGAAGTTTGAGAATGCGCATATTGAGAGAAAAGAGATGCAGTATCTTTATAATGACGGCGACCTTTTCAACTTTATGGATAATGAGACTTTTGAGCAGATCGCGGTGAATGCGGAGACAGTAGGCGATTCGCTCAAGTTTGTTAAGGAGAATGAGAACGTGAAGTTAAGCTCCTATCAGGGAAGCGTATTTGCTATTGAGCCGCCGCTGACCGTAGAGCTTGAGATCACGGAGACAGAGCCTGGATTTAAGGGAGATACCGCTCAGGGCGCGACGAAGCCGGCTATCGTTGAGACAGGTGCGCAGGTAAGTGTTCCGCTCTTTGTAGAGCAGGGCGAGAAGATCAAGATCGACACCCGTACCGGGGATTATCTCTCAAGGGCGTAGTGCGTCCGAAGGGCAGATGCATCTGCAGGAAGCGGGCAAAAGCTTTAGGATCTGAATTATAGTTTTAAATTTCATGATAATTTCCGTAAAAAAGTCTTGCTTTTTTGGCAGGACTTTTTTATAATGAGTCTTACCATAATATTTTATCAATTCTGAGAAATCTTTGGGCAGAGTTCCTGCTGTATTTTCACAGAAAAACCATAAGAATACATTCTACTGAATGATTAAGGTGATTTCATGACATATTATCAGTTTGTACAGGCAGTAGAAGACAGGATGAAGGAGGCGGTAAGAGACAGCGTAGCGGTACATATACATACGGCTGAGAAGAATAACGGTACGATCCGCAGAGGGATTACGCTGACCGAACAGAATATCAATATTTCGCCTACGATCTATCTGGAGGAGTATTACCGGCAGTTCCAGAAGGGGACCACACTGGAATATATTACGGCGGATATTCTCAGGCTCTATCACGAGGTGCGGTTTCAGAAGCCGTGGGGCGAAGAGAAGATTAATGCGTATAGTAAGGTAAAGGATAAGGTGATCTACCGTTTGGTAAATCTTGAGGAGAACCAAAAGAGGTTAAAGGATGTGCCCTATATCCGATATCTTGATCTGGCGGTCGTGTTCTATGTGCTGCTGGAGGTGACGAAGTACGGGACTGCCACTATGCCTGTGCGAAATGCACACCTGGATATGTGGGGAGTGACTAAAGAGGAGCTTTACCGCAGAGCTTCGGAAAATACGTGCAGGCTTCTGCCTGATGAATTCTCTGCCATGAGCGCGGTCATAGAGGAGCTTTCCGGGATGGCTTTCGGGCAGGAAGGCCGGGAGGATGACGGAGAATGGGGAGAAGAGATGTATGTGCTCAGCAACCGGATCCGCAGTTATGGTGCGGCAGCGATTCTTTATGACAACCGTTTAGAAGGTATTGGGGCATATCTAAAGAGCAATTACTATGTGCTTCCAAGCAGTGTCCATGAGGTCATTGTGATACCTGAGCATGAGGCGGTCGGTAAGGAAGAGCTTTCCGCTATGGTTGCGGAGATTAACCGGACGCAGGTGGAGGCGGAGGAAGTCCTTTCTTCCCGGGCATATTATTATGACCGGGAAGAAAGGAGACTCTATATGTAGAAAGTAGAGAAGATTTATTGAAAATACCCTGGCAGTCAAGGAGCAAGAGCCTCCTTTCCTGCCAGGGTAGCGCAAACTTAATTTTCATTTGGTATTTACCGTTCTGGCGGCAGCTTTCCTTATCTGGACTTTACTTCCCGCCAGAGTTTATTATAGACAGCGTCATTCTCATCACCGAGGAATTTAAAGGTCTCGCAGCGTTCAAGCTCCTTAGCGTCTGGAAAGGCGATCTTGCTGTTTCGCAGTTCCGGCTCTTCAATGAGCTTGCGGCCGGCTTCGTTTGGAATGGAGTAGGTGATGAAATCAAAATTCATCTTTGCGATATCCGGCCTGCAGACAAAGTCAATAAAGGCTTCTGCGTTCTCCTTATGTTTCGCGTTTTTCGGGATGACTAGAGAGTCGATCCATATGTTTGAGCCTTCCTTTGGGATGACGTATTCAAGATCTGGGTTCTCTAACTGTGTATAGATAGCCTCGCCGGAATAGATCACGCCGATGGCGGCCTCATTTCCGATCATCTTATCCCGGACTTGATCGACGACGTAGGCTTGGACAAGCGGCTTTTGCTGGATCAGCAGCTTTTGGGCGGCGGTCAGTTCGTCAAGATCTGTGGAATTTAAGGAGTAGCCCAGATATTTTAAGGTGACGCCGAAGGCATCCCGGACACTGTCCTGCATCAGGATGCTGTCCTTGTATTTTTCGTCCCAGAGGACAGACCAGCTGTCGATGGGCTCATCGACCATCTTCTTGTTGTACAGGATTCCTACTGTACCCCAGAGGTAGGGGACAGAATATTTGTTTTCCGGGTCGAACTGCCGGGACTGCTCCATATAGATATCCCCGATATTCTTCAGGTTGGGAATGTTGTCAAAATCAATCTCCGCCAGCAGGTCATTTTCGATCATCCGCTCGACCATATAATCAGAAGGGCATACGACATCGTAGGCGATGGCACCGGACTGAATCTTCGGATACATGATCTCGTTCGTCTCATACTCCTCGTAGATAACATTGATGCCAGTCTCTTCCTCAAACATCTCAATAGCCTCCGGGTCGATATATTCGCCCCAGTTGTAGACGATCACCTGATTATCGCCGCTTGATGAATCCATCTTCGTGCTGTAGAAGATACCGCCGATAGTCAGGATGGCGACCATCATTGCAGGAACGACCTTGCGCAGAAGAAAACGGCTGATCTTATGACGTCTTGCCGTGGCGGCGGACAGTATTCGTTTGCGGTCCTCCTTTTCATCCGGCGCGATATTGACGAGAATGAGAAGCAAAAGGACGGACAGGAACATGATCGTGGACAAAGCGTATATTTCCGGGCGGATTCCCTTGCGGACCTCACTGTAGATCTTGGTGGACAGTGTATCCACGCCCGGCCCCTTCGTGAAATGGGTGATGACAAAGTCGTCCAGCGACATAGTAAAGGCCAGAAGAAATCCGGAGGATACGCCCGGCAGGATGTCAGGGAAGACCACCCGGAAAAATGCGTAAAGTGGAGAAGCGCCAAGGTCCAGGGCGGCTTCGTAGGTGTTGATGTTAGTCTTTTTCAGCCTGGGCATGACACTTAAGATCACATACGGGATATTAAAGGTAATGTGTGCAACAAGGATCGTGGAAAATCCAAGGGAAAAACGGAAGGCGATGAATAAGAGCATCAGCGAGATTCCCGTTACGATATCTGCGTTGAGCATGGGAATATTCGTCACGCCCATCATCAGTGTCCGGTATTTGCGCCGGAAGGCGTGGATGCCGATAGCACCGGCGGTTCCGAGGATCGTTGCGATCAGTGCGGATAAAAGTGCGATCTCCAGCGTAGTATACAGGGCGGTCATGATCTGGTCGTCCTGAAAGAGACGGACATACCATTTTGAGGTAAAACCGCCCCATTTTGCCCGGCTTTTGGACGAATTAAAGGAGAGGGCCATCAGTGTGACGATGGGCGCATACAAAAGGATGATGATAAATATGAGATAGAATCTCTGTAAGGTCTTCTTGATCAAAATGCTGTTCCCTCCCCTTCTTTATCATATTTGGCGATAAGCGCCATGCTGAAGATGATGAAGATCATCAGGACAAGCGACATACCGCTTCCTGAATGCCAGTTGCTTCCTTGTTTGAATTCCTGCTCGATCACATTTCCGATGAGGAGGATCTTGCTTCCGCCGAGGAGGTCGGAGATGACGAAGGTCGTCAGTGAAGGGACGAATACCATCGTTACGCCGCTGATAATCCCGGGGACGGATAAAGGCAGGATGATGCGAAGGAAGGTCTGCACGCTGTTGGCGCCCAAGTCTCTTGCGGCAGCGATGATGTCGCTGTCGATCTTCGAGAGTACGTTGTAGATTGGCAGCACCATAAAGGGCAGGAAATCATACACCATGCCAAGGATGATGGCATAGGGCGTATTGATGATCTCCAAAGGCGGCAGATGCAAAAAATCCAGTATGATGTTGATGATGCCATTGCGCTCTAAGAGATTCTGCCAGGCAAGAGTTCTAAGCAGAGAGTTCATCCACATGGGAAGGATGAAGATCAGCACGATAAAGCTTGACTGGTTAACGCCAAGGTTGGTAAGGATCATGCAGAGCGGATAGGCAAGGATCAGGCAGATGGCAGTGCTGATGATGGACAGAAGCAATGCCAGCCCGAGAGCCTTGAGGTTCTCAGGAGTCGTTATCCGCGCGATATTATTAAAGGTAAAATGTCCGTCGTTGTCAGTAAGCCCGTAGTAAAAGATCATAAGAAGGGGGATGATGATAAATCCCGCCGACCAGATCATGTAGGGACCGGCAAACAGGCGCTTGATCTTTCTGTCTTTATTCTTCAATTGATACAGCCTCCGCGTCTTCTGATTTTGGTTTTTTCATAATCTGGATGTCAAAGGGGTCAACCTTGATGCCCACCTCTGTCCCTACCGGGAACATGTCCGTACTGTGAACCAGCCATTCATAGCCATTAGCCATGACGTCCATCTCATAGTGGACGCCCTTGAAGATCAGGGAAGTAACGATACCCTGCATCAGCCCCTTTTTCGGCTTCACCAGGTCCACATCCTCCGGGCGGATAACCGCGTCCACCGGCTTGTTCTTCCCGAAGCCGGTATCGACGCAGGGGAACTTCACCCCCTGGATCTTTACCAGCTTATCCTCCACCATGATCGCCGAAAAGATGTTGCTCTCCCCGATGAAATCTGCCACAAAGGCATTCTGCGGTTCATTATAGATATCCTCCGGCGTGCCGATCTGCTGGATGTTGCCCTGGTTCATGACTACGATGGTGTCTGACATGGTAAGAGCCTCCTCCTGGTCGTGGGTGACATAGACGAAGGTGATGCCCAGTTCGTTCTTCAGGCGGATCAGCTCATACTGCATATCCTGTCTGAGTTTCAAGTCGAGAGCCCCTAAAGGCTCGTCCAGCAGAAGGACTTTGGGCTCGTTGACGATAGCGCGGGCGATGGCGATGCGCTGCTGCTGGCCGCCGCTTAGGGAGTCCGGCATGCGTTCCTCAAAGCCGTCGAGATTGACAAGCTTTAAGGCATAGCGGATCTTGTCCTCGATATAGCCTTTGGATTTGCCCTTGATCTTTAAGCCGAAGGCAATGTTCTCTGCGATAGTCATGTTGGGGAAAAGGGCGTATTTCTGGAATACAGTGTTGAGCTGACGCTTATTCGGCGCAAGCTCCGTGATATCCTTCCCATCAAAAATGACCTCTCCCGTATTGGGCGATTCGAATCCGCCGAGGATCCGCAGAAGCGTCGTCTTGCCGCAGCCGCTGGGACCTAAGAGCGTTAAGAACTCGTTCTCCCGGATATAGAGATTCAGGTTGTTAAGTACAAGATTTTCCCCGTAGGATTTTGAAACATTCACAATATCAATTAATTTATTAGACATACCATCCTCCTTGTAGAAATAGTTAAAAGCTGGGCGGGGTGCTGATCCAGATGAGTACCGCGCCGCCTGGTCCCGCCTCAAGATAATGCTCCGAGTGAGGGGTGAAATAAAAGGATTCTCCCTTTTTTGCCGTGTATGCACGCTTGCCGATATGGACGCGGATGCTTCCACGGATGACATAACCGAACTCCTCGCCCTCATGGGGAACGTCACGGTAGGTAGATCCATTAGGCCCAAGGGTAAGCCGGATCGGTTCCATCAGGTTTTTCTGGGCGTTGGGAATGATCCACTCTGTCTTATTCCCAAGCTCCGGGTCGGTTTTTTCAAAATAATCGTCGAAGTGGAAGACGACCTGCTCCTCCGTCTCCTCGCTGAAAAATTCATTGATCGTAGTTCCGAGACACTGAAGGATATCGATAAGCGTCGCGATGGAAGGGGAGGTAAGGTCCCGCTCCAGTTGTGAGATAAAACCCTTGGACAGCTCCGCGCGCCCGGCCAGCTCTTCCTGGGTCAGCCCCTTTTCAATGCGCAGCAGCTTTATTTTTTTTCCGATTTCCATCCTCTGATCCTCTTTTATGATTTGACAAAATTTGTGTGACAGTAAAAATAAACAAAAAGTTTAGTGCTATTATACAGCCTGTGCAGAAAAATGCAATACATATTTCTCGGAATTTTGCAAAAACTATGTTTTAAATATGTTGATGAAACGAGAGGGCTTTTTGATGATTGAAAAGTATAGCGTAAGAACTGACCTTGCATTGGAACAGAAAGAAAGATTTGAGTCGGATAATGTAGAAGTGCCTGGCGTCGTACTGGAAGAGGATTATGACGAAGAGCGGGAGATAAAGATCACGACGGTGAAGATCGAGACAGAGAACGGCGCGAAGACTATGGGGAAGCCGGTGGGGACCTACATTACGATGGAGGCGCCGAACATGGCAGTTCCGGACGAAGGATACCATGAGGAAATCTCTGCAGAGCTTCTGAAACATATGAAGCAGTTTGTGAATCTTGAAAAGGAAGATTATTCAGTTCTTGTGGTGGGGCTCGGAAACCGGAAGGTGACGCCGGATGCGCTTGGCCCTTATGTGGTGGATAACCTGAATATCACCCGCCATATCGTGAAAGAGTACGGAAAATATGCGATGGGTGAGGATACGGCGCACCTGATCAGCGCCATCGTCCCCGGAGTCATGGGGCAGACGGGCATGGAGACCGTAGAGATCATCCGGGGGATAGTAACGGAGACAAAGCCGGATTTGATCATCGCCATTGACGCGCTGGCGGCACGGAGCTCAAGGCGGCTTAACAGCACCATACAGATTGCGGATACAGGTATCAATCCAGGTTCCGGCGTCGGGAACCACCGCAATGCCATCACTCAGGAGACGGTAGGGGCTCCGGTCATCGCCATAGGAGTACCTACGGTGGTGGATGCGGCCACCATTGTCAATGATACGATGGAAAACCTGATCAGGGCGCTGGAAACCTCTGAGACGCTCCGGGGCGTCGGGGTAGTGATGCAGGGCTATAATGCGGCGGAAAAATACGAGCTTATCCGGGAGCTCATCTCCCCGCACCTGAACGGCCTCTTTGTGACGCCGAAGGATATCGACGAAACAGTGAAGCGGATAAGCTATACCATATCGGAAACCTTGAACATGCTTTTTTCAGAAGGACATGCACATAATCAATAAAAGAGCATCATATGATAAACCATAAGGGTGCAGGTCAGGAGCGTGAAAGGTGAATCAGGGGAAGAGAATCAGCCAGATATTATTGATCATTGTGTTATGTGTATTCATTTTATATATGGGTGTCCACATGGATATGGGCTTGTCTGATGAGACGCAGATGTATTTGAGCAGCATTTTTCTGCGCCGCGCGGAGGAGACGTATCTGTCCGGCTTTATCTATACTACGGAAGGAGGAGGGCCGCTCCCCGAGCAATGGCTGACGGAGTGCGCAGCCCGGCTTCTCCCGCTGGGCACCTATGTCTCGGAAACTGTGCCGCTAGATACGCAGGTGGAAGATAACGAGACATACGAGATGATCTTAAAAAAGCAGGCGGAGGACGAGAATGCCGTGGACGAGGACGGCAACCTGATTGAAAATAAGACGGCCAAAGCAGAGGAAAAACCAGTATCCAGGGAGACGGCAGAGAAAGTAGATACATCCATGGAAAAGCTAAAAGATTTTGAATATCTGGTGAGTCATTTTTATACGGTTGACGGGACGACCTCTGTCAGCGCGAAGGATTTGAATGCCGAAAAGCTGCTCGCAAAGAATATGAAACTTGACAAAAAGACAAAGGGCCCGAAGATCCTGATCTACCATACCCATTCCCAGGAGGATTTTAAAGATTCAAAAAAAGGGGATCCCAGCACGACGATCATGGGGATGGGAGCGTATCTTTCCGAACTTCTGAATAAGCAATACGGGATCGAGACGATGCATCATGAAGGCGTGTATGATCTGATCGACGGGGAGATGGATCGGAGCAAGGCGTACCAGCTTGCGGAGAAGCAGGTGAAAAAGATCCTGAAGGAGAATCCAAGCATCGAAGTGGTCATAGACCTGCACCGGGACGGAGTGGCAGGCACGACTCATCTGGTAACAGAGATCGGCGGGAAGCAGACGGCGCAGATCATGTTTTTCAACGGCATGAGCCGCACGAAGGCGAACGGAGATATCGCTTACCTGTACAATCCATACATAGAAGACAATCTGGCGTTTTCCCTGCAGATGCAGATTGCGGCTGCGAAGCTCTATCCGGGCTTTACGAGACATATTTACTTGAAAAGCTACCGGTATAATCTGCACCTGAAGCCGAAATCCCTGCTGATCGAAGCTGGCGCCCAGACCAATACGGTGGAGGAGATGAGAAATGCCATGGAAGCGCTTGCCAGGGTGCTCAATGAATGCGTAAGTAAGTAACCAGATATTCACTCCATGGCCGGCAATATACAAAAATCTGTGTGAACAGTACCTCATGGCACACGATATAGTGTGATAACAGAAAAAAATATTTGCTTAATACCAGATTTTGTGCTAGTATAGTCGGAGTATGGATAAGTGCGTGAAAGGGTATGTGGGAAATGGCGAAGAAAGATACATATGATGCGGGCAGCATCGCGGTATTGGAGGGCTTAGAGGCGGTCAGGAAACGCCCTGGCATGTATATTGGAAGTGTGTCCACAAAGGGACTGAACCATCTGATCTACGAGATTGTGGACAATGCGGTAGACGAGCATCTGGCAGGATACTGCAGCGAGATACGGGTAACTTTGGAAAAAGACGGCTCGGCGACGGTTTCGGATAACGGGCGCGGCGTGCCTGTAGATCTCCACGCCAAAGGCGTGTCTGCGGAGCGGGTTGTATATACGACACTCCACGCCGGAGGAAAATTCGATGATTCCGCCTATAAGACCAGCGGCGGCCTTCACGGCGTAGGATCTTCTGTTGTCAACGCGCTTTCTGCCTATATGGATGTGCAGGTAAGTCTTGGCGGCAAGATCCATCATGACCGCTATGAGCGGGGGATTCCGGTGATCGAGCTTGAGAACGGACTGCTCCCGGTGATTGGAAAGACGAAAAAGACGGGGACGAAGATCAATTTTCTGCCGGATAACACAATCTTTGAAAAGACCAGGTTCAGGGCGGATGAGGTCAAGAGCCGTATGCATGAGACGACCTATCTGAACCCGGAGCTTACGATCATCTTCGAGGATCTGCGGGACGAGAAAAAGGAGCGGATCGTCTATCATGAGCCGGACGGGATACTTGGGTTTATCAAGGATCTGAACGCGAAGAAGGAGCCGGTACATGATCCGGTCTATTTCAAGGGAGAAGCAGAAGGGATCGAGGTAGAGGCAGCATTTCAGTATGTCAATGAGTTTCATGAGAATGTCCTGGGCTTTTGCAACAACATCTATAACGGCGAGGGGGGAACCCATCTGACCGGCTTTAAGACTACCTTTACGTCTGTTATCAATCAGTATGCAAGGGAGCTTGGCATACTGAAGGAAAAGGATGCGAATTTCACCGGAGCGGATATCCGCAACGGCATGACGGCGATCATCTCCATCAAGCATCCGGATCCAAGATTTGAAGGGCAGACGAAGACGAAGCTCGATAACCCGGATGCAGCCAAAGCGGTCAGCAAAGTGACAGGAGAAGAGATCATCCGGTATTTCGACAGGAATCTTGATCATCTGAAAAAGGTGATCGGCTGCGCGGAGAAAGCGGCAAAGATCCGCAAGACTGAGGAGAAGGCGAAGACGAATCTTTTGACGAAGCAGAAATATTCCTTCGACAGCAATGGCAAGCTTGCCAACTGCGAGAGCCGGGACGCAAAAAAATGCGAGATATTTATTGTAGAGGGAGACTCTGCGGGCGGCTCGGCAAAGACAGCCAGAGACCGGATGTATCAGGCGATCCTCCCTATACGGGGTAAGATCCTGAATGTGGAGAAGGCAAGTATTGACAAGGTGCTGGCCAACGCGGAGATCAAGACCATGATCAACGCATTTGGCTGCGGCTTCTCGGAAGGCTACGGCAACGATTTTGATATCAGCAAGCTCCGGTATGACAAGATCATCATCATGGCGGATGCGGATGTGGACGGCGCGCATATTTCTACGCTGCTTTTGACTTTGTTCTACCGATTTATGCCGGAGCTGATCTACGAAGGACATGTCTATATTGCCATGCCGCCGCTCTACAAGGCCATGCCGAAGAAGGGGGAGGAGGAATACCTCTACGACGATAAGGCGCTGGAGCGGTACCGGAAAAGCCATGAAGGGCCGTTTACGCTGCAGCGGTATAAAGGTCTTGGGGAGATGGACGCAGAGCAGCTCTGGGACACGACGCTTAATCCGCAGACAAGACTTCTTAAGCTCGTGGAGATTGAGGATGCCCGGATGGCGTCCAGCGTTACGGAGATGCTGATGGGAACGGAGGTTCCGCCGAGACGAACCTTTATCTATGAGAATGCGACGGAGGCAGAGCTGGACATCTGATGGCAGGATGGCGGAAAAAAAGAGAGGATAGTTATCAGATGATACAGGGAAAAGATTTATGCGGTCCATAGGGAGATGAATAGGCGCAGCCTTGGGGTATCATGAGATAAAAATAAAAGCAGAATTTGAGTTCTGGCGTTGAGGAGAAAAAGGATGCAGGATTCACAGATTATCAGAACCGAGTATTCGGATGTGATGAAAAAATCATATATTGATTATGCCATGAGTGTAATTATCGCCAGGGCGCTGCCGGATGTGCGGGACGGGCTTAAGCCGGTGCAGCGGCGCACCCTTTACGACATGCACGAGCTTGGCATCCGGTATGACAAGCCTTATCGGAAGTGTGCGCGTATCGTGGGCGATACCATGGGTAAATACCATCCCCACGGGGACAGTTCGATCTATGAGGCGCTGGTAGTCATGGCGCAGGAGTTTAAAAAGGGGATGGTCCTTGTAGACGGCCACGGCAACTTCGGTTCCATCGAGGGGGACGGGGCGGCCGCTATGCGTTACACAGAAGCGCGGCTGGCTAAGATTACCCAGGACGCATACCTTGCGGATTTAGACAAGGATATCATTAATTACCTTCCTAACTTTGATGAGACGGAGAAGGAGCCGGAGGTGCTGCCGGTGCGCGTGCCAAACCTTCTTGTCAACGGCGCGGAAGGAATCGCCGTAGGTATGGCTACAAGTATCCCGACCCATAACCTGGGCGAGGTCATCGACGCGGTAAAGGCGTATATGAAGAATGACGAGATCAGCACAAAGCAGCTTATGCGCTGCATCAAAGGCCCGGATTTCCCTACGGGAGGAATCGTGGTGAATAAAGATGACCTTCTTAGTATTTACGAGACCGGGACGGGGAAGATCAAGCTTCGGGGCAAGGTGGATGTAGAGGAGATGAAGGGCGGGAAAAAGCGCCTGGTGATCTCGGAGATTCCCTATACCATGATTGGTGCCGGCATCGGGAAATTTTTAAATGATGTTTGTACCCTTGTGGAGACCAAGAAGACGACAGACATTGTAGACATATCCAACATGTCCTCTAAAGAAGGGATACGGATCGTCATCGAGCTGAAAAAAGGGGCGGATGCAGAGAACCTTACCAACATGCTCTATAAGAAAACACGTCTTGAGGATACCTTCGGCGTCAATATGCTGGCAGTGGCAGGCGGAAGGCCGGAGACGATGGGGCTTAAGAAGATCATTGAGCATCATGTGGATTTTCAGTTCGAGCTGGCGACGAGAAAATATAAGACTCTGCTTAAAAAGGAGCAGGATAAAAAGGAGATACAGGAAGGGCTGATCAAAGCCTGCGATGTCATTGACCTGATCATAGAGATCCTGCGGGGCAGCCAGTCGGTGAAGGACGCGAAAGCATGTCTGACGGAAGGGCGGACAGAGAATATCAAGTTCAAATCCGGCATTTCAAAAAAGATGGCGGCGATGCTCCGTTTTACGGAACGCCAGGCTCAGGCGATTCTGGACATGCGTCTTTACAAGCTGATCGGCCTTGAGATTGAAGCACTTTTAAAGGAGCATGAGGAGACACTGGCGAATATCTCAAGGTATGAGGACATCCTGAATAATTATGACTCCATGGCGGATGTGATCATTGCTGACCTTGACCGGATCAAGAAGGAATATGGCAGGAAGCGGCGGACGGTAGTCGAGAATGCCAGTGAAGCAGTCTACGAGGAGAAGAAGATCGAGGAGCAGGAGATCGTCTTTCTTATGGACCGATTCGGATATGCCAAGACGGTGGATACTGCCACCTATGAACGGAATAAGGAAGCGGCCGATTCGGAGAATAAGTATATCTTAAGCTGTATGAACACCGGGAAGCTCTGTGTGTTCACGGATACCGGGAAGATGCATCAGATCAAGGTGCTTGACCTCCCCTTCGGGAAGTTCAGGGATAAGGGCCTTCCCATAGATAATGTGAGCAACTTTGACAGTACGAAGGAGCAGATCGTATATCTATGCGATTCGGAGCAGCTTAGGTATGCAAAGCTTCTCTTCGCCACGAGACAGGGAATGTTAAAGAAGGTGGAAGGGGCTGAGTTCCAGGTACTAAAGCGCACCATCGCGGCGACGAAGCTTCAGGAAGAGGATGAGGTGGCAGCGGTAGAGGTGGTCACGGACAATCAACAGGTCGTGCTGCAGTCGAAGGGAGGATATTTCCTAAAATTTCCTGCCCTGGAGGTGCCGGAGAAGAAGAAGGGCGCCGTCGGCGTGCGGGGGATGAAGTTCAAAAAAAAGGACGAGCTTATGTACGTCTATGTATTTGAGGAGGGAAGCGAATACAAGGTGACCTATGGGGACAGAGAGATAGATCTCGGACGCCTCAAGGCTGCAAAAAGGGATGGGACAGGTACAAAGCCCAGAGGATAAAACCGGGGAATCTGAGAGGAAAAATTGGGGTTTTCCGGGGTATAGATAAAACATGTTACCATTTATAGCATTAACTATGATAGTTTTGCAAAATAAGTTGTTGAGATTGATTTTTTTCTGTTATATCTATAAAATAAGGATAAGACAATTTAGAAATGGGGAGAACAATATGTTTCAAATCGTAGTTTTTGATGAGAGACGAAGCAGTGAGAGAACTAGGAAGATCTTGGAACAGTATGCTCATAAGAACCAGATGTCTTTTCAGATTGAAACAATCTTTGAAGAACAAAAACTTTTAAAGTTTTTGGAGGAACATCAGGATTTGGATGTAGTTTTTCTTGATATCCGCATTGGGGAGGATGTTGACGGCATTGATGTTGCGAGGAAGATAAACATTCTGGCGCCGCGGGTAGCAATCGTATTCCTGACCGGATATACGGACTACGCAACGGAAGTATATGATGCAAGGCGGTTATATTTTGCAAAAAGAGAAGAATTGGGGCAGAGTCTTGTAGGTATTTTTTCCAGACTGCATTCCGAGACTGCAAGACGTAACAGGGGCTTTGTTCATATTCATGCGAAGGGGAAAGAACTCATTATCCGAGAAGAAGAGATTCTGTACATTGAGAGAAATGGGCGGACAACCCGGATACATTGCAGAAAAGAAGCGATAGACATCTCAGAAAAATTGTCCGAGTTGGAGAAGAAACTGAATCCGGTTATCTTCGTGCGCTGTCACAACAGCTTCATCGTAAACTTTATGGCCGTGCGGGAATTTACCAGAACAGATTTTGTGCTGAATGACGAGAGTATCATTCCGATCAGCAGGTATAAGTTGAACGAGACAAGGGAACGGTTCTTTGTGTGGTCGAAGCAGTATATTTAAGCTGGAGAAAAACTGAATATCGAACATTCAGGAGGAGAAATCTGTGGAAGGATTTCTCCTTTGTTTTTGTGGACAGGGTTAGAAATTGTTGCTACAATTAGGTCGGTGCAAGGTAATGATAACTGTCCGCGCAGATCTGTGCATTTGCATGTACAGTAGGATGAGGCTTACGGATCGGGCAGTGGCTGATAATGAGGTGGGATTATAGATGATTAAAGTTTTGGTAGCGGATGATGAAAAGAAGCTGTGCAGGCTTATTGAGATGCTTTGTGACTGGGAGAGCCTTGGTATGGAAATTATCGGCTTTGTCCATAACGGGCCGGATACGATTAAGGCACTCCGGGAAAGAAAGCCGGATATTCTGATTGTGGATATCCGTATGCCTGGCTGCGACGGGATTGAGGTTATCGAAAAAGGGCGAGAGATGAACCTTCCGCTGGAGGTGATTATTGTCAGCGGCTATGCAGACTTTGCCTATGCTAAGGCGGCGATCACTCACGGAGTCAGTGGGTATCTGTTAAAACCAATTAAAAAAGCAGAGCTTGAAGAGGCTCTCCAGAATGCGAAAAAAAGCATTGAAAAAGAAAGGAAGCGGATCGCAGCGGGGAAGAAGCTGTACGAATATATCGAGGACGAGAATATGAAAAGAAGGCACGATCTGATCTTTGACCTTCCCATGTCTGTTTCATTTGGACAGAATTCGGAGATAGAGAGCGTGAATGAGCAGTATTACTATCACTTTGTTCCTGGTTATTTCCAGTTTTTTGTTCTCTGCCTGCTTTACAGTATGAAAAAATATGATAAAAAAGCATTGCAGAAGACAATGGACGGATTTGAGCAGACGATACATCGTGAGCTGTCAGGCCTGTGCAGCGATTACGAAATATGCATGGAGGAGAACAAATGTTATGTGCTCTGCAATTACGTAGAAGAAAGGGAAAAAGAGTTCAGAAATGCTGTCCGTGTGATTATCAATAAGCTGTCGGCAAAAAGATTTGAGATGTGGAAGATGACATTTTCTGCAGCCCTGGGGAAAAAAGTAAAGTCGCCGGTGGAACTGTGGGATTCTCTTGAGAGTGCTCTTGAGGGCTTGAAGGAGGCTGTACTGGAGGGCTGTGAAAAGCTTCTTGAGATGCCAAAGCAGGAGGGTGAGAAGGACTGGTCCTTAGTGATTGCCCAGTTTAACAATGAATTTGGAAAAGCGATCGATCTGTGCGATGAACAGATGGTAAATGAGTGTGTAAAAAAATTAGAAGATACGCTGGGAACGGAAAAGGATATTTTGGGAAGGGATTACAACAGTATTGTTGTCTCACTAGGCATGCATGCCATGACAAAAAGCGGGAATGAAAATGAGGAGATCATGGGATTTTCTGAGAGATGCGAGCTTTGTCATAATCTTGGTGAACTGTTCGATGCCCTTAAGGACTGTCTGGACAAGATCATACAGAAGAACCTGAGAGTACAGAAGGAGGACGGAAGGAGACCGGTCAGGATAGCGAAGCAGTATATGCAGAATCACTATATGGAAGGGATCACCCTGGATGAGATCGCCGGGATAGTCGGGTTCAGTCCGGGATATTTCAGCAGTTTGATAAAAAAAGAGATGGGAATCGGGTTTTCGGAATATCTGGTTCAGTTAAGGATGGAGAAGGCCAAGGAACTGTTAAAGGGAACTAATGAGAATGTCAAGGATATCTGCAACAGGGTGGGCTATTCGGATCTAAAGCATTTTACGGCGCTGTTTAAAAAATATACTGGGATTAAGCCTGGGGAATACAGAAAACTGTATGGATAGAGAGGGACGTAATGGAAAGAAGATGGCGTTATCTAAGCTGCAGGATACAGATACTTTATACGGGGATTTTTGTTTTCTGGCTGTTTTGCGTTCTGGGTATATGGATTCGTGTGATTAAGACAAGAAAATACGTGGAAGCTGCAGGAGTATGCACAGGAGCATTCCTCATCAGCCTTATCTTTTTTTACTTTGCCATATATAAGACGTATCAGAGGGTAGACAAAAACCTGAATTTGTTTCTGATGGGCTATACGAGCACAGGGATGAAAGAGGAAAGCTGTATGCTTTCACCCAGTGTGGAGGAACTCACGAAGATCCTGGTCCGGCTGATCGAATCGGATCAGCTGCTGAACGCGAATAAAAGGCAGGCGCAGTATCTGGCTCTCCAGAACCAGATCAATCCCCATTTTTTATATAATACCCTGGACAGCATACGGAGTGAGGCAATGCTGGAGGGCAATGACACGGTTGCGGAGATGACGGAAGCGCTGGCGACATTTTTCCGCTATACCATCAGCAAGGTAGAGAATATGGTGACATTGGAGGAGGAGCTTGAGAATGCAAAGGTGTATTTCCTTATACAGAAGCATAGATTTGAGGACCGGGTGAATCTGGAGATCGAATATGACCGGGAGGACGAATTTCTGCTTAGGTGCCTGCTTCCAAAGCTTACCATACAGCCGGTCGTAGAGAACAGCATTATCCATGGCATTGAGCGCAAGCTGGGAAGCGGCACGATCCGCATTGTGTTAAAATGCACGGAAAGGCGGCTGATCATTGAGATCAATGATGACGGCGTGGGGATGCCGCCGGAGGTGTTAGAGCGGCTGAACCATCAGCTGAACCAGCCGGTGTTTGAAAGCATCCAGCTGTCAAAGGATAAGGGCGGAATTGCCATTGCCAATGTAAATAATCGTATCCATCTGATCTTCGGGGAGGAATACGGCATGACGGTCTACAGCACGCCGGACGTAGGGACAGATACGGTGATCGCACTGCCTCTGATCACCAGTGAGAGACAGATGAAGGGTGTAAAGGAGTAACGTGAGACGGGAAATATTGCGAATGGAGCGGGTGACCTGCATAGGCCAAGGACAGAAACTTTTGAATAATTTTAATTTCCAGTTGTTTGAGGGAGAAATCATGGGGCTTGTGCCGCTGGATTCTTACGGGCTGGACGAATTTATCGACTGTGTTGCCAACAACAGGCAGCTATTGTACGGACGTGTCTATATACGAGAGAAGCTGGTGAATACCTACGCGGTCCACCCGCGGATGAAAAACAATGTGTATTCAATCCTCAAAGATGAGAATCTGATCCAAGGGCTTTTGGCCGCAGACAACGTTTTCCTGATCAGAGAAGGCTACAAAGGCTTTTTCATCAATGATTCCATCATCCAGAAACAGTTAAAAAGGCTTTTTCAGGAAGTGGGCATGGATATTAATACAAAGAAAAAGGTGAAGCATGAGAAAACAGCGCATAGATACCATTCGTTTCAAACTGCTGAAAATTGCCGCAAGAGTGGTAAGAACAGCACGATACAAATATATCAAACTGTGCAGCAGCTGTCCCTGCAAGAAAGAATTCTACGAGACACTGGAAAATATCCGCAGTCTGCAGCCACAGCTGGAATAACGGCAGCGATTAACGAACCTTGACAACCACAATACGCTTTTAAACCTCTTATAGGAGAAGTCTGCCTTTTTTTAGGCTGCCTTATGGCAGGAAGAGGTATTAAGAGTGATTGTAATGGTAGCTGCGGCAAATTTTATGTGTGGTTATACTGCCGTGAATAATTCAGGTTAAATTTTAGAAGAAAAAAATCTTGAAATATACCCTGCAAGGGTATATAATAACCTTGTCATTTGGAAAAAGTAAATCCAAAGGGCAGGATATTGTTAGACCAAGGAGGTGAGTTTTATTTTATGGAAGATATCTATAAGGCAGAAGAGACCAGAGAATGTAGCTGCGGCAAGACAAAGGAACGCTCGGAGAAGGAATACCGGGATCTGATCAACCGCCTAAGCCGGATCGAAGGCCAGGTCCGGGGGGTAAAGCGCATGGTCGAGCAGGATACGTACTGTACAGATATCTTGGTACAGGTCTCAGCGATCAACGCGGCGCTGAACAGTTTCAACAAGGTGCTGCTTGCAAATCATATCCGTACCTGTGTGGCGGAGGACATCCGGGCAGGGAACGAAGAGACTATTGACGAGCTGGTAGTGACTTTGCAGAAGCTGATGAGATAACAGGTGCAAACGAATTTCGAAGAGGTGACAGATATATGGAACAGTATACAGTAACAGGCATGAGCTGTGCCGCCTGCAGTGCGCGGGTGGAGAAGGCCGTGTCGAAGGTGCCTGGCGTAACCTCCTGCTCAGTAAGCCTCCTCACTAATTCTATGGGCGTGGAGGGACAGGCGGATGCGGCCGCGATTATCACCGCCGTTACAGATGCCGGGTATGGCGCGTCAAAAAAAGGCGGCGGGAACACGCCCGGCGGTGCAGGCGGCATGAACAGTGCGGGCGGAGCGGCTGGGGTGGAAGAGCTGCTGAAAGACCGCGAGACGCCCAGAATGAAAAAGAGGCTGATTGCATCCTTGTGCCTTTTGATACCGATGATGTACGTATCTATGGGACATATGATGTGGAACTGGCCGCTGCCGGAGATCCTGGCAAAAAACCATGTGGCCCAGGGGCTTGTGCAGCTTCTGTTCACGACGGCAGTGATGGTGGTGAATCAGAAGTTTTTCATCAGCGGCTTTAAGAGCCTGGTCCACGGAGCCCCCAATATGGACGCGCTAGTGGCTCTGGGTGCGGGGGCATCCTACGTGTACAGCACTTATGCCTTATTTGCCATGACGGACGCCCAGATGCGGATGGACATGGATGGAGTAATGGCCTGCATGCACGAATTCTACTTTGAATCGGCGGCTATGATCCTGACGTTGATCACGGTAGGGAAGATGCTGGAGGCCAGGTCAAAGGGAAGGACGACGGACGCTTTAAAGAGCCTGATGAAGCTTGCGCCGAAGACGGCGGTGATCATAAAGGATGGAGAAGAGACAGAGGTTCCCATCGGGCAGGTGAAAAAAGGAGACATTTTCGTGGTGCGTCCCGGCGAAAATATACCGGTAGATGGTATTGTGCTGGAGGGCAGCAGCGCGGTCAATGAGGCGGCACTTACCGGGGAGAGCATCCCGGCCGATAAGGAAGCGGGCGATACGGTGTCGGCGGCGACCCTGAACCAGTCCGGCTTCTTAAAGTGCGAGGCGGCCAGGGTGGGCGAGGATACGACTCTTTCCCAGATCATCCAGATGGTCAGTGACGCGGCGGCTACAAAAGCGCCTATTGCCAAGGTAGCAGATCAGGTGTCCGGCGTATTCGTGCCGGTGGTCATCGGGATCGCTGCAGTGACGATCGCAGTATGGCTTCTGGCGGGCCAGGGGATCGGCTTTGCACTGGCGAGAGGGATCTCTGTGCTGGTCATCAGCTGTCCTTGCGCTTTAGGGCTTGCGACGCCGGTGGCAATCATGGTGGGTAATGGCATGGGCGCGAAGAACGGCATTATGTTCAAGACGGCGGTCTCCCTGGAGGAGACAGGCAAGATGCAGATCGTGGCTCTTGACAAGACCGGGACGATCACAAGGGGTGAGCCGGAGGTGACGGATATCTGCGCTGCAGAAGGCGTGGCAGAAAAAGAGCTTCTTGCCTATGCATATGTGCTGGAGAAAAAGAGTGAGCATCCGCTGGCCAGAGCGGTTCTCGCCCTTGGTAAAGGCCGGTTAGAGGAGATAAAGGATGTTCTCATATCCGGCAGAGGATACGAAGAAACAGAGGTGACGGATTTCCAGGCGGTTGCCGGGAACGGGCTGACGGCGAAGCTTGGCGGCGACAGGCTGATCGGCGGAAACAAGAAGTTTATTTCCGGAGAGGTTAAGATTTCGGATGGGATGTCGCGGAAGGCAGAGGAGCTTGCCGGACAGGGGAAGACCCCGCTGTTTTTCGGCAGGAACGGGGAATTTTTGGGACTGATCGCCGTGGCGGACGTG
>Ga0137306_101649_pt1 | contig 21756 bp, 18 predicted proteins | sample Inofroosms_March_FD_97187 | JGI IMG/M metagenome (GOLD analysis project Ga0137306, IMG submission 97187) | Mouse cecal microbial communities from Vienna, Austria - N-Acetylneuraminic and N-Acetylglucosamine D2O microcosms_March | ecosystem: Host-associated > Mammals > Digestive system > Large...
TTCTCCGTCACTGCCCAGAGTATTTACCACCATGCCCTGAATTGCGCCCACTTCGCCGCCTACAATACTGGCTTTCTTTCCATCCAGCAAAATGCTCTCCCCGCAGGACACCTGACAGTTCAGAAATACATCTGCCCGAATGGAGCCGTTGGCATGTACCCGTGTATATTCAAAAAACTTTGCGGAAATATTTCCTCTGGTGGTAATGACTGCCCTGGAAGCTCCCATAACACCGCTTCTGAGCACAATATCCTTGCCGGCTTCAATTTTAGCGCCTTCTACCACTCCGTCTATGGTCACTGTCCCGGTTGCTTTCACGGTCACACCGCTGCAGACCGTTCCATGAATGATCACATCGCCCCGGAAGTCAATGTTCCCGATGGATAAATCCACATCGCCGTTCACCTCATATACCGGAAGGATGGTAATGCGGTCGCTGCTCTTTTCTATCTTACCGTCCATCAGGGATATGTAGGACGTTCCATCTTCAGAACGCTCAAATCCTTTTCCACGCAGCGGAACCAGATCCCGGCCTCTCTTTGCCAGCACCGGTTTCCCTTTCAGATTCATACCGTCAACTCCGGGAATGGCCTTGTGATATACAGCAATTTCCTGTCCTTCGGTTACAATTTCCACCATCTTAATGCTCCAGTAATCCACGGAGCCATCGGGACACAGCTTCGGTTTTTTGCTGAAATTCACATCAAATTTATATTCATAATAACCGTCAACGCCATCCCGCGGACGATCTCCCTGTGCAATCAGTATTTCACGATTGTAAATCTGATTCTCTATTACATTGTTAAGCGCCTCTTCCTGAATTCCGTATGACACACCGCTCTTTTCCAGCGCTTCCCGGACTTCCCGTTCCGTATAAGCATCCATAACCGGATTTGGCAGATAAAGATACGCCTGCATATTATCACGACTGACCCGTATTTGTGGTTCTTTCTTCGTCATAGTTTCCATTGCAGATTCCCCCTTGTCTGGAATTTCTGTCAACTGTCAAAATACCGCTATATATACTATACTACCAATTTTTACGTCTCGTTTCAACATATTTATGCAAATTTTAGATTTATTAATTTTTTCCAGTCATCTGGTTCAGTCGTTCCTCTACCTGGGTCATCATCTGTTCATATTTTGCAAGTTTCTCTTTTTCTTCCTGTACTTTTGCTTCCGGAGCCTTACTCAGGAATTTCTCATTGGAAAGCATTCCTCTGGAACGGGAAAGTTCTTTGGTCAGACGCTCTTTTTCTTTCTGAAGGCGCTCTTTTTCTTTTTCAAAATCCACCAGTTCTTCCAGCGGCAGATATACCACTGCTCCGGGAATTACCACGGATACGGCATCTTCTCCGATTCCTGCTCTGTCATTCTGTACATGTATTTCGCTGGCTCCTGCCAGAAGGATGCAGGCCCCTTTCATGGTCCGGAAGGTATTCTGCAGCGTTTCATCTTCGGTTACAATGTAGACATTTACTTTTTTACCGGGTTTTACGTCCATATCCGTTCTGATATTGCGGATTCCCTTTACCAGATCTTTCACATGCTCCACAGCTTCTTCTATTTCGGGGAAGTGCCATTCTTCCCGGTATTCCGGCCATCGGGACAGCATAATGGTGTCTTCTTCTTCCTGCAGCGTGCAGAAAATTTCTTCTGTAATAAAAGGCATGTAGGGATGGAGTAATTTTAACGCCTGAATCAGCACCGTCTTAAGGGTCCAAATTGCCACTTTTGCAGATTCCGGGTTTTCGTCCTTTTTAAAGGTTCTTGCCTTGGCAATCTCAATATACCAGTCGCAGAATTCATCCCATATGAAATCATACACTTTCTGCACTGCAATTCCAAGCTCAAATTTATCCATATTTTCCGTCACATCTGCTGCCAGAGTATTCACTTTTGACAAAATCCATCGGTCTCCCAGCGCCAGTTCTGACAGGGAGGGATCTTCCATTTTCCCTTCCGCAAGATTCATCATGATAAATCTTGACGCATTCCATATTTTATTTGCAAAGTTCCTGGAAGATTCCACTCTTTCCCAATAAAAGCGCATATCATTGCCCGGAGCATTTCCGGTTACCAGCGTCAGGCGCAGAGCGTCAGCTCCGTATTTGTCAATTACTTCCAGGGGATCAATGCCGTTTCCAAGGGATTTGCTCATTTTCCTTCCCTGAGAATCACGAATCAGTCCGTGGAACAGAACCGTATGGAAAGGTTTCTCTCCCATCTGCTCATAACCGGAGAAAATCATGCGGATAACCCAGAAGAAAATAATATCGTACCCCGTTACCAGCACGTCGTTGGGATAAAAATAATCCAGTTCTTCTGTTTTTTCCGGCCAGCCCAGTGTGGAAAAGGGCCACAGGGCAGAGGAAAACCAGGTGTCCAGAGTGTCTTCGTCCTGGGTCATATGGGCGCAGCCGCATTTGGGGCATTTACCAGGGTTTTCTCTGGCAACCACAAGTTCTCCGCAGTCCGCACAGTAGTAGGCGGGAATCCGGTGCCCCCACCAGAGCTGTCTGGAAATACACCAGTCCCGGATATTGTCTGTCCAGTTAAAATATATTTTATCCATGCGTTCCGGCAGGAGGGTAATCTCTCCTTTTCGTACTGCCTCTGCCGCCGGCCGAATCAGCTCATCCATTTTCACAAACCACTGCTGCTTTACCATGGGTTCTACGGTGGTATTACAGCGGTCATGGGTTCCCACATTGTGGGAATGGGGCACTACCTTTACCAGAAGCCCCTGTTCCTCCAGCTCCTGTACCATCAGTTTCCGGGCTTCGTAACGGTCCATGCCCTGGTATTTCCCGCCATTTCCGTTAATGGTGGCGTCGTCGTTCAGCACATTGATTTCCGGCAGGTTATGGCGTTTACCCACCTCAAAGTCATTGGGGTCATGGGCAGGTGTGATTTTCACACAGCCTGTTCCGAATTCTTTGTCCACATAATGGTCTGCCACAACGGGAATTTCCCGGCCCACCAGGGGCAGAATCAGTGTCTTGCCGATAATATCCTGATAACGCTCATCCTCCGGATTTACCGCCACTGCAGTATCTCCCAGCAGTGTTTCCGGTCTGGTGGTGGCAATTTCCACAAATCTTCCTTCTTCTCCTTTTACCGGATAATTAATATGCCAGAAGAACCCGTCCTGTTCCTGGTGCTCCACTTCCGCGTCAGAAATGGAAGTCTTACATACGGGACACCAGTTTACTATCCGGGAACCCTTGTAAATCAGGCCTTTTTCATATAATTTGATAAATACTTCCTGTACCGCCTGGGAGCAGCCTTCGTCCATGGTAAAACGTTCTCTGTCCCAGTCTGCGGAGGAACCCATTTTCTTAAGCTGCTTTACAATTCTCCCGCCGTATTCTTCTTTCCATTCCCATACTTTTTCCAGAAACCCTTCCCGGCCCAGATCCTTTTTGTCAATTCCCTGTGCCTTCAGAGATTCGATGACCTTTACTTCCGTGGAAATGGATGCATGGTCCGTACCCGGCTGCCACAGGGCATTGTACCCCTGCATACGCTTATAACGGATTAAAATATCCTGCATGGTGTTGTCCAGAGCATGGCCCATATGAAGCTGCCCGGTGATATTGGGCGGAGGCATCACAATAGTAAAGGGTTTTTTGCTTCTGTCCACTTCTGCGTGAAAATATTTATTTTCTTCCCATTTCTGATAGAGACGGTCTTCAATGGATTTTGGGTCATAGGTTTTGGCTAATTCTTTTTTCATGTCTGTTCTCCTTATGGTTTATTTCATAAAAATCTGCCTTGCCGCGCGCGAGCGGATTGCGCAGCAATAAACTTCCTCTCCGCGAGCTGCGCATCCCGCCCGGAGGGCTTTATCTTATAGAAAATCAATATTCTTTAGCACTTCACAGTGACACAGTATTTCCTGTAAGAGAACAAAGTGGGCAAACCCGCTTCAACTCCCCTGCCCCTCAATCCTGAGGGGCGCTGGACATCCTGTGGATGTCCGTTTAGCGCGGACCGAAGCGGCGCGTAGTCTTGCACACTTTGTCGCGCCATTTGCGGTGCGTCAGAGCATACGCAGTATGCTGAACGTATCGCGTTTAAGCACAATTGCGAAGCAATATATACCTCTTGTGCGAGTGCACATCCTATTTTTGTCTTATAGGAAAGACACTTTCATGCTTTAGCGTGACAAGGTCTTTCCTATTAAGATAAAAAACGCCCTTTACCACACCGGTAAAGGGCGACTTATCGCGGTACCACCTTTATTTATGCTCTGCACAAAGCACATCTTTATATCCTGTAACGGGGATGGGCCGGGAAAACCTAATAAGACAGATTCTTCCGTTCAGTTCTCCGGTTCAAAAGCTACCTTCCGCAATTCTTTCCTGAGACAGCCTTCCAGCCTGTGGGCCATCCTCTCTGACAGGGGTGTCCTGCGTACTCCTCTTTCTCATAACCTCTGCATTCATATGATGTTCTGTCCATTGTAAAAGCTGGCGTCCAAAATGTCAAGAGCTGCGCCGAATTTTTTTACAAACTGTATAACAGTTCAGCCATAGCCTGTGCTCTGTGTGAATCATGCTTGCATGTATGAACACAGAACACGGGCTATGAGCGGAGCGCACCATGGGTATGTTCATGTCCGTCCAGACGGTCATGGGTATGTTCATGCAGTCCGGGACCGCCGGTGTGAATATGTGTATGAGTATGCCGGTGGGTATGCTCATGGATGTGAGCTAATGTTCCGTGCAGATGTTCGTGAGTATGAGTATGTTCGTGCTCATGGGTATGCTGCAGCGCAACCGTATCCTTTATTATCACAACCGTACTGGCAATCATAAGGGCCATTGCTCCGTAAAAACGTATCCCTGGTTTATCTCCCAGGAATATCATGCTGAAAGCCACGCCCAGAAAGGGCGCTATGGAATAATACGCGCTGGTTTTTGCAGCACCCAGATTTTTCTGAGCCATAATGTACAGTTTAATGCTCAGCCCATAAGATACGAATCCCAACAGCAGTATAGCGCAAATCCAGGGCGGCCTCGGTATATCTTCTCCCAGCAGCAGTGCCAGGAGAAAACTGCCCAGTCCGGAACAGCAACCTTTGATCACCACAATTTCCGTAGAACTTTTGTTACTTATCATTCTGGTGCAGTTATTTTCAAATCCCCAGCAGACACAGGCGCCCAGTACCAGCAGGGAACCTGTATTCCAGGTAAATGCTCCATCTCCTTCAAAAGTAAGCATCATGCTGGCTGCTGTCACCATAAGAATGGCCAGCCACAGTCTTTTTGATATGATTTCCCGGAAAATAATCAGGGCAATCAAAGAAGTCGTTACAATTTCAAAATTATTCAGCAGCGAAACATTGGCAGGACTGGTTCTGGCAATACCGGACATCAGCAATATGGGCGCGGCTATATCCAGCAGCACCATGGCAATGGTCCAGGGCAGTTCTTTTCCGGTGAGTCGTTCCTGGCTGTCTGCCTTCCCGCGAAGCTGTTCCGCCTGTCCCCAGACAGCCAGTCCCATACCCGCTCCAAAATACAGAAAAGCTGCCATCATAATTTCTCCTGCATGGTTTAACAGCAGTCTGGAAAGGGGAATATTTACGGCATACAGAGCGGCTGCCGCCAGGGCACAGAGCGTTGCTGTTTTTTTCACGTTGTCACCTCTTTTCCATATTCTGTATACCAGAAGGTTTTGAAAGAACCATTTTCTTTCATTCTGATTTTTAATTTTCTTTTATCCATATCGTAATACTTTTTCGAAGCGCTACACGCCCGAATTTTGCCATTTGCTGACTGCTGTTTCCCTTCTTCTGTCTGATTGTATAATTTTTTTACTTTAAAGCCAAATTGCTCTGCAAAAGAAGAACTCAGAAAATCCACAGGAATAACTTCTCCTCCATATCTGACATTATCATTTACAAAAGCCACCATTGCTCCCGGCTTACATATCCTGTAAAGTTCAGCATATACAAATGCCAGTTCTGTAAAATATCCTTCAACCATACGGATAACACCATTATTGTTAAGGTCTCCATTTTCTTTTCGTTTTTTCAAAGCATATAGTATCTCCCTGAACACTGCATTCTCTTTTATCACACTATATATAATCAAAACGATCTTTCAGACCCAAACCAATATAAAAGTTAGCTTTCACATTCTGAGAATTCTTTTCGTTCCTTTGAATTACTTCGATATCATTTACAACGTGATTCATTTCCTCAAGTATTACTTCTTTAGAAGAACGAATAACATTTCTTACATATTTTTTTGATAATTGCCTGCGATTATTTGTATCGTTATGTCTGTTTGCTTTCATTACTTTTGGAGATCTGCAGTCCCATCTAAGATACTGTCCCATTTTTGCTGTATAACTACAGCGTTCCAGAGAATTTATAATGCAAAGTGTAAGAAGATTCCTGGCTTTTTCAGATTTTCAGAATATCCTGACACATCTCTCCATTCTGCTATATATTGGAGAAATATTTCATTTTCTTCGGGATATGCATCGCGGGTAATCATAATATGCGGTATTCGTTTGTTATAGCCATCTGGAATCTTTAAATCCTCAATATCTTTTACAAGAGTCCTGATTTCCTCCAGATCATAAAAAAATACATCTTTTTTTGCCTTCAGACAAATCTCAGAAATTGGCATAACGTCATAACCAATACTGTTAATATTTCTCATCTGACATACCAGTGCTGTTGTTCCGGACCCCATAAAGGGATCTAAGACCCAGTCTCCTGGTTTTATGTTCATTTCGTCAAGGAGTATATTTACAAGACTGGCCGAAATCCCTCTTTGTATTTCAGCCAGCTATGCAATATATTTTTTGCTCATCTGATAGCTGACACTCTGCCGGTTAAACTTATCTGTTACCTCAAGAACCTCTGGATATTTTCTTTCTATTGCCTTTCTCTCCTTTGATAATCTATTCCCTGAACATTCATGCAGGAAAGAATCGTGCGAAGAAATTTTTCCTGTCCTAATGCTCCAATCCGATTTCTCATGGCTCCACCTGCCGCGTCGCCTCTGATAAGCAGATACCTGTATATCGTTTCATCAATATAGTTATCTCCGGCAGGTTTAAAAAATTTTTCTATCAGTTCTTCCATAGCTGCAGTCTTATCATCTTCACTCAGATATTGCAGCGATTTATCAGATAATCCGGATGCTGTAATGATAAAAGGACGCACAGAAGGCATGGTAAGAAAATCTTCAGGACCGGATGTATGGGCTACCATTGTCTTAAATGCAAGGGCATTTTTAACATATGGCTCTCCAATCCTGTTCTTTTCTAATGCAATACTTAAAAAACCGGCACGTATTTGCTCATGCGTTGTAACCAAATCCTCCGGTTTTGTAATAAACCGATTTAACATTCGTATACTCCTTTACGAAACCTGCATATCTCAATATCTTATCTCAATATCTTCATTATTCAGTTCAATATTTTTATAATACTCTCATACACAAAGTTCCTGGCCTCCTCACGGTTCACATCCGGAAACAGTTCTCCATGGGTCAGATAAAAAGCATAGGACACAAACTGGGAAAGAACAGCGCTCCACACCCGGAAAGCATCCCGGTCTTTCACCAGTCCTTTGTCTGCGGCCAGCTCCAGCATTTTCCCGGTCATGTCCATGGCTGCGCCGCAGTCCTCTTTCCGTCTTACCAGTTCTTTCAGAATACCGCTGCCGCTTATGGTCTTATCGCTCAAAATCCGCTCCAGCAGGGCAAAGCCCCCATATTTCCTGTGAGTGGCTTCCAGCATATCCATACCACGGAAAATAATTTCCTGAAAACTCTGGCCATTCTCGATTAATTCCATGATAATGGCAACATGTTTGGCCGCTTCGTATTGGATAGCGCCCACAATCATTTCCTCTTTTGTGGCAAAGTACTCGTAGGCGGTGCCTTTTCCGATTCCGGCCTTCGCTGTGATTTCCGATACCTTCAAGGTACTCAGTTCCCGTCCGGAAGCAAACAGCTCCAGCACCGCCTCGTACATTGCCTTTACTTTCGGCGGATACAGTTTTTCTTCTTCCATGATACTCTTCCCTCTATATTTCTTCCTCTACCATACTTTTTTTACTGTAGAACAAATCGTAGATACAGGGCACTACCACCAGAGTCATTACCGTTCCGTAAATCATACCTCCGATAGTTACCACTGCCATGGGCCTTGACATATCGGAACCCATATCATTTCCAAACGCAGTGGTGGACATGGCCAGTATAGTGGTCATAGCTGTCATCAGAATGGGCCGCAGACGGGTTTTCCCGGCGGTCACAATGGCCTCCCTTTTCTCCACGCCCTCTTTCCGAAGCTGATTAATATATTCTACCATAACAATGCCGTTATTTACAATAATTCCCACCAGCATGATAAATCCAATCATGGCGATAATACTGATTTCATTGCCGGTGAAGAACAGCGCCAGAAATCCGCCGGTCAGAGCAAGAGGTATGGTAAACAGAATGATAAACGGTGCTTTCAGGGACTGGAACTGAGCTACCATAATCAGATAAATAAACGCAATTGCCAGTACCAGCATAAGCATAAGCTGTTCCATAGCCTCGTTGATGGTCTCATCCTCTCCGGTCATTTTCATGGAATAACCCTCCGGCAGCTCATAATCCGCAATGGCTTTGTTCACTTCTTCGCCCACAAGCCCCACGTTGTAGCCTTCAGCAATTCCGGCGTTTACCGTTACATACCGCTCCTGTCCGTCTCTGCTGATAGAAGCCATACTTTCCACTTCTTCAAATTCTGCCACCTCAGAAATGGAAATCTCAGATTCTTCTCCATCTTCTTTGTCAGTATAAGTAAAGGTAATCTGTTTCAGTGCTTCTCTGGAAACCTCGCTCTGCTCCACACTCTTCAAAAATACATCGTAATCTTTAATGTCTGTGGAAATGGTGGCGTCTGAAGTCTCCGTTTCCATCCGTTCCTGAATTAGCTGGTAAACCTGAGCCACCGTCAGGCCGTATTTCGCAGCTTTTTCTTTGTTCACGGTAATCCGAAGTTCTTTTTCAGTTTCTTCCATACCGTCGGACACATCCACCGTTCCCTCTACCTTTGATACAATTTCAGATACGTCTTTTGCTATTTCCTGCAGCTTATCCAGATCCCGGCCCTTAATCTGCAGGGAAAGTCCGGTTCCGGCCAGCGCCCCCATATCCATATTGGAGCTGCTGACACTGATTTCCCCCTCCAGATCCTGGGTCAGCTTCGTAATCTGCGCCGCAATTTCATCATTGGTTAATTTTTTGTCCTCTTTTAAAATAATATAAAGAGTTACATTATTACTGCTTCCGCTGCCTCCCATCATACTGGCTGCAATCCCGCTGCCGCCGGCCATGGCCCCTGTGGATTCCACATCTTCAATGGTCTGAATCTGCTCTGTCACTTCATCGGCAAGTTTACATGCGCCTTCAAAGTCCGCCCCTTCCGGCGGCGTAACTGACACAGACATCTGGGTGCTTTCCATATCCGGCATAAAGGCCGTTCCTCTGGAGGCGGCCGCTTTGGCGCTGACCACCAGCAAAACCACCATCACCAGCAGAACCAGCGGTTTCAGGCGGAGCATTTTTTCCAGTACAGTCCCATATACTTCCTGAAATCTGTCAAACCAGGGATGTTTTGTTTCTTTTGTCTTCTTCAGCATCTTCGCCCCCATCATGGGTACAAAGGTAAGAGAGATAATCAGGCTGGCCAGCAGGGAATAGGCAATGGTAAGACCCATATCCACAAAGAGCTGCCTTGTGATACCTTCGGTAAACACAATAGGTGCAAATACGCACACGGTAGTCAGGGTGGAAGCGGTAATAGCTCCGCTCACCTGTTTTGCCCCTTCCACCGCTGCCTTTCGGGCAGAAAGCCCTTCATTTCTCATACGGTAAATATTCTCAATAACCACAATGGAATTGTCCACCAGCATACCAATGCCCAGCGCCAGACCCGACAGGGAAATCAGGTTCAGGGTAACGCCGCTGAAATACATGAGCACCACTGCAAACACCACGGAAATCGGTATGGATACGGCAATGACCAGCGTGGGCCTGATATCTTTCAAAAACAGCAGCAGAATCAGAATGGCAAGCCCCGCACCGAAAATCATATTGTTCATCACAGAATCCACAATCATATCAATGTAAATTCCCTGGTCCATCAGCACAGACACTTCCAGATTTCCGTTATTCTTCTTCATGCTTTCAAATTTATCATAAATGCGCTTTGTCACATCTCCGGTGGAATATCCGGTCTGCTTCTCTATGGAAAGCATAACGCCGGGCCTTCCGTTTAATCTGGCATAGGAATCTGCCGAATTATCCACCACTGCAATATCAGCCACATCCGACATATGGATGACGTCCACACCATCCATGCCCAAATCCATTAACACCATATCTTTCAGAGCGTCCATACTGTCCACCGCATCTCCCACACGCACCATGTACCGTTCTCCCTCATCGGTAATATAACCGGCAGGCATGGAAAAGTTCTGGGCGGTCAGAATGCCTGTTAAGGTTTCCATAGTCAGAATATTGTTCAGATTTGCAGAATCGTAGGCTTCTTTTTTCGTCTCTTCAAAGGTCTCTTTGGATTCTTTCAGTTTTTCCTCGCCGCTGGCAAGCTGGGCGGAAGCGCTTCCCATTTCGACAGAACCGGTAATCTGGCTCTGATTCAATGTGGCCAGGGTGTCGTTAATGGTTGTTTTTCCCTCGGCCACGCTCTGGAGCCCCGTCTCAATGGCGGCGATTCCGCCGTTAATCTGAATCAGCCCCTGCTCTGCCTGCGTGATGGTCTCAGATATATAAGATACCAGTTGTTTGTCAGTGGCATTTTCCTTTAAGGTACTGCCTTCCTGGGAAGCCAGCTCTGATTTAATGGCAGCCAGACCGCTTTCCACCTGGGCAAGCTGCTCCTGAAGCTGTCTCAGCTGAGCCTCCATCTGGCCAAGGCCCGCCTGTAACTGCTCCTGCTGGCCTTCAAGCTGTGCAATCTGAGCCTGAAGCTGTTCCGCCTGAGCCTGAAGCTGCTGTACCTGTTCCTGAAGCTGAGCTGTCTGGGCCTGTTCCAGTGCCTGCTGTATCTGGGCAAGGCCTGCCTGGGCCTGTTCCAGCCCCTCCTGAAGCTGGCTCTGCTGGCCTTCAAGTTTTTCCTTCTGTTTCTGCAGCTCTGCAATTCCGTCTGTGAGCTTTTTTTTCCCTTCTATCAGAGAATTGACCTGTTTCTGCAGTTCTTTTAAAGATTCAATCCCCTTTTCCGTATCGGATTTCGTCTCCCGCAGCTCTGCCAGCTTCGTATTCAAATCTGCTTCCGTCTGAAACAGCTCAATCTTCTTATCGTTTAACTGATTCTGAGCATCGCTGAGCTGGCCTGCCATCTCAGCCTGCCCGCTGCTTAATTTGTCTTTCCCGCTGCTGATTTCATCTTCCGCAGAATCCATCTTTTCTTCCGCATCGGAAAACTTTTCATCCAGGGAAGCCATAATTTTCTCATTGACAGCATCAATCTTTTCCTGGCTTAAGGTCACCTGAACGGACTCCTGAATCAGCCCCGTTCCCGTTACAGAGGCCACGCCTTCCACACTTTCTATTTCCGGTATCAGCTCTTTCTCCGTATAATCGCTGATTTGCAGGCTGTCCATACCCTCCACTTCCATGGCCGCAATCATAATGGGCATCATGTCCGGGTTCAGCTTCATGATAATGGGATTCCCCACTACCTCCGGCCACTGGCCGCTGATCTGGTCCAGACTCTCCCGCATTTCCACGGTAATGGAATCCATATTGGCTGTCTGCTCAAATTCCAGCACAACCATGGACATGTTGTTGGCAGAATTTGAACTGATATTCTTAATATTGGAGGTGCTGGCCATAGCCGCCTCTATGGGCTGGGTCACCGTGCTTTCCACCTGTTCCGGGCTGGCTCCCGGATATGTAGTAATCACAATCGCATAGGGAAGGTTAATACTTGGCAGCAAATCCGTACTCATCTTGCTTAAGGATACCACTCCCAGAATAATCACCAGCACAATTCCCACAATTACAGTATAAGGTTTTTTTACACTGAACCTTGAAAACATTTGTTCGTCCTCCCATCCTGTCATTTTTCCGACCGACCGGTCAGTTTCAGGTTTATTATAAACATAAGTCCTGCAAAATTCAATGAAAAAAATATAAAATTTGCCGAAAAACTGCATTTTAGACAATCCACCTGCTTTGTCTATTGATTCCGGAAGATTCCTTTTGTAAAATCTTCCTGTAAATAATTACAGGCTTTCTTCCGGAAAGCCGCAGAGGGTATATCATTTTGAGGAGGAGAAAAAAATGAAAAAACTGATTCAGAAACTGGTATGTTTCACAATGATTCTGGCATTGATGCCCACCCTTACGGTACGGGCGGCATCCCCGGCAGCAGGAGAAATCGAATTCACCAACGCCTGCGATATGGCGGGCTACATCTACGCCGGCTACTATCACTGTTCTACAGCGGTAAATCCCGATTTCAACGGACCAATCCACATTGTAAAAGCAGAACTTCACAACAACAACCGGACAACCCCGGTATATCTGGTAGGTATTTCCGGTACGGAACTGATTTTCAACCAGCCCACCAACATTATTACGGACCTGCGGTGCGGATTTGAAAAAGACAATGTTTATCTGCGGGAAATTGTAAATGTAATCTGCGACAATGTACCTGTCGGCTCCAATCTGATTATTACGGGCCACAGTCTGGGCGGTATGGAAGCTCAGCAGGTATCCGGAAATCTCAGATTAAAATTAAGATATAACATTATGAACGTAATTTCTTTTGGTTCCCCATTAATCACACCGGAAGAACGGGAAGGTACCCTGCGTCGCCTGGGTGACAAGGCAGATATCGTTCCTTACATGAGTGTCAGCACCATCAACCGTCCGGTACAGCAGATCCTGGGTCTGGAACAGGAAGACGGCGGTTACGGTGACGATTTTGCCGCTGCTCATATGAAAAGCTATCTGCGGGAAGACGTATGGGGCGACTACGATGTGCTGGGCTTTAAGGGCGGCCATGCCACAATTACATTTTCCGAGCAGGTAAAAGGATATGGCGCTTATATTATTCCATTCCTGAAAGATCTGCCCACCATTGATTTAAGTCCCTGGAGTTAAGCCAATAAATAATAAATATACGGAAACCACAGGATTTCTCCGAAAATTCTGTGGTTTCTATTTATATTTGCACATATATACGCCCAAACACATGCAGACACCTTCCGGCTCCGGTATAAAAACAGGATTTTCGGAAATGCTTTCTTCATAAGGCTTTTACGCTGTTTCGAAAAAAATACATAATTTTCCATTCTGTTTTTATTTTTGTACACACAAACCAGTTGAAAAAAACAAAAAACGTGTTACATTAGTAATCAGAAAGATTTTGAAAAATTTTAAGGAGGATTTATGCTATGGGCAAAAATATGCAAGGTTTCGGCACAATGATTGGCAAACTGAAAAAAAATCCAAAAAGAATCGTATTTACAGAGGGCAGCGACCCCCGTATTCTGGAAGCAGCTTCCCGTCTGCTGGCTTCCTATTTCCTGACTCCCCTGCTGGTGGGCAACAAACAGGAAGTGGAAGACGCCGCAGAAGAATACGGCTATAACATCCGCGGAGCTGAAATCATTGACCCGGAAACTTTTGAAAGTATGAATGAAATGGCAGAAGCTCTGTGTGAACTGAGAAAAGGCAAAAACATGCAGATGGACGAGGCTCTGAAAGTTCTGAAACAGGGCAATTACTTTGGTACCATGCTGGTAAAGATGGGATATGCGGACTGTCTGCTGGGAGGCGCAACCTATACTACTGCTGACACGGTTCGTCCAGCCCTTCAGTTAATCAAAACCAGACCCGGACATAACATTGTATCTTCCTGTTTTATTTTAGTGCGCCCTTCCGCTACCGGTGAAAATGAAGTGCTCGCCATGGCTGACTGTTCCATCAATATCAAACCTACGGAAGACGAGCTTGTGGATATCGCCATCGGAGCCGCAGACTGCGGCCAGCTCTTCGGCATCGACCCGAAAATCGCTTTCTTAAGCTACTCTACTCTTGGTTCCGGAAAGGGAGAAGATGTGGATAAAATGCGCAATGCTGCTCTTAAGACAAGAGCAAGACGTCCGGATCTTCCCATTTCCGGCGAACTGCAGTTTGACGCTGCTGTCTCTCCCCGTGTGGCCCGGACAAAATGCCCCAATGACGAGATTGCAGGCCATGCAAATATATTTATTTTCCCGGATATCAATGCGGGCAATATCGGTTATAAAATCGCCCAGCGTATGGGTAATTTTGAGGCTTACGGTCCTATCCTGCTGGGGCTGAAATCTCCTATCAATGATTTGTCCAGAGGATGTACCGCCGATGAAGTATACTCCATGGCCATTATTACTGCCGCACTGGTGGACGAGGTATCACCGCGTTAAGGTATTTCCTGTAAAAGAATAACGTATTTCCTGTAACAAAAACCTGCTGGTTCTCCTGAAACAGCAGGTTTTTGGCTTATCAGATTCAGGTATCGGCAGCGCCTCCGATGCACGCACCCTTTTACCCTCTGAATCATATAATAAAGCAACCGAAAATTTACAAGGAGCTTTACCATGCATACATCATGCAAATTAAGCAATGTGGCCAAAAATTATCTGAATACGTTTCACTGCATTTTAGATGAAATGATCTGCAAAATGACGGAAGCAGAACTGAACAACAGCATTTCCTGGAATTTTATCGCACAGATGATCCCTCATCACCAGGCAGCTATTGAAATGTCCCGGAATCTTCTGCAGTACACCACTTTTATCCCTCTGCAGGACATTGCCTGCAATATCATTGAGGAACAGACCAAAAGTATCGAAACCATGCAGGAAATTCAGTGCTCCTGCGGTATGCGCAAAAACTGCAGTCAGGATTTATGCCTGTATCAGCGCAGGATGGATCAGGTCATGCAGAACATGTTCTCCAAAATGTCCTGCGCTCCGGACACCAACCAGCTTAACGTGAACTTCATCCGTGAGATGATTCCTCATCACATGGGAGCCATTGAAATGTCAAAAACCACCTTACAGTACGATATCTGCCCTCAGTTAAAACCGGTGCTGAATGATATCATTGCTTCTCAGCAGAATGGCGTCAGACAAATGCAGCAGCTTCTGCGCCAGTCCGGCTGTGCATAATCACTCCATGAGAGAAACGGAAATACTTCCTGTTTTTGTCAATGCCCTGGGCAATGCATCCTTTGCATTCTTCCAGGGTTCTTCTCTGTAACGGTAATCATTTTTGCAGATAAACCATTCCACATCATCCCGTACCCGTTTGAAGTGGGTAAGATAAAGATGGCTGAGGGTTGTCAAAAACGGCTCCAGATATTTTTTATTCAGATACTCAGGCGCCAGGGCAAACAGCGTTTTATAATGAGCAGTGCAGAATCCTTTTGATTCCTCAAACTGCCTGCGGAAATCTTCCTCTCTTTCATAGAGATAAAAAATGGTCCTCAGATAATTTTCAAAACTCCGGCTGATATAGCCGCATACAAAACACTTCTGTTCCTGGGCTTCTATATAATCAATCACCGGAGACGTACACTTCCTGTTCTTCCGGAGCAGAGAATTCGGAGAAGGCAGCGGGGCTTTCGCTGCCTTCTCCAGTTCTCTTATGGTATAATCCATATGGGTTTTCAGTATCAGGGCCAGCCCAATCTTGTTGGGATACCTATATAAATCCTGTAAATGCCTGCGGCAAAATCCCTGTTCATCGGTCTGAGCCCGGATATCCTCCTCCATGTAGCTGGCTCCTGCCCCTATGGTATAATTAATGGCATTTTCCTCCAGTTTCTGATACATGGCGCAGACAGGGCATTCACAGTCCTGTCCAAAGGCGTCCAGAACAGGTATGGTATGGAGTTTCTCTTTCATAGCATATTCCTCTTTTCACGATGGTTTTCCTTACCCATCATACACAGGAATTCCATAAACTGTCAAGACAGCAGGACAGGAACCTCATCTTCAAATCAGAATTTCCGCCGGAAATTTCCCGGTTTTCTGCAGGATTCATGCATGATAATCAATGGCCTGCCTGAGAAATTCCGCGCAACCTGGCACATGTTCGTCATAATATTTCCGAAATCTTTCATCACAGGTATACATGACTCCCATGCTTTTGTGAGCCTCACTGGTATACTGGCTCCAGCTCATGGACAGCCATTCTCTGTGCAGAGCCACAATGGCTTCCGCCTCCTGGCTGTCTGCTCTGATTCCGGAATTCACGCTCTTCTCCAGCCTTTCCCTGATTTCCTGTTCCAGATTTTTAAAGTGCTCCCAGTCCTGTTCCGACATATTCAGAACCTTCCGGTTCGATTCATCCACCGGCCCGTCGCCCCATTTTTTCCGGATTTCTTCTCCATACTGTTCTTCATTTTCCTTTACCAGCTTCTCTTTAAAAACTGCAAATTTCTCTTCATCGCTCATTACGTATTCTCCTTTCACAGACGCCAGAGTCTTTCTGACGGTATCAATCAGACGGTCCATACGGCTCCTCTGATGCTCCAGATTGAAAAGATGTTCTTCCAATACATGCACCATGTCGAAATCTTCCTGGCATATCATCTGCCGGATTTTTTTCAGTTCAAAGCCCCTCTCCCGGTAAAAGAGAATCTGCTGCAGCAGTTCTGCCTCCTGCTCTCCGTAGTAGCGGACTCCTGCATCATTTACGCCCAGAGGCTCCAGCAGCCCGATTTCCTGATAATAGCGCAGTGTGCGTGCACTCCATTGTATGTTCCGTCAGAGCAGCGTATCTTCTATCTGATACACCCTCAATACCACGGTTCCGTCCTCATTCCGGGTAAATGTCTCCACATATACGGGACTTCCTTCCTCTCCGCCCATTACATTCATGAATTCTGACATGCCGGTCTGTCCATCTTCAAATAAACTGTCCGTCTGAAGGGTTCCGGAGGAACCGCTTCCGTCCTCGTTCTCATAGGAATATGCAATCTGCCCCTTTTCGTCCGGTGTCATGGTCTGTGTCAGAGATTCCAGCAGAGTTGCATGTTCTTTAAAATCTTCTTCCTTCCAGTCCTGAATTTTCTCTGCTATCCGCCCGACTCCGTCCGAACTTTCTTCCGTCTCTCCTTCCTGCCGGACATTTTCAGAGTTTCCTCCTTCCAGCTCCTGCTCCAGTTCTCTGATGTATGCATCTGCTTTTTCGGGATCTGCCTTTTTCTCGTCCAGCGGCAGATGAAAGAGTGCATTTACCCCGTCATAATGCTCTGTCCTGGTAATTTCTCCTGTAGTTTCGTCAAACTGATACGCATTGCTGTCATAAAGGCTGCCGCTGCTTACGGCAAGATATAAGGTCCGGTCTGCAAAGATTTCCACGTTATCTGTCTCTGTAATCCGGTACTGGATACCGTCCTGCACATACTCCGTATATCCTCCCACCATGGTTATGGCATTAAATCTGGCAGGATTCTGGCCTTTAATCAGGGGAGATACAAAAAATGTTTCTTCTCCGTAATGTTCATCACTCACATCCGGTCTGGGAGAACCATCCGTATTCTCTATGGCTGTTACCACATACGTGCGGTCCTCCCGAATCCCCGTATCGCCCGAAGTTACATACTGGCTCAGGTTTTTCCCGGAGACCACGCCCAGAAGGGTAATCCGGTAGTTCCCGTATTCCTGGGATTCGTTAATGGAAATGGCGTCTTTGCTCTGAAATGCCGCTGCCAGCCCCTGATCTTCTGCTATCTCCGCCACTTTGTCCGGGGCCAGATATTTCCAGGCTGCCACTGCTGTCAGAGAGCCGGCACACAGGACTGCCGCTGCCAGCACTGCCACTGCCGGCATTTTTTTCTTGTATGTTCTGTTCATAGATTCTGTCTCCTTTGCTCTTCTCAAAATATTCTGATTCAACCAGTCATCCGGTTCTTCTTCCGGAGAAAGGGCCTGTTGCAACAACTGTTCCAGATTTCTGTCATCTTTCATCCAAAATAACCTCCAACTCTTTTTTTAACAGCTTTCTCGCCTTGTGCAGCCTGCTTTTTACCGTTCCCTGAGGCAGTTTCAGGATTTTTCCAATCTGCTCCGTGGTAAATTGCTGAGAATAATAAAGGTATACCGGGATACGGTATCGCTCCTCCAGCTTTGCCACTGCCTCCCGTACCTGCCTCTGCTGCTCCTGCCGGAAAAAAACTGCTTCCGTGGAATCTTCCTGTCTGCCAGACTCTCCATCTGCCAGTTCCTCCGTAAACATTTCTGTTCCGGCAATCCGGTTCCGCCAGGCATATTTCCGCCTTTTATTTTTCCAGATGCGCAGGGCTATGGAAATCAGGTAGCTTCCCGGATTTTTCTCCCAATCCATTTTTTCTTTCAGCTCCACCGCTTTCAGAAAAGTATCCTGATATAATTCCTCTGCCTCCTGTTTGTTTCCGGTAAGCTGGCTGCAAAATGCGTAGACATTTTTTCCATATTCATGGATACATTGTTCCAACTGCATGTCATTCATGTTACTCAACCTTTCAGACGTCTTTCCAGGGTTTTCATGTGCCCTTCACTGATACATTGTAATAACTTTTCTTTTGGTTCACGGACTGACTTTATTATTTTTCATCCATCGGCGGGCAATATTTACTTTTTTGCGGATATACTATATACTGTTGAATGGAATATTAAAAGAATTGGAAAAGATTCGGACGCACTGAAACAGAAAGGATATTACACTATGCATACCATAAAAACTCCCGTTTGGGGTAAAAATGTCTATATTGCCCCTGGCGCTGTTGTGCGGGGAGATGTAACGATTGGCGACAATTCCAGTATCTGGTTTCATACGGTTGTGCGGGCGGAAGCCGGTTCCGCGGTCATTGGGGATAATACTAATATCCAGGATAACTGCGTGCTCCATGTGGACTATGGCGCCGATATCCGGATTGGCAGTCGGGTTACCATCGGCCACGGAGCTATTGTCCACGGGTGCACCATTCACAGCAACACCTTAATCGGTATGGGCGCAATCATTATGAACCATGCGGTTATCGGGGAAAACTGTATCATCGGAGCCGGAGCGCTGATTACCCAGAACACCGTGATTCCGGACAATTCTCTGGTTATCGGCAATCCCGGTAAAATCATACGCCCGGTTACAGACGAAGAAAAGGAAGATATCCGGCGCAATGCCGCTTATTATGTGGAAGAAGCTGCCGCTTACGCTGAACAGTCTCTGTAATCTGCGTTTATGTATATTTCATACCAGGCAGTCTCTGTAATCTGCGTTTATGCATATTTCATACCAGGCAGTCTCTGTAATCTGCATTTATACATGTTTATTCCGGCGGCCTCCGTCATCTGCAGCTATGCGTGTTTTGCAAGAATTTCTTCCAGCAGTCCTTTACAGCCTGCCACCACGTCCTCATAGGTCTGTTCAAAGTCTCCCGTATACCAGGGGTCTGCCACATCCCTGGGGTGATCTGTGTAATCCAGCAGAAGGCTGAGCTTATGCTCCTTATCATTTCCGGTGATTCGGAGCATATTTTTATAGTTCCACCGGTCCATTCCTATGATGTAATCGTATTTTTGGTAGTCGCTGCGCTCCATGCGGACCGCATATTTTCCGGCGGTGGAAATACCCTCCTGAGCCAGCCGGCTTCTGGTTCCGCGGTGAACCGGATTGCCGATTTCTTCCATGCTGGTGGCGGCGCTGGCGATATAAAACTCACTTGCAACGCCCCTCTTTTTTACCATGTCTTTCAAAACAAATTCTGCCATTGGGGAACGGCAGATGTTGCCGTGGCAGATAAAAAGTATCTTAATCATAATAAAAATTCCTCCTAAAATGCGTTGATTTGCCGTGTTTTGGCACGTTTTGCGGACTTCAAATTTTTAATATCAGCACCCTCGTTTTACTACACTTTTTGCAAAATGGGGCAACCCGTGGCAATTCACAGCCTTCATTCGTAGTCTTTCCGTAGTCGGACAGGGGGGGGCAAAACTACTCCGCTTTTTATGGAAACGGGTGCATTCTCCCGGCTGGCGGGTGCATTATTTAACGATAAGAGTTTCCCTATGCATATTTTTTATACTCCTCCTAAAAAATCTGCATTAATGTGCATATAATTATTTCATCTGGCAATCCAATATATTTGAAAAAGCCAGCATAAACAATAGCCAATAATGGTGCATATAATTTTGCACTATCACCCCATTCAACCGTACCAGAATGTGTTTTGTTATTGCGTAGTTTCACAAAAGAAGCAATGTTAGCCTCATTTACCTGTGGTAACACCCATTTTAAAACTATCGCATCAGCTACTTCACGGTTTTCATTATACAATGTAAAAATTTTCTGTTTCAATGTATAATCAAGATATTGAAAAGCACTGCTTATTGTAGTTTCTTTATTAACATCAATTTCATTATGAGATTTAGAAAAATCTGCTATCGTTTTTTTGATATTCTTTTTTATTTCCTCTATGAGAACATCTTTCTCTCTACTCCTTTTATCATCCAAATGGTAAGTGACCTCTAATGCTGTACATAAATCCTGAACATTTTTTATTGATATCCGGCTAACCATCTCATTATTTTCTGGCAGAAGTTCAAGCAATGTGTCAGCTTTACCATTTACAATTCCTTCTATTAATTTCGGTATATAATCAAAAATACTAAATATCGGTATCACATTATGACATTTTCTCATAGAGTAATTATCATAGTGGTCAAAAATTTTGCAAATTCCTGTTTCAAAAAACTTGTCATCAGAATTTTTCTGACTAAGATATCCTTCGAAGTAAACATTATTTTGTGAAGTTAAAATCGCAATAAGTTTTTTTGCAATTAAATAGCATTCTTGTATTCTGTCAAAGTACTGTGCATTTTCAAATGAGAAACGAATAAAAGAATTTAGATTCCCAAGATTATATGCACCTTGATATTCTATGCTATTTGTTCCCCCATCCTGCCTAATAGAAAATGTTAATGTTACTTTCTCATTTCCTATTCTAAAGTCAATTGAACGAGTGTAATCACTCCAAGGCCGCATCCTAATTTCCCTTGCCCCATCATATTTTAAATATTGGTCAACATCAGGCGGCTGGATTGCCAATCTGGGATCACATAGGGCATTTATGTTCCCACCATAAAATGTAATGGCATGAAATTTCTCCCAAGGCTCCGTCATCATACTAAAAAAGCCTTGTGCATTACCGCTTGCCTTTATTATGATAGGAGTTGCAAACTTAATAGCAGGACTAAATCCCATACCACTGGTACTAAATTTCCCATTGCGCAATATTGCAATCATGCCACCATTATCTTCACCAAACAGATACTCTGGTCGATCTATATCACGATTGCATATTCTATCAAAAGACTCATATATCTTTCTCTTATCACTTTGGGCCGGAAGCAAAGTAACTATATTGTCTGATACATAGTATGTATATTTGTCATCCCCTACCTTGAGATAACCGCAAAAATTAGCTGCTATTTTTTTCATAATAAATAATCTGCTCCTTAATAATTTCCTTTTGTAATCAGTCACATTCAGCACTCAAAGATTTTTGCTCTATTTTCCAAAAATCTTTTTCTGATTGATGTACCATCATTAAATACTGATTATACCATATTCGGCGCAAAATATCACATACAAATTACAGCAGTTACAGAAAAACGCCCTGCCGAAACAGAGCGCCTTGCCTTCCCCTATTAAATTGCCCGGAACATTT
>Ga0137306_101650_pt1 | contig 21754 bp, 15 predicted proteins | sample Inofroosms_March_FD_97187 | JGI IMG/M metagenome (GOLD analysis project Ga0137306, IMG submission 97187) | Mouse cecal microbial communities from Vienna, Austria - N-Acetylneuraminic and N-Acetylglucosamine D2O microcosms_March | ecosystem: Host-associated > Mammals > Digestive system > Large...
CGGTTACAGGTATTGAAATGAACAGAAAAATTGTATATTTTTTTGGGGCCTGGGGATTTGTAAGAAACGTATCCCATCTTTTTGCATATTTGAAAAGAAGAAAAAATATGCGTGATTTTCGTCATCGATATTTGACCTCAAAAGCGGAGATAAGGAGAGTCGAGAGGCTTTCACTGAAAAAGTATTCTTATGTGTTTGTAGGAAGCGATCAGGTATGGAATCCGGAGATAACCGTCGGTTTGGATCATGCATATATAGGAAATATAAAAGAAAAGGGAAATTGCAGGCTGGTTGCGTACGGAGCCAGCTTTGGCAAAGATTCACTGCCGGCCAAATATTATGAAGAATTTAAAAATGCAGTTCATAACAATTTCTTTGGTATCGCGATGCGGGAGAAAAGCGCAGTACCCTTTGTAAAAAGTTTCTTTCGTAGATATGTCACAGATGTTTTAGATCCAACACTATTGCTTGAAGCAAAGGACTGGAAAAAAGTAGGAAAAATACCGAAGCAAAAGAATTACATATTATTTATCTACACAGAGTATAATGCTCTGATGGTGCAGTATTTACATAAGCTTTCGCTGGAACTGAAAAAGAAGGTCATTCAGGTTTCTGTACCGTGGCCGGGGCAGGGAAAGAAGTGGATAAATCTTGAAATAGAAGGCGGACCTTCGGAATTCATTGGTTTTATTCAAAATGCAGATTATATTGTGACTAATTCTTTTCATGGTATGGTGTTTTCTATTTTAATGGAAAAGAAGTTTTTAGTATTCGGTCATAGTGATAGAAATGCGCGGATAGCAGACCTCCTGGAAAAAATGGATCTGAAATCACGCCTCATAGAAACGGGGAGAACGTGTTCGAAAGAAGAGATAATGCAGGATATTGACTGGGAGCATGTTAGAAAGTGTATCGAAAAAGAACGGAGACGCTCGATGGAGTTTATAGAAAACATGTTGGGTTCAGAATGATTGAGTATTGTGGGAGAAGCGATTGGTTTCCATTTATATCTGTTGTTGAAGTCTGTAATATGATAGAAATCCTTTCCGTGAATTATAACAATTATGTGAACTTACAGTGAAACGGTTACATTATTTGAATGGATGTGCTATACTGGACAAAATAAAATTGAAGGAAAGGGGGAGTTAAATGTTAGATGCAAAAGATTTAAGGGCAATCGCGGAATTGATCGATGCCAGAGCGGGGGAAACGGAGAAGCGCTTGGGCGACCGAATGGAGAAGATGCTTGACGTCCGGGCAGAGGAGACGGAGAAGCGTCTGAGCGACCGAATGGAGAAGATGCTTGACGTCCGGGCGGAGGAGACCGAGAAGCGTTTGAGCGACCACTTGGAAAAACTGATAGATACCAGGGCGGAAGAGACAGAAAAACGCTTGAGTGAAAGCACGGAGCGGCTGGTCGATTCAAAGATGGATGAAATGAGAGCGCTGCTCGACAGCAGGACAGACGAGATGAAAGCATTACTTGACAGCAGGACAGACGAGATGAAAGCGTTGCTTGATACCCGAACCAAACAAATGGAAGACCTGCTTGATACCCGAACCAAACAAATGGAGGATCTGATCGACACCCGAACCAAACAAATGGAGGATCTGATCGACACCAGAATCAGTCAATCGGAAGTATTCTTAATTGATGAGATGGAGCGGTATGACAGAAAGTATGAAAAGGAATTTGGGGATGTGAAGCAGCGTCTTGGAGCTTTGGAGGGTGTTTACCGTATGACAAAAAACGAAACGGAAACAATCAATCTGTCTCTGAAATTAATTGAAAACCTGGATAAAAGGGTCACGAAGCTGGAGGCCAGGGCTGCAGTTTGAAGTAAGGGGAATGGATATGCATGATTGGATGGTTGCTTTTGGAATACGAAAGAAAGGCATCGGTTTCCAGGCTGCGGAACTGACGGAATCTGTGTCTGAGCTGTCCAATCCGGCCAGGGGATGGTATCAGATACATACGTTTGCGGCAGAGCAGGAACCGGACTTTGAGGAGCTGCGCTGGTGTCTGCATCCGAAGGATACGCTTGCATTCCTGCTGATTGACATCGGGCATTTCCGGGACAGGGATCTGGAACAGGAGGTTCTCGACCGGATTCGGCGTATCTTTTCGTTTTTTTCGGAGAGATCTTACGATTGTATTGTAAGGATAGTCTATGATCATGAAGGAAGGGCTTTACTGCGGGAGCCGTCCTTTTTTTCGCAGGTGAAGTCACATTTGGAGCAGATTGGGAGGCTGATGGAGCAGTTTGCGGACACCGTCTTTGTGTTCCAGGGATTGCTGGTAGGCAACTGGGGGGAAATGCATTCCTCCAAATTTTTATCTGAAGCCCAGATGGGGCAGATGGCGGAGATCCTTCGCCGATATAAGGGAGAGGAGACGTATCTGGCGGTCAGGCGTCCGGTATACTGGCGAATGCTGCATGAGGAGCAGAAAGAAACGGAGCAGGTCACAGCGGACGATATGGGGATTTTTGACGATGGGATACTGGGCTCTGAGAGCCATCTTGGAACCTTCGGCACACAGAGCAGGAAATGCACATCATGGAACAGCCCCTGGGAACGGACGGAGGAGCTTTCGTTTGAGACAGAGATTGGCAGGCTTGCGCCCAATGGAGGGGAAGCTGTATATAGCCGGGACTATCTCCAGGAGCTGACTCCGGAAACAGTATTGGACATCCTCGGCAAGATGCAGGTCACATATTTGAACAGAGCGCATGATACGAGAATACTTGAGGTCTGGAAGGAATGGAAGTATCCGGGAGCGGGCTTATGGAAAGGGAAAAGCATTTATGATTATGTAAGCGCGCATTTGGGATATCGCTTTCTGATCCGGAAGGCATGTGTTTCATTTAAAAGGAAAGATCACGTTTATTTTGCGGAGATTGAAGTCGAAAATACAGGCTTTGCAGGATACTATCAGGAAGCAGAGATCTGCCTGGAATATACGGACAACAGCGGTGTATATTCTTCTGAAGTATTAGAACCCCGGATGAAGGGCTGGAAAAGCAAAGAACGCCGAAGATTGGCCCGTACAATAGAAGCAGGGGACGGCGGGGTGTATTTAACGGCCAGGCGGAAGAAAGACGGGGCGGTGATCCGTTTTGGGAATGAATCTGATGAACAGGGAAGAGTGCTCCTGGGGGAAATCACAGGATTATTATGAAAACAATAAAGGGGAGCGACAATGCAAAAGGGCAGTCGGATTATAGAAAAAAACTATAACCTGACTGCTCATATTTTACTTTTCAATTAGACGTAAATAAAAATAAAAGCTATACTGATATTTAGACGTATTCAGAAACCGGATTTGCAGCTTAGCGAAGGCTTCTGAGACGGAATAAGGCAGGAACGGAATGTGAGAACGAAAAAATTACAGCTTGTGGTCACTTTTCATACTACGGCAGACGCTATGGCGATGGAGCAGGCGTGTAAAAAGATGCAGGCAGAAGGACGGCTGATCCCGGTTCCTAAGGCGATCTCTGCGGGATGCGGGCTTGCGTGGTGCGCCGGGCCAGAGAGCAGGGAAAAGCTCAAAGCAGTTATGGAGAGTGTCGGCATAGAAGAGGAAGAAATACACGAATGCATGGTCTGAGCATCGGCGCAGAAGAAGAGGACATAATTGAAAGCATGGTTTGAGCGCCGGCGATGAAAATAGGAAATGTACACAAATGCATGATTTGAGCACCTGAGCCGAAGAAAAGAGGACATACAAAAAATACATGACTATGACAGACTTCTATTTGAAAAGAAGCAATACGAAAGGGAAAAATTTATGATTTATTTGGATAATGCCGCAACCACCCTGCAGAAACCGAAGCAGGTTGGGGAAGCGGTTGCCCAGGCAATGTGTTCCCTGGGCAACGCGGGGCGGGGAGTGCATGAGGCGACCCTGGGCGCCTCCCGGGTGATCTTTGAAACAAGAAAAAAGCTGGCGGATTTTTTTCATGGGGAAAGCCCGAGACAGATCGCATTTACCTCAAATTCTACGGAAAGCCTGAATACGGCGATCAAGGGAACACTCCAGGGAGGGGATCATGTGATCACAACGGAACTGGAGCACAATTCGGTACTCCGCCCGCTGTATGAAATGGAAAAAAAGGGAGTGGAGCTTACCATCATTCGAAGTGACGAAAAGGGATGCATTGACGTGCAGGATTTTGAGCGTGAGATTCGGGAAAATACGCGGATGATCGTCTGCACCCACGGCTCCAACCTGACGGGAAATCTGGTGGATATTGCGGGGGTCGGAGAGACTGCCCGCCGGCACCAGGTGATTTTCTGCGTGGACGCGTCCCAGACGGCGGGGGTATTTCCCATCGACGTGCAGGAAATGAAGATTGATATTCTATGCTTTACCGGACACAAGGGCCTGCTGGGCCCCCAGGGAACCGGCGGGATGTATGTGCGGGAGGGAATCGGAATCCGCCCGTTAAAAAGCGGGGGCAGCGGCGTCCAGACATACCGCAGGGAGCATCCGGCGGAGATGCCCACCGCCCTGGAAGCGGGAACCCTGAACGGACATGGCATTGCCGGGCTGAATGCAGCGGTGGATTACATCCGGAAAACAGGAATGGACGTGATACGCAGGCGGGAACAGGATTTGATGATGCGGTTTTACGAAGGGGTGAAAGAGATTCCGGGAATCAGGATCTATGGAGATTTTTCAAAGCCGGAGCGGTGCCCCATCGTGGCTCTCAATCTGGGAGAGTATGATTCTTCGGAGGTCAGCGACGAGCTGTTTATGAGTTATGGGATCGCCACCCGTCCGGGGGCCCACTGTGCGCCGCTGATGCACAAGGCTCTGGGAACAGTGGAGCAGGGCGCGGTGCGTTTCAGCTTTTCCCATTATAATAAGGAAGAGGAAATTGACGCAGCCATTGCGGCGCTGCGTGATCTGGCAGACTGATCCCGCCAGGTAAAAACGGCGGATATCTTCGCTGTAAAGCTGCATGAACCGACAGAGTGAATAAGGCGCTGCAGGGGATGCGGCCGGCAGCAGGGCGCAGATCCTGTCTGAGGCTGACAGGCTTTGTGTCCAATCACAATATACATAAAATACATAATAAAAAATGATGCGGAGGAACAAAAAGATGGAAAAAAAGATAGTAGACGCAAGAGGGCTGGCATGTCCGCTCCCGGTTGTGAATGCGAAAAAGGCGGTTGGGGAATTTCAGGAGGACGGAGTTCTGACGGTTCTGGTGGACAATGAAATCGCAGTCCAGAACCTGCAGAAGTTTGCTTCCCAGAAAGGGCTTCAATCAGCAGGAGAGAAGAAGGGGGAGAAGGAGTACGAGGTGACGATCCAGGTTGCGGCAGGCGGCGCTTCTGCTTCTGCTTCCGCTTCGGCGGCGGAAACAGAAGCAGAAGAGATTGCCTGCAGCCCGGATTCGAGAAAGAAAGGTCTGGTCGCGGTCCTTTCTGCCAACGTGATGGGAGGCGGAGAGGAAAAGCTGGGCAGGGCGCTGATGAAAGCCTTTGTATTTGCCCTGACCAAACAGGACATGCTTCCGGAGACGATCGTGTGCTACAACTCCGGGGCGTATCTGACCTGTGAAGGCTCGGATTCCCTGGAGGACTTCAAAGCCCTGGAAGCAGAGGGCGTCAATATCATGACCTGCGGAACCTGCCTTGATTTCTACGGAATCAAAGATAAGCTGGCGGTCGGAACAGTCACAAACATGTACGATATCGTAGAGACGATGGAAAACGCCAGGTCTGTGATCCGGCCGTAAAACGGTTTATTCCCGCGAAGCAACGAGCCAAATAGCCATGCTTGCATAGGATATTTGACTATGCTTCCATCCGCAGCCGTTCCACGACACTTTGCTTTTCCAGATTTTTAAAGCACAGGTACGGAATCAGGACTGCAAGGCCGATCAGGATGGGAGTGCAGATCAAAAGCGGCAGCAGGGTGAACCGGAAGGTGGAGTATCCCACGGATGTAATCGCCCGGACAATTACGCCTACAACGATGCTTCCGCACAGATAGGAGGCCGCCAGGGTAAGCCCTGCATAGTAAAGCCCTTCAAAGGTCAGCATGCTCCGAAGCTGCCGTTTGGTCATGCCGATACTCTGGATCATGGCAAATTCCCGTTTTCGTGAGATGATGGCAGTGACCATGCTGTTGACAAAGTTCAGAACACCGACCAGTGCGATGATCACGCTGATGGCATATCCCATGACTGCGGAGGAACGGGTCTCCGCTTCGTACTGCTGGACCAGACTTTCGCGGAAAACCAGGTTCATTCCCGGGGCGTTATTCTGCTGGTATTCGGTGAGCATGGAAAACGCGTCCTCTATCCCTGCATCCGCCGTGTTGAAATAATACTTCTGCAGGTTGCTGTCCGGCCAGATTTGAGTATAGGCGTCTGCGGACAGAATCAGCGGGAGATCAAAAGCATTTGCTCTGCGGCCTTCTGTCATGGGCACCAGCGGCGCCAGTACCGCCATGACGGTAAATTCCCTGCCTTCGATGGAAACGGATTCCCCGACAGTCCAGGCGGGAGGGTTGGTATCAAAATCGCGGGCTTCCGGCCCGATTGCCAGCGCATAGTTTCCAGAGGCAAATTTTTCGGCGTCAAAGGTTCCGCTTATGATGTAAGGGCCTCCCACGGCCGCATCCAGGATCAGGCCGTCGGCTCCGTACACGGTGACCGGAACGTCTTTCCCATCAAGCGCACGGTCGTATTCCTCTTTCCACTGAGGAAAGGTGAGGTCAAAGGATGCAAAATCATCCAGACGCTCCTGGTTATAATAGGAACTGAGATTTTCCCGGGTATGTTCGCTTAAAGCCATGGGAACCTGGCGGGAGTACAGCCTTCCGCTTGCCTCAAAGGATTCCATCCCGGTAATCTGCTCTACCAGCTCCTGTTTGATGGTATTGCTTCCCGGGTCATATCCTCCGGAGGTCTGGTTGGTGGCATCGTCGATCTGAAAATCAGCAACGCACATGTCGATCAGATATTTTTCCACATCAAAGCTGGCATTCTTTGCGTAGAAGTAACTCATCAGCACCAGCCCTAAGGTCAGGGAACCAAGCACCAGAATCGTTCGCTTCCGATTGCGGCCAAGGTTTGACCAGGCCATATTGGCCAGGGAAGCTCCGTTTTTGGACTTCTTTACCTGACGCTTGACCTCTGTGTCCGTATCCGTGTAGCGCAGTGCCTCTATGGGAGAGACTTTTCCGGCCAGCCTTGCGGGCAGCAGACAGGAGATCATGACTGTGATCCAGGTAAACAGCGCCGATCCGATGAAAATAACCGGATTTGCGGACAGAACCGGCTTGGCGTCCTGGGAGGCGATCAATGCAGGGATCAGCAGAATCCCCAGAATGTATCCAAGGATCAGGCCGCAGGGGATGCCAAGAAGGGAAAGGCGGCTGCTCTGCCCGTAGATCAGCTTTTTGATCTGTTTTGTCTGCATTCCCAGGGTCTTCAGCTTCCCGTAAAACTGGATATCCGAGGCAACGGAAATCTGGAATACATTGAAAATGATCAGATAACCGGCCAGGAAAACAAGGACCATTCCGGCGTACATGGGAAGAGTCTCCATGAAAGCGTTGTACTGCATTTCAGGGTCATATGCCAGGTTGGTGTGAAATTCCACGTCGGATATGCCGCTTTCCGAAAGAAGCCGTTCTGTTTTTTCCTCAATGTTTTTACTGTCCGCATAGGTAATGCCCATCATCCGTTGGCCGAGGATCTGGCCTTCATAGGATCCTTCGGCGCCGCCGCAGGCTTCCAGTACAAACTCCTCGCTGACCCAGGCCATGCTGGCATATACAGAATGGTTCCGTTCCCACCAGCCGCATAGTGTAAAGGTGCTGGAAGTCACCTGGTCGGAGAAGAGATCCTTCCGCCATTCCAATGTGACTGCCGCTCCCAGCTCCTGGGGAATCCCAAGCTGCTGCAGGGTCGAGGTATCCAATGCAATCTCCGTTTTTTGCTCTGGCATATGTCCGGCTTCGGGATATGCGAAGTCGTCTTTGGCATACTGGTCATCGGCATAGCGGATCTCTACCTGCCGACCGCCGAGCCGTTTATTTTCCGCCAGGCCAAGGACGATGGAGCGGCCGCAGGATTTGACATCCGGGTGTGCCGCAAGGAGTTCGATCTGCTCGTCGGTGATCTGCTTGGCGGTGGTATGGGCCTTGGTTCCGGTCTGACGCAGGTACATTTCCGTCAGATTTTTACTCAGGCTTTGTGCCAGTGTGAATAATGTGGTGAACATCATGGCAGTCATGGTGATGGCCAGGACTGCAACCAGGTTGCGGCTTTTATTTTTTTTGAAGCTCCGGCCCGTAAGAGTCCGGATCATAGATTTTTGTTCTTTCATGGTTTCGATCATTCCTTTTCTGTTCATTCTGGCGCACTGCGCATATTGGGACAATGGCTGGTTACTCATAAACCCGGCCGTCCTCGATGTGGATGCACCGGTCAGCCTGCTTCGCAATCTCCGGGTTATGGGTGATCATGACAATGGTCTGATGGAATTGTCTGCTGGTGATTTTCAAAAGCTCGATGACTTCATCGCTTGTCTTGCTGTCCAGGTTTCCGGTGGGCTCGTCAGCCAGGATGATGGCCGGCTTTCCCGCCAGCGCCCTTGCGATGGATACCCGCTGCTGCTGGCCGCCGGAAAGGGTGTTGGGCATCTGATAGAGCTTTTTCTCGATTCCCAGAAGGGAAACCACTTCTTCGATGAATGTATCATCCGGTTTTTTCCCGTCCAACTGAATAGGCATTACGATGTTTTCATACACGTTCAGAATCGGGACCAGATTATAATTCTGGAAAATAAAGCCGATGCAGCGGCGGCGGAATACGGTCAGGTCATCGTCCGCCATGTTTCCGAGTTCAAATTTGTCTACTTTTACGGTGCCGGAGGTGGGGTGGTCCAGTCCGCCCAGCATGTTGAGCAGGGTGGATTTCCCGCTGCCGGATGTGCCGATGATGGCCACAAACTCTCCTTTTTCCACGGAAATGCTTACATCGTCCAGTGCGTTTACGATATTCGGCTCCTTGCCGTACTGTTTTACTAAATGTTCGGTTCTTAAAATACTCATGATGTGTTGTCCTCCTCCCAATCCGGCTTGGCCGGAAATAACAGTTTCAATTCTTGCTCTGTTTATAATCCACATTATATTCGGATGATCAAATCCGGCAATATAGAATGCGTAATCTAATATGGAGAAGGTAAAATCTAAATGGGAACATCTAAAGAGAAAGATCTAAATAGGAAAAGCAGAATCCGCCTGTGCGGATTAGCCAACTGCACAGGCGGATTCTGATTCGGCGATGGGGAGTATGATTTTGACAATGAATTTTTCCTCTTTCGGCCTTGCGATGCATTCGCCGCCGTATTTTTCCACAGCCTTTTGGATATTGGAAATGCCGAAGCCGTGGAGGAAGGAATCTTTTTTGCTTGTCTTTTGCGGAGTAAATTCGTCAAGCCTTCGGTTGTTTTCCACTGCAATCACCAGCATGTCATGGACAGCGGCGGCTTTTACGGTGATCAGCCGCATGCTCTCAGGCAGCTTTTCGCTGGCCTCAACGGCATTGTCCAGGGCGTTCCCGAAGATCGTGCTGATATCCAGCGGCTTTAGAAATGCCCCTTCGGAAAAACTGACGGCGGCGTGGAAATCAATCTGCTTTTCTCTTGCCAGCCGGGATTTATCGCGGAGGATCATATCCAGATAGTCATTGCCGGTATGATAGTAGGTCTCATAAGTCTCGATCTGTTCCTGCAGGGAGCGGGCGGACTCGTTCAATACTTCGGAGTTGGCCTGCTGCGTCTGCAGGACAAGGAGATGGTTTTTCATATCATGGTAAATGCTTCGAATCCGCTTTTCATCCCGGAGCTTGTCCTGAAAATACGCCTGCTTCTGTTCCAGCTCCTGGGCATGGCAGGCAGTCTGCACGGAACTGCAGATATAGGCCGCCAGGTAGATGCATCCGAAGCTGGACACGATGGACGCTGCGCAGATGGGATACACGACGGCCGCCTCCTCGGGAAGAAAATAGATGATCGTAAAAATGGCTACAATAGATGCCAGCGTCAGGACATCCACAATGAGCCACATCCGCAGCGTCAGGTCGGAGGTGATCCGGCCCAGGTATTTTCTTAACAAGGCCCATGCCCCAAGCCAGAATAAAAGCCGCACCAGCAGGGAGAATGTGTGAATGGCCGTGCTGATGAGGAGCAGGCCGGGGGGCCATTGGGAAGGATTCCCCGACACATGGTTACAGGCAAAAAATAACCGTGACCCCATATCCTGCATCAGATAATTGACCGCTACAACCACGGGATAGAATACCAGCACGGCAGTCAGCTTTTCGATCCATCTTCCGCTGTGGAACAAGAGGATATAGGCGGCAAGGAGCATGAGGGCTCCAAGGAGGTTGGGCAGGTCATTGGAATAGATCACCATATTGGCAAAAAAGGAACAGATCACATAGGCTGGAATCCAAAGCAGCCGGTTTCTGCGCAGTGGGATAAAGCTGTGGAGGATCAGTAAAAACAGAAAGCCATAGCTCCAACCCAGGAGCAGGGTGATCAGGTCAAGTGCTTTTATCATATCATGTCCCCCCAGTATTCTGTCAATTCTTCCATAAACTGTTTTCGTTTTGGCTGGCTGATGGGAAGGATTTCCCCTGTCACCAGGGTGATCTCAAGCTTCTGCACACCTTTTATATAGAAGAGATTGACAAGGTAGCTGCTGTGGCTCCTCGCAAAGCCCTGCCCTTTCAGCTCCTGCTCGACCTCTTTCATGCTTTTGTAACAGATGATCTTTTCCTGCTCGGTGTGAAATAGCAGGTTGCGGTTAAAAGTCTCGATGTAGCGCAGGCTTTTCAGAAAGATTTTATACTTACCAGAATCATTTTTTATGATCAGGGACGGGGAGGCGTCCTGACGGCTCATGGAGAGGAACCGGTTCAGCTCATCCCGCAGCCGGACATACCGGATGGGCTTGATGATGTAATCAGCGGCCCGGTATTTGTACCCTTCCAGCCCGTATTGGGTGAGGGTGGTCAAAAAGATAATCCCCACCTTTTCATCCATCTGCCGGATCTTTTCCGCCGTGCGGAGACCGTCTACCAGCTTCATCTGGATGTCCAGGAAGATCAGGTCAACGGTGGGATCATACTTTTCGATCAGATCCAGGCCGTCATAGTAGGGGGATACCTTGATCTCTTCGCCGGTTTCGGCAGCGTATTGTCTGATGAGGCTTTTCAGATGATCGACAAAGCTCTGTTCATCGTCGCAGATCGCAATGTGCAGCATAGTATTCTTACTTCCTTTTCTGTTTTGGTTTCAGCTTGCAGCAGGCAGCCGGTTTTCGCTGGAAAACGAAAGAACTGCCTGGGCGTCAATGCAATTCATTTTATCATAAACGATTAAGGAAAGCCAGAAGGTTTTTGCTTATAAAGCATATTTTGAAACGTATATTTATAAAGAAGCAATCTTTTAAAATGGAGCGGATTTTCTGAAAAGATCACTCTGCAGGAATTTAATTTAAAAAATTATTTTTATGAGAATGATAAAAAAATAAGAAAAAATCATTTTGAAGTGATTTATTTTCAATAAAAAATCATTTTGAAATGACTTTTTGTTGAAAAAATATTTGGAAATGTGTATACTACAATAAAGGAAGATACAGATTACAGCAACAAAAGCTTTGAACAGGTTCGTTATTGAAGGGAGATGGGTGTATGGAACGGAATATAGTTCTGGAATTATTAGAATGGCGGGACAATGTAAAGGAACGGCTTCCAATGGTTTTATACGGTGCAAGGCAGGTGGGAAAGACCTATACGCTGCTGCGGTTTGGGCGGGATTATTATAAGAACTGTATTTATGTGAATTTTGAACGGATGCCCTTGATCGCGGAATTTTTTGAGGGAGATCTGAGTCCGGAGAGGATTGTACGTTTTCTGGAAGAGTATTTTTCGGAAAAAATTATACCGGCGGAGACTTTGTTGATCTTTGATGAAATCCAGGTCTGTGAACGGGCGCTGACCTCTCTCAAATATTTCGCTGAGGATGCTCCGGAATACCATATCGTGGCTGCGGGCAGTCTCCTCGGAGTTGCACTGCATCGGGAAAAGTATTCGTTTCCTGTGGGGAAGGTGATTATGAAGACCATGTATCCCATGAGCTTTGACGAGTTTCTGAATGCAATGGGCAATGGACATTTTGTGCAGCAGATCAGGGAGCATTTTGAGCGGAGACAGGAGATGCCGCAGCAGACGCATATGGAATTGATCAGTTGGCTGCGCCGGTATATGTTCGTGGGCGGTATGCCTGCTGTGGTAAAGATGTATATGGAGGAACAGTCTCTTGTGAATATACAGGAAATGCAGGAAATGATCCTGAATGCTTATACGGCCGATATGGCGAAATACTCCTCTTCCGGGGAATGTACAAAAATCAGAAATGCGTTTCATTCCCTCCCTGCGCAGCTTGCCAAGGATAATAAAAAATTTCAGTATAAGCTGGTTCGCAAGGGGGCGACGGCAGGTCTGTTCGGGGATTCCATCGCGTGGCTTGTTATGGCGGGGATCGCATTGGAGTGCGACCGAGTAACCAGGGGGGAAGTACCGGTTAAAATCTCCAGGGATATCTCATCATTTAAGCTATACATGTCTGATGTCGGGCTTCTTTCCTGCTTTTCAGGCATCATGCCGGAAAATGTGATACGCCGGGAATTATCAGACGTATATAAGGGAGCGCTGGCAGAAAATTATGTGGCGCAGGCATTGCGCGCGGGAGGGCACGAGCTGTTTTACTGGACATCGGATGCCCCGGCGGCAGAGGTGGACTTTCTGATACAGAAAAAAGGAAAGGTGATTCCCGTGGAAGTCAAGTATGACCAAAATGTGCGGGCAAAAAGAATGAAGCATTTTTCCGGTATGTATCATCCGGAGGAGATGATACGAATCTCCGCCAGGAATTTTGGGATGGATGAAAATGGATTGATATCGGTACCTTTGTATGCGGCATTTTGTATATAAGAAAACGAAGAAAAAAGGTTTAAAATTCTAAAAAAAAGTATTGTCGTTTTTTGGTACTTCAGGTATACTGTTCATACTATCAGAAGGAAGGGCCTTCCATTTCATCCATCCGGCCCTTCTGCAAGGTGAGAAATGATAGAAATGTAGCATATTAACAAGGGGTTTAGGGAGTACGTGAAAATAAGCTTGCCATACTGTGAATGCAGAATCAGGCATGCTTTTTTTGACGATTCCTGAAAGCGGTCGTACGCGCGGATGGGGCAATACGCCGCGAAACGAAGCTGTGGATCTGCAGGAGAAGAACGGATGCAGATCCTGCTAAGGGAGGAGAGGAGTATGAAGCGGATCATTTCATGTCTGCTTGCTGTAATTCTCGTTTTTTCTCTATGTGTCGATACCAGTGCCGAGCCTGTGGACACAGAGACTGCGGGGAGCGGTCCGGATGTCGTAGCTGAGGGCGAAGGTGAGACCGGAACCGGGGAAAACGAGAATCTGCTTCAGGAAGACAACGAAGGCACAGAGGATGAAGAGGACTCGGAGACGGAGGAAGGGGCAGGCCCGGAAAACACGGATGAACCGGAATCAGGATCAGAGCCATCCGAAAAGAACCTTTTCACAGTGAATCCGGACGATGTGTCTTTCGGCACAGAGGATGAGGAAGGCCAGGAAGACGGCGTGGAGGACGAAGAGGAAGAAAAGGACGAAGAGGACGAGAAGGAAAAAAAGAGAAGCCAGGACAGGGACTATCTGGGGCAGGTCGATGTGGAGATCCTTTCCGCATTGAATCTGCAGAAGGATGTAAACTTTACCGTTTCCCTGACCGGGCAGGAATCGAAGCAGGTGATGCTGGCTGCGGATCAGGAGACGGAAAACGGGGGCTTGTCCCAGGGCGATGCGACGTTTGAAGACCTGGAACCGGGGGCTTATGTACTGACTGTCGGGGCTCCGGGTTTTGCAACCTATACGCAGGAGCTTGCCGTAGAGGACTGGGCGTATAATCTGACCCTTACCACGGGGATCGTCAGCGGCTTTTCCTATGATCAGCCAGGAAGCGTGCATCCGGGGCTGCTCCTTCTGGGAGACGTGGACGGAAACGGCGTGATCGATGACGCGGACCGGGATCTGCTGGTGGACGCCATAGACGCAGGGGAGCGGGAGCCGGAAAAGCAGGCTGCGTCCCGGCATGAAAATGCGAACCTGAATCTGAACGGGGATCAATGGGTTGACCTTGCGGATCTGGAATATTTTGCAAAGGGATATGGATTTCATGGGGATCCCAGCTCTTCAGTGGTAAAATTAGTGCCGTCAGATGCGGTGACAGTCAGCAAGGACGAGCACACAAAAGTAGTATCCGGCGATCTGGATACCCTGCTCAAAAATGAAGGAAGCGTGCAGCTTGCTACGGACTCCGGCAGTCCCTTCACAGCGGAGGGACCGGTTGCCGTGGAGTTTGATTTTGCAAAAGAGGAGGGCATTCCGATTGAGGGCCTGGTGATTGATACGGGAAACGAAGATTCCATCGAACTGGCTCAGATTGACCTTGTTTATATGGATGATGGGCAGGAGCAACCGGCTCAAATCCCACTAAAAAAGGGAGTCAATTTCCTGTTGGACGTTGACAGTGCGGTGATATCCCAGGATCACAGCGGTGCCATCAGCGTGAATTTCGGAACACAGATTGCGGTGAAAAAGGTGACGCTGAAGATTATGGGGATGCAGAACAACAATAACCTTGTGGAGATTTCCAAGGTGGAATTTCTGAACGATATGGAGAGCCGTATCCCCGAGCCGCAGATGGATATCCCGCAGAACCTGTCGGCAAAGGCGGGCAATAAGCAGTTCACCCTGACATGGGATCCCTGCGTAAATGTGACGGGATATGAGGTACGGATCACGCCGGAGACGGAAGGGGAAGCAAAATGGGAGACTGTTTTCGTAAAGGGAAACAGCGCACAGATCTCATCCTTCCAAAAAGAGAAGCTTGTGAACGATACGGCCTATACGGTGTCGGTGCAGTCTGTAAACGGCGCATGGAGGAGCGGGTACAGCGAACCTGTAACAGTGATTCCAAAAGCGGATAAGAAACCGGACGCGCCGGATAATCTGAAAGTTACGGGAGCATACAGAGCCATTGACGCATCATGGAAAAATATGGAGGATACGGACAGCTACAATCTGTATTACCGTGAAAGCGGAAAAGGCGACTTTATCAAAATAGAAGGAATAACAGTCAGCAGCCATAGGATCATGGAGCTGAAGGACAGGACCAGCTATGAGGTCTATGTGACAGGTGTCAATGAACTCGGCGAGGGCAAGCCGTCCCTGACCGGGGAAGCGGAAACCACCTCTCCGGATCCGGCTCAGATGCCCAGGTATAAGCTGATCAACCGGGCTGCGGAGGGACAGGTAAGCGAGCATATTACCAATGCGGTCTATTTTAACGGTTCCATGCAGGACAGCGAAAGGGACCAGGCAGGAGGAAAGACTGCGTGGGGGACGGTGGATAACAACCCGGTATCCCATTATCTGCTGAACAGTTGGGATTCCGGCGGATTCAATACTCTGGGATCGCATGGTCTGACTTATGAATTTGACCAGGCATATAAGCTGCAGACTTTTGCGCTGCAGGAGGTAACGGTGCAGAGCCTTGGATACGGATATGCGCAGGTTCGGTATTGGGACGAGAACGGAAATACCGAGGAGTTTACAAAAGGTCAGGTTTCTGTACAGAGAAAAATGGATTCGGAGAAGCGGGTGTACTATATGATCCGTCTCCCGAAAGCAGTGTCCGTAAAGAAGCTGCAGTTCGGCATCAGCCGCAGCCTGGCTTCCGGTACGATCACATGCTCGGAGATTTATTTCTACCATTATGATTCTCTGGAAGACGATATTATGGCGCTTTATGCCAACGACTTACATACAGAGCTGAAAAGTGAAGTGAACCAGGCCACGATTGACGGACTCAGGACACGAATCAACACAAAGGACCCGGATAGCGGGGAATACCATCCGGATAAAGAGAAGCTGGAACGAGAACTGCAGACAGCAGAGGACATTCTGAAGGCGAAGCTGAGCAGGACAGTTCAGATACATAACGGCATTACGACCCGGGATACGGACCGCGGATTCGGCGGGCTGAATGCATGGCAGTCGCTTGGAGTGTCGGCGGCGGCGGGAGAAGAGATCACGGTGTACGTGGGCCACAACACGAAGAAAACCGGCGAGAATACGAACCTGCAGTTGATCGCAACACAGTATCATGCGGAATCCGGCTCAATGTTCAAGCAGGTAGCGAACCTGAAGATTGGAAGAAATGATATTACGGTTCCGCAGCTTTCCACAATAAAAGGGGAAGCCGGAGGTGCGCTGTATGTGCAGTATACGGGCAGCAGCGCGTCGGATCAGTATGCGGTTCGTGTAAGCGGAGGCGCGGAAGTGCCCTTCCTGGACCTGTATCAGGTGACAGACAGAAACGAAAAGCTTACACGTGCGCAAAAATATGTGGATGAACTGAAAGCATATGTAGACCAAATGGAGACGCAGCACGAGAAGCTTCACGAGGAATCCAAACTGGGTTCCGTGAAATATGAGTATGCAGAAAGCGAATGTATACTGGGAGCGTCGGATATAATGCTGGACACTATGATGCTTTCTCTTCCAGCATCGCAGATCCTGAAAGGATGCGGAGGAAGCGCAGAGAATATCGTGTCGTCTGCGGAAGCGATGGAGAGCATGATGCATCTCTTTTATCAGCATAAGGGATTGACTGCGAACACACAGAAAGAGGGCGGCGCCGCGGTGGACGTAAAGGATACCTATCCGTCCAGACATCTGAATATCCGGTATCAGCGGATGTTTGCAGGGGCATTTATGTATGCGTCGGGCAACCACATCGGAATTGAATGGGGGTCCGCTCCCGGCATGGTAACCGGCAGGACACTCACGGCAGATACGGAAGGCAGGTATCAGGCCGGCAATTATTTCGGCTGGGGAATCGCGCATGAGATCGGACACTGCATCAACCAGGGCAGCTATGCGGTCGCGGAGATTACCAACAATTATTTTTCCGTGCTTGCACAGGCGAAGGATACCAATGACAGTGTGCGGTTTAAGTACGACGAAGTGTATAAGAAGGTGACCTCGGGTACGAAGGGGCGCGCTTCCAATGTATTTACCCAGTTGGGAATGTACTGGCAGCTTCATCTGGCTTACGATAACGGATATAACTTTAAGACATACGACAATTATGAGGAGCAGCTTGGGAATCTGTTCTTTGCAAGGGTGGATACTTACGCAAGAACGCCCTCTAAAGCACCGTCGCCGGACGGGGTAACATTGACTCTGCCGGGAGACCAGGATCAGAACCTGATGCGCTTGGCCTGCGCAGCGGCAGAAAAAAATCTTCTGGAGTTCTTTGAACGCTGGGGAATGACGCCGAATGAAGGGACGATTGCCTATGCGCAGCAGTTTGGTGAGGAGACAAGGGCCGTTTACTATGTAAATGACGATTCTCGTGTGTACAGGCGGACGCATGGCGTAAGCGGGCTGGACGAGGCAGGAAGTACGCAGGCGGTGACGGTAGAGTCTGTACAGATCAACCCTGTATCAGCGAACCAGGTGGATCTTCGGTTCTCATCAACGATTCCGCAGGAGGATATTTTGGGATATGAGGTTGTGCGCTGTACCAGGTCTGGCGGAGTTGTTCAGGAGGAAGTGGCAGGCTTTACGACGACCAATGCATTCAGCGATCACGTGACCACAATGAATAACCGTGTGGTGAGCTACAAAGTGAGGGTGATCGACAAATATCTGAATCAGTCGGCACCGGCATCCTCAGGGGAAGTGAAGATCCAGCATGACGGAAGTATTGATAAGTCAAACTGGACGGTCAGCACCAACGATCTGACGGCAGCAGCGGAGGATACGAAAAAGACCAGAAACGGAATTGGAACCGGAAGCGAGAGCAATGAGGAGCTCGGAAGCGGTATGGGAACCGATGATCAGGATACGATCTGCGGTCCGGCGGTGGAAGATCCCATTAAAAATGTGGTAGACAATGATACAGATACGGCCTATATCGGAACGGCGGGAGCAAGTGCGGAAGTGATTATGGAGTTTAACAAGCTGCATACAATCACTGGATTTAAGTATACGCCGGCCGAAGGACAGAATGGGATCAAGGATTACAGCATTTTTGTACGGGAAGGAAACGGCCAATGGAAAGAAGCGGCAAGCGGAACCTTCCAGCCAGATAAGGTTCAGACCGTATTTTTTGAAAGCGGCAGGAAGGAAAGTAATGACAATATTGCCGGCTATCAGGCTACGGCAGTGAAGCTGGCAATCCAAAATCAGGCAGGGAAGTCAATTGGAATTGCCGAACTGGATGTGCTGGGAGTGACCGGGGATGATGTGGATTTCCGGCGTACCAATGGAGAGCAAAAACCGGTGATCGGAAAACTGAAAACAGCATTTGATTACGGCGGCGGCACCATTCCGGCGGGCTCGCTGGTATTTACCGGAGTCTATAAGGGAAATCCGGCGTACAACGTGGTGATCCTTTATGACCAGGATGGAAATATCGTCGGCGGCACAGGAGCGGATGGCAGCGTCAATGCAGACCAGATCATCCTTGCCGATGTGCCCGATACCGGAAATATTCAGGATGTTTCAGACGGTTCCTGGGTATACTGGATTGAACCGGAGCATATGATAGATCTTACCAATCTGAAACAAGTCCGGGCAGAGCTGTATCGTGTAGATCATGCTGAGACAAATGCCGGCCAGAGGCTTGTCAGTGATTCGAAGTTCGAGACTATGCCGGCAAAGAGTATGGCAGATATGCCGGAGATTCAGCTTACATCATCAAAGAGCGGCGGCACAGAATAGGCATCATTTGCATTTCACGGAATCCCCTCCACACCGGCTTACAGGAGCGGATACAAAGGGATTCCGGGGAGTGCGAAAAACGCGATAAGGGGAGTAGGACATGAAGAAATATTTAATTGGATTGATAATGGCAGTGTTCGCATTTATCGCAATACTGCCGCTGCAGGTATTGGCAGCAGGAGACGAGGTACGGCTGAAGGAGGACGGGAACAATGTAAATGTGTCGGTCACTGTTTCAGGCGGCGCCGGGGAGAAGGTATCTTCTATGCAGCTTGGGCTGCAGATCACGGATCGGGACGGCAATCCGGCAGGGCCGGAGATATTGGAGCAGATTGAAAACCTGACCTTTAGCTGGAGCCAGGAAGTCCAGGCAAGGGCAGCGGTTACAGAACAGCGTTACCAGCGTGAAACCGGAATCCTGCGGATCTATATTGCAGGAAGCGAACCGCTTTTTTCGGGAGAAGGGGAAGAACCTGACAGCCTGGCGCTGGGGAACGTGATGATGGAGGAGATCCAGGAAGGTGCAGCAGCAGACGGACTCTATATCAGTGTGGTGCCGGATTCCTTTCGGAAGGTACAGGGAAGCAATGCGCAGAAGCTTTCGGCATCGTTTTCGAATGCCGTGCCGATTGTCCCTGTGAACCGAGAAGACCCGGTTGATCCGGAGACACCAGAACCGGGACAGCCCGGAAATCCGGGCGGGTCGGCAGGCGGTTCCGGCGGGGCAGGAGGCTCTGGTGGGGCAGCAGGCGGTTCCGGCGGGGCAGGGAGCTCCCTGGTGGATAAATCCCAACTGCAGGAGGTGCTCAATCTTGCGGCAGGATATCAGGAAGCGGATTACACGTCGGAAAGCTTTGGCGTCTTGAAGAAGGCGATGAAAGAGGGGCAGGCTGTGCTGGATGACCCCTATGCCGTACAGGAGGAAGTGGATCAGGCGGCATCGGCGGTTATGAACGCCATCGGGGGCCTGGTGCCTTTCGGGACTACCAGTGTGGATGCACGGAATGAGATGTACTCCGGAACAAGCCAGGCTGTCGGGACAGGAGATATGACATCATGGCAGGTATGCGTAGTTGTGATGGTTCTCAGCGGATTAGTAATCGCGGGAGCCGGGATCTGTAAAACATATCGGAAGAGGATGCTGTAAAAAAAGCTATAAGCGATTAGAAGTCCGGGTAGAAAAAAAACGAAAAGATGTTATAATAAGGAAAAGGGCAGAGCCTGTTACAGGTATTTAAGGAGCAGTGATGTATTGAACGCAGGAACAGAAGAGAAAAAGCAGTCGATGGATATAACCTTGTCATCGACAAGATCTATGCAAACCTCATTGCAGGCAATAAGAAGCGGCAAAGCAGGGCTGGACGGCCATAGACAGTCGATGCTGAACAGAGTTCCGGAAATTGGCGATTGGGCAAGTTTTAAATATGAGTTTATTATGCTGAAAGATTTAGCCTATTTGACTGCAAAAACAGGAGATGAGTTTGCATTGCTGCGGGGCAAGAAGGAGGATATTTTATTTCACGGTGATTCAAGAAACTGTGTATTTGACGGAACTTTGGTTGATATGCTGATGACGCATAAGCTGTATATTGTTGGGCATTCCCATTCGGGAGAACCGATTCCAAGACCGTCAGGAAATGACAGAGAAGCTCTGGAAGTGATTGGACAGGAGAAAAGTACGGTAATATCGGCAATGTCAGGGATGTGTATTGACTTTAGTGCAGATTCATTTGAGATATGGTGAGGTGATTGTTATGTTGACATTCGAAGAAGCCAGAAAAATAGGGCTGGATGCATGTGCTGAGAAACTGGGCAGAGAGTTTGTTCGAAAGCATGCCAAAACTTCATCAACGGCGTATGGCGATGCGGAGGATTATGCGTATTGCTTTATCGGGGTGAGTGATCAGCCCAGTAAGCCATACCGTGAAGGCGATAAGATTGTACTTTCTTCCGCACCAGAGGACCAGTTTCCATATATGGCAAGCTGTAATGTATGGTATGACACTGGAAAGATAGATTTTTTGGAGTGCATTTTGCCTGCTGTATGATTTGTGAAGCAAGGAAGCCCAACAGAAAGAAGAATCGACAAGGGGATATAGGGTATGGATTTTTTGATTAACCTGGATGGGAACATCCTGCTATGGATTCAGGAGTACATCCGGCAGGACTGGATGGAGGGGATTTGGAAATGGATTACGATGCTGGGGGATTCCGGCTGGTTCTGGATTGCCCTTTCCATCCTTCTGATGATCCCGAGACAGACCCGATGGATCGGGATTACCTCGCTGGCGGCTCTTGTAATCGGAGCCCTGATCACAAATGTGACTCTGAAAAATCTGGTTGCCCGCACCCGGCCTTATGAAGTGATAGACGGCCTGGTGCTGCTGATCGAAAAGCAGAAGGATTATTCCTTCCCTTCAGGGCACACCTGCGCGTCCTTCGCAGCGGCCGGGGTGTACTGGCGGATGATGCCGAAAAAGTACGCGGTTCTGCTGCTGATACTGGCGGCGCTGATCGCATGTTCCAGGCTGTATGTGGGCGTGCATTACCCTTCGGACGTACTGGCAGGTCTGGCGATCGGTCTCTTTGCGGCATGGGCGGCATGGCATCTGCAGAAATATGTCAGGACGCACAGAGGGAAAGTGAAGTAAACGAAGAGGTAAGATCATATATTAAAAAAAGATCAGTTATTTTCTGCCTGATCACATACGGAGAGAGAAAAAACGAGACTGTCGAAAACGGGCAGCATTCCCGCGATATGCGGTGAATGAAGTTCCGTTTTCGGCAGTCTTATTTTTTCGTATTAGTCAGAGACTTTCCAGCACCGGATGGATCTGAGC
>Ga0137306_101651_pt1 | contig 21733 bp, 15 predicted proteins | sample Inofroosms_March_FD_97187 | JGI IMG/M metagenome (GOLD analysis project Ga0137306, IMG submission 97187) | Mouse cecal microbial communities from Vienna, Austria - N-Acetylneuraminic and N-Acetylglucosamine D2O microcosms_March | ecosystem: Host-associated > Mammals > Digestive system > Large...
TCAATACCTATGATCTTTCCCATGATTCATTCCTCCTGAATATTGGTGAATTTGATTTTATCATTGAACTGTTCCATACAGTTTACTGCCAGTCTAATTTGCCACCTTCACCATACTGGGGCGTATGACGCTGTCCCGGTAGGTGTAGCCTTTCTGGAATTCTTCCACTATCACATTGTCCCCGGCTTCCTCGTCGTCCACATGCATCACCGCATTATGGAGATTCGGGTCAAATTCCGCGCCCACCGCCTCGATGGGCTTTACTTCCATTTCCTCCATCAGCTTTAACAGAAGCTGATAGGTTTTATCCATACCTGCCGCAAAGGGTTCCTGCTTTTGCTCTTCCTCCAGCGTGGCAAGCCCTCTCTCGAAATTATCTACAACGGAAAGCAGCTTTTCAAACACGCTCTTTACGCCGATCTCATACATGGCGGCCTTTTCCTTCTCAGTCCGCTTCCTGTAATTGTCAAACTCCGCCATCGTGCGCTTTACCCGGTCTGTCAGCTCCTCGATCTGCTCATCCTTTTTATCTTTCTTCTTTTTGAAGAAAGACTTCTTCGCCGTCTGTTCCTTACCGTCGGCTTCCGAAGCAGCTTCGCCGTCCTCCGGCTCTTCGCCATCTCCCGGCTCTTCACTTTCCTTATTCAGCTCTTCTTCCTCAGCTGCCTCTGCGCCCCCGGCTTCCGAAACCTCACAGCCTTCTTCCCCGGCCTGAGCCCCGTCCCTTTCCTCCGGGATCACGTCTTCCGGAGCAAGCTCTTTTTCATCCATCATTTCTTCTTCCTTCCGGTCTTCCACTGTTCATCCACCTTTCTATCGATCCGGTTCACCTGGCCGGAATAATATATCAAGCTGAGCCATCAGGGTTCTTAATGTGTCCATGACCTTCACATAATCCATACGCTTGGGGCCAATGATCCCAATGGTGCCCCGTACGCCCTCGCTCAGCTCATAATTCGCTGTCACCACGCTGCAGTCCTTCATGGTCTGCACCGGCATCTCATCGCCGATAAACACCTGCAGGTCTTCTTTGTCATCGGAATCCAGGCTCTCCTTCACCAGGTTTCGAAGCTGATCCTTTTCCTCAAAGGTATGAATCAATTCGCTGGCCGTCTGGCCATCGGACAGCTCCGGATACTTGAAAATATTCGTCGCACCGCTGGTGTAAATCTGCATGCCGCCTTCCTCGGTCCGCACCGCCTCGGCCACCGCGTTCAGAATCTCCCGCATCAGCATGCCGTGGGGACCCGCCTGTTCCTCCAGCTCCTTCACGATCCCCAGATTGATATCATTGATCGTCAGCCCGTTCAGGCTGCTGTTCAGCAAAAGGTTCAGGGAAAGGATATCCTGGTCGTCCAGCGTACGATCCAAATCCAGGATGGTGTTTTTCACGATATTCCCCTCCACCACGATCACTGCCAGAAGCTTCTGGTTATCCATCTTGGACAGCTGGATAAATTTCAGCTTTGTGCTGCTGTAGACAGGGCCTGTAATCATCGTGGCGTAGTTTGTGTTCACCGCCAGCAGTTTGGCCATCTGTTTTAACAGAAGCTCCACCCGGTCCACCCGCTGAATCAGGAAATCTTTCATCTGGGTGACTTCCCGGTTCTGGGCCTCCATCAGCTCATCCACATAGAGCCGGTAGCCTTTGTCCGTGGGAATTCTTCCCGCCGACGTATGGGGCTGTACGATCAGTCCCATTTCTTCCAGATCGGCCATCTCGTTCCGGATGGTGGCCGAACTCAGGCTCAGGTCGGAATACTTGGAAATGGTCCTGGAACCCACCGGCTCGCCGGTTTCCTGATAATTCTGTATGATAGCCCGCAGTATCTTGGCTTTTCTGTCATCCAGATCCATGACGTTCCTCCTGCATTTCCTTCCGTTCATTTCTCCCTGCCGCAGCTTCTGAGACCCGGGGTATTTTGTCTTGTCTTGCAGTTGTTAGCACTCGTCTTTTTAGAGTGCTAATACTTTCATAACATAAAATACCACTTGCACCTGTCTTTGTCAATAGTTTTGCGAAAAAATCTTAATCTTATCATCCCCTGTTCATGGTATTTCATACCTGGGGCACAATCGGCAGATCTTGTGTATCCCTGCGGCGCGCTTTCGTATCATAGAAAATTTGGAGAAGCTTCCTATATTGGGTCAGGATGTAAAAGGCCGCCGCAAAAATTTCTGTTTTGCGGCAGCCATAAAAAAGTTTCCATATAAAACCGGTTATCCTATGTTCGCAGACGAACATTCTCTCCCCTTTGTTCCATCACTGCCCTGATCGTCTGTTCCAGTACCGTCATATCCACAGGCTTCGCCACATGAGCGTTCATCCCGGCCTCCAGTGCATCCCGCACGTCCTCGGCAAACGCATTGGCCGTCATGGCGATAATCGGAATTGTCCGGGCCAGCGGATGGTCAAGCGCCCGGATTTTTTTTGTCGCTTCATATCCGTTCATTACCGGCATCTGCACATCCATCAGAATCATCTGATACTGTCCGGAAAGGGCATTCTTAAAGGTTTCCACCGCCACCTGACCGTTTTCGCAGATGTCGCAGGAAGCGCCTCCCATATCCAGCAGCTCCTCCAGGATTTCCCCGTTGATCTCATTATCCTCCGCCACCAGAATATGCATCCCCTGCAGGATGCTTTGTTCCGTGTCGTCCCCCTTATTTTCTGGCTGTGTTTCCGCCTCCTGTCCCAGAACCGCTTCCACTTTCTGACGAAAGCTGGTAAGGAAAAACGGTTTGGAAAGGAACGAATCCACCCCGGCCTCCCTCGCCTCTTCCTCAATCTCCGGCCAGTCATAACTGGACAGAATCAAAAGAGGAACACTATCGGAAATTTCCCGGCGGATCTTTCTTGCTGTTTCCACCCCGTCCATTCCCGGCATCTTCCAGTCCAGCAGAACAATATGATATGGCCGTCCCGCCTTCTCAGCCTGCTTCACCATATCCAGTGCAGCTTTGCCGTTCAGCGCATATTCCACTGTCACGCCGGTGCCCTCCATGGCAATCTGTATGTTCTGGCAGACTACTTCCTCGTCATCTACCGCCAGTATATGGGTAATCCCGTGCTTGTTCCAGAAATCCTGGTCAATCTCGTGCTCACTGATATGCAGCTCCAGATCCACCGTAAAGACAGAGCCTTTCCCCTTCTCGCTCTCCACCGAGATTTTTCCGCCCATCAAATCCAGAAGATTTTTCGTGATGGCCATTCCAAGCCCCGTTCCCTGAATTTTATTGGTAACACTGTCCTCTTCTCTGGTAAAAGCCTGGAAGATTTTATGGACATACTCCTGGCTCATACCGTAACCGTTGTCCTCTACAACAAACCGGAAATGAGCCAACTGCTTGTTATACTGAGTCAGCTCCCGGACCGTCAGCGTAACATGGCCGCCCTCCGGCGTATATTTCACCGCATTGGACAAAAGGTTCAAAAGAATCTGGTTCAGCCGCAGCTTATCCATAATCACCCTCTCGTGTTTCAGCTCTATGCTGTACACTTCAAAGGTATGTTCTTTCGCTTTCATCTGGGGACGGATAATGGAATCAATATTTTCTATCAGATCCACTATATTTTCATCCGACAGATTCAGCGTCGTCTTACCCGCCTCGATTTTGCTGATATCCAGAATATCATTAATCAGTCCCAGCAGATGCTGGCTGGAGGCAGTGATTTTTCTCGTATATTCCATCACCTTATCCGGATTGTCCGCATCCCTTGCCAGCAGGGTGGCAAAACCGACAATGGCATTCATGGGCGTCCGGATATCGTGACTCATATTAGAGAGGAAAGAGCTTTTGGCCCGGTTCGCTTCCTCCGCAATCTGGAAAGCCTGTTCCGCTGTCTTCTTTGAGCGGGCCAGCATGGCGTTGGATTCCTCCAGCCGTGCGTTCAGTTCCTCCTGACGGCGCAGGCTTTCCTGCTCCTGGCGGAACTGTCGGACGCTGTTTTGCTGCCGGATCACGGAGACTACCACCAAAACCAGCATGCCCAGAAGCACCACTGTCAGGCACATCAGCATCCGAATAACCGCCCCCACCATATCCACCGTTCCGGAGGCCACGAAATCTGCCGGAATCAGAAAAAGCAGCAGCGTATCATATTCCGCCAGAGACGTCAGACAGTAATAGTATTCCATGCCATTATAGGTAAAATTCGTGCTGATGGTGCTCTTTTCTGCCAGAGCCCCTCTGATATCGGGAAAAGACTGGCCCTCCATATCCTCCAGCACCTTAATCACATTATAAGCCTGAATCGTATACTGGCCGGAAATGTCATCGGACATCCTGGTACCGTCGCTCTTCAATATATATGTCTCATTCCCATGACCATAAGCACCGCTGTCATAATACTGATCCAGCGTCCGGACATCCTTCAAAAGAACGGCGTGGGTAAAGGCCACGTCGGACTCTTTCAGCCGGACAGGGACATCCAGCTTCTGCACAAAAGCCCAGTAGCTCCCCTCATAAATAAAGCTGTCCGACATAAACGTATACCGTTCATCTCCTCCGGCAATCCGGTCGATATCGGACCAGACGCCGTTTTTTCCCGCCGCGTCATAGCAGTTCCCCTCACTGTCCAGCAGCATCAGCATGGAACCATAACTGTCCGTCTCCAAAATCCCTTCCAGGACGGACAGCATTCCAACAACATCCCCGGCCGCATCGTACTCCCCCTGTTCCATCAGATTCACTGCGGCAGTCAGATAATTCCAGTGAGCGTCCAGCGCGGTACCCAGATTCACCTGGATCTGGGTGGTGATCTCGTTTAACTGCGTGGTCCGCTCCACAAAAATCTGCCCTTTCAGATAGTTGGTAAAATACAGGCCGCCGGCCAGCAAAAACAAAATCAGACAGGCCACCGATGACGCCTGAAACACAATATTATGTTTTTTTCCTTCTGGTTTCATATGCTCCAATTTTCCATTTGTCTCCAATTTCATTCCCAGGGATTCCCGTCTGGGGAAACCACCTTCTGTTCCTCCAGCCATGTCTGCAAATAGTTCTGAAGAGAACCCTCACAGATCCGGGCATCATAGGTATTCGCAATCTCTTCCGTATATCCCTGTATAAAAAAAGCCACCTGATAAGACTGACTGTCCTCAAGCTCCCGATCCCCCCTGGTCACCAGAACGTAAGAAAAAGGATTGCCGTCGCCCTCACTGTCAAAGCCTGCCTGCGCCAGTTCTTTGGCCTGCGCCCCCGTCATGGTCATCACGGTATATTTCCCGTCCGTTGACGGACAGAGAGAACTGGCCACATCCGTATTGATTTTTCCGGCATAAAGCTTTCCGGTAACACCAGACCGCAGCTCTATGGCGCCCTCATGAAACCCGCCTATGGGAACCATCACCGCATCCGCACCCACGGCACTGCCCAGCGCCTTGCCCAACAGCTTTCCCGTCTCTTCCAGTGTGAAATCTTCCGTGCTTTCACAAAAGTCCTTTTGGGTTGAATGATTCAGAGCATTCTGCTGCAGCTCATCCATCCGGGCAATACAGGCTGTTCCATCCATCCCGTTTTCTCCGCGGAACCACTCTTTAAACGCCTGCCCCATATCGGCCAAAACACTGTCCCAGCCGACGTAAGTCATGGGAAATGCCCTGCCCTGTCTCAAGGCCTGATGCGCATCATAAATCAGTGAGTCCTCCGAAACCATGGTACTGTTTAACGCACTCATAATACAGGGCGTGCTTTCGTCGATTAATGTATTCTGTCCTTCCTGCGAGTAAAGCAGCGACAGAATCCTGATCGCATCCTCCAGCTTTTTTTCATTTCCCGGCTCAGTCAGGCGTTTGCTGATGCCAAAGTAATATGTAGGATTGTACATATAGACATTTTTACTGCCATCCTCGCCGATATAAGGCATCATGCCCAGCTCATCGCCGGTTTCCGGAAATGAAGTGATATTGACCGGCATTACCGCCGTACAGAATACGGCTTTCCGATTTCCCAGATAGTCCAAAATCAACTGCGCATCGTTTCGGTCCTCCGGGTCCGTGGTAAACATTCCCATGCTTACATATTTCCCCACATAATCCATTGTTCCTTCCCACACGCTTTCCGCCGTAGCATTCCCGGCAAGAAAATCCTGTTCCCACCGCACTCCCTCCGGCGTGGTCAGCCAGCCGGTCTTTGCCAGATTAAACACGGCGGAAAAAGGAGTCCCCGTTAACTTGGTACCGATCACGCCGGGAATCAGTCCTTCTTTACGGATCTCGGCACACAGCGTCTCCAGTTCGGCAAAATCGGAGGGGACCTCCCATCCTTTTTCTTTCATCAGCGTTTTATTATAATAAATGCCGTACATGGAATAGCTGGTGGGCAGAAGATAAATTCCGCCGTCAATGGATACCTGATCCAGAACAGAGGTGGGAAACCCATTGATAAACGAATATCCCGACAGATCTGCCAGCCGCTCTTTTGCCAGGTCATCATCCAGAATCTGAGTTGTAATAAAAATATCCGGAATATCATCGGCCCGCATCTGCGTCCAGCCGTATCCGGTGGCGTTGCTTCCCGTATAAGAAATAAACTCCAGCCGAATCTCCGGCTCCTTCTCTTTCAGCAGCTCCACAAATTTCTGATGTTTGGCATAATTGCCTGCGGTTCCCCAGGTCAGCGTACCGCCGCCCTGCTTCGAAACACCGCCTGTCGGCGCACAGGCCGACAACAAAAAAGCCGCTGCCGCAAATATTGCCAGTATGCGGCTGCTGCCTTTCCATGTGTCCCATGATAACAGTTTCATAGGAGTGTCTCCTTTCCTGCTTACCTTCTTCCTTTTAGAATTATTTTATATGGGGAAATCGGAAAAGTCAAGAGAGCAGATAAGCCTCAAACACATAATTGCTCACATCAATCCCATAATCCGTAAGGCGGATTCCCTCCTTCGTCTTTGCCAAAAGCCCCTGCCCCATAAGCTTCTCGGTCACTCTGCCGTAAACCTGTGAGAAAGAGAAGCCAAAGCGCTGATAAAAGGCAGAAAAAGAAATCCCTTTCTCCATCCGCAGACCCAGAAACATAAACTCTTCCATCTGTTCTTCCACGGTCAGCCTTTCCCGTTCCTCCACAGGAGAAAAGCCGTTATCCATCCTCCGGATATATGCCGGCGTATCCCTGATGTTACACCGCCTCACCGGCACTTCGCCTGTTTCCGTTCCTTTTATGCGTTCCGATATATACGAAGCGGCTCCCGCGCCAAAGCCCAGATACCAGACACCCTCCCAATATCCGCAGTTATGGCGGCAGGCATAGCCGAGGCGGGCGTAATTGGATATTTCATAACGCCGATACCCATATTTTTTCAGTTCACGGCAGGTCAGCTTATATATTTTCCGTTCTTCCTCTTCATCAGGAAGCAGTGAAAAATCCGGGCTGCCAGGCCCCGCAAACCGCTGATAAAAGGGTGTCCCTTCCTCAATTATCAGGCTGTAAACCGACAGGTGCTCCGGCTCCAGTGCCGCCGCAGTGCGCAGCGTACGGAGCCAGCTCTCTGCCGTTTGTCCCGGCAGTGCCGACATCAGATCGATATTCCGGTTCCCGTATCCGGCTTGATCCGCTAACTCCCAGCTTTCCAGAAATTGTTCAAAGGTATGGATTCTTCCCAGCAGCGCAAGCTCCTGGTTATCCGCCGACTGTAAACCAAAACTCAAACGATTCACCCTGGCCTCTTTCCAGAGCGCCAGCTTCTCTTCCGTCACGGTGCCGGGATTTGCCTCCAAGGATATCTCCATACTCTCCTTCTCGAAGTCAAAACAGTCCCTCAGGGCCGCTGTTATTTCAGCAATTGCCTGTCCCGGCAGAATCGACGGCGTACCTCCGCCGAAAAAAACGGTTTTCACCAGATACCGGCCCTTCACATCCTGATTCAAATATATCTCTTTTATCAATGCCTGTACATAGGCCCTCCACACTTCTTTTGCGGCAGGTTCGGAAAAAAAATCACAGTAATCACATTTTCTGACACAAAAAGGGATATGGATATAGATGCCAAGCGGCATCCTCGTCTGATCGTTATCGTTCATACCATGCTCCGGTCGCAAACTCCATTGATTCATTCTCGCAACTTCACGTATACGGGAAAAATCCCGGGTTCCAACATACCCGCCGGATCCCGGGATTTTTATGCTTTTTTGATTTCAGTTCTAATTCTTCGCCAGTGTAAACTGATCCACCATCTCTTTCAGGCTTTCAGCCTCGGCGGAAAGCTCCTCGCTGGCCGCGGCGCTTTCCTGAGCGGTGGCGCTGTTGGTCTGTACCACGGAGGAGATCTGGTCGATTCCCTCTGTCACCTGCTCAATCGCAGTCGTCTGATTGCCCACGGCCTCCACCACGATATCCATCTGGGCGACTACATTACCCGCGTATTCGCTGGTCTTTTCCAAAGCTTCCGTAACCTTATCCACCACCTGTCCGCCTTCTTTCACGGCGTCGATGGAGCCTCCGATCAGCTCCTTGGTGGCCTTGGCCGCCTCGTCAGACTTGGAAGCCAGGTTCCGCACTTCATCGGCCACCACCGCGAAGCCTTTTCCGGCATCGCCCGCACGGGCTGCTTCCACGGCGGCATTCAATGCCAGGATATTGGTCTGGAAAGCAATGTCTTCAATCGTGGAAATAATCTTGGAAATCTCCTCGGATGACGTGGAAATTTTCTTCATAGCCGTATTCAGCTCATTCACATACCCCACGCTGACGCCCAACTGCGCGCCGGCCTGCCCCACAAACTGGCCCGCTTCCTCGGCAGCGGCAGCCGTCTTTTTGGCGCTGTCGGAAATTTCCGCGATGGTAGCCGCCAGTTCCTCTATGGAGCTTGCCTGGGTGATGGAACCCTGGCTCAGCGCCTGGGCGCCGGTGGATACCTGGCCGCTGGCCGCGGACACCTGACCGGCGGAAGCATCAATCTGCCGCATCGTCTCGCTTAATTTAACCTTCAGCGTATGCATCGACTCCAGAATTCCCGCAAAGTCTCCCACATATGCCTCCCGGTGAGAAGACTGAATATCAAAGTTCTGCCGGGACATCTCCAGCAGCAGATAGCCGATATCGCTGATAATGGTATTCAGGCCCGCCACCAGCTCTCCGGTGCAGCTAATCAGCTCTGCGGTTTCGTCTTTCCCGTTATTCTGGGGAACCGGCGACTCCAGATCGCCTTCTACCAGCAGTCTCATCCGCTCGGCACAGGCACGCATGGGCACGCTGATATTGCTGGACAGCCTCAACGCCACCACAATCGAAACCAAAATGGTAACCACGATGGAAATCACATTAATAATTATGCCAAAATATGTATCCGCCAGGTAATCCGTCTTCGGCGCGGTAATTGCCACGCTCCAGCCGTCCGTGCCGCCCACCGGCGCATAGGCCGCAAACCGGGGACCGTCGGATGCTTGATAGCTTCCAAAGCCATTTTCCCCCGACCGCATGGCGGCATGAATGGCTGCCAGCCCTTTCAGGGAACCGTCACTCTGCGCTTCCCGCTCAATATTCTGAGTGGTAATGGTGTCCAGCGTAACGTCCGCGATCGTATCGCCGGATTTATTAATCATATAAGCATGGCTGTTCTTGCTTACCTTGATAGAAGACACAATGTCATTCAGGAACGTTTCCTGCGGAACGAAATAGACCACGCCGACAATCTGAGAACCATAGTTTCCGTCGGCATAGAGCGGCGCTGCCACCATGATGGAAAGGCTTCCCGTAATCTTGCTGATTAACGGCTCCGACACATAGACATTTCCTTTCATCGCCTGCTGCACATATTCCCGGTCAGAATAATCATTTCCGTCAAAAATACTGTAGCCGTCAGGGCCGATGACATTCCCTCTCTGAAAGCCATGGGTGCTGACACGCTCATCAATAATCGCCTGCTTTTCCTCCACCGATACGGAATCATCGGAGAGCTGGGCGATACATCCCGTATCAATGGCCACGTTCTTATAGGCCACAAGTTCCTGTTCAATACGTTCTCCCGCCAGTACCGCAGTCTCGCTCATCATCTGATCCACCGTTGCGATGGTGCTTCTGTAGTTCAGCGCAATGCTGGATCCGCCCACCACGGCCATGGCAATCAGGACAGTCGCCATCAGACATACTGTGATTTTTTTCCGGATACTGTTCATCTTAAAGTCCCCCTTGTTATTAGTTCCTTTCCTCTTTTCGGCCAAATCAATTTTGAACCTACATCTATTATATTGGGTAGACGAACTGTTTGTCAATGGTTTCCATGCTTTTGCCGGCCACTTTGCCGATTCCTTTCCTTTTCGGAAGAAAAAAGACCGAAACCTGTCGGCTTTCCCCAGGTCCCGGCCTTTTTTAACCTATTTCTGTTATACCGGATACACGCCGTTCTTCTCATCCGCCGTATCCGGGTCAATCCTCGTCTTCTGTGCCTGTCTGTACTTGAAAAATTCCACGGCTACCTGCGGGAACAGCGCATAGGTCAGCACGTCTTCATCCTGCTCCTTCCACTGGGCCATCTCCTGCTCCAGCTTATGAAGCTCCGGCGGAATCAGATCGGCGGGACGGCAGGTAATGACCTCCTCATCACCGATTACCTTTTTCACCACCTCCGGATTAAAGGGCTTGACCGTTTCTCCGTACTCGCCCCGCAGCACCGCTTTCGTCTCTGCGGTGGCCATCCGGTACCGCTCGCCCATCAGCACGTTAAACACCGACTGGGTTCCCACAATCTGGGAGGACGGCGTTACCAGCGGCGGTTCCCCCAGATCTTTGCGCACCTGAGGCACTTCCATCAGCACGTCATAATATTTATCCTCCGCATTCTGCTCCTTTAACTGGGATACCAGATTGGACAGCATACCGCCGGGCACCTGATACAGCAGCGTCTTGATATTCACGCCCATTACCTTCGGGTTCAGCAGGCCGGTTTTCAGGGCATTTTCCTGGATCGGGCGGAAATAATCGGCGATTTCCGCCAGCAGGTTCTGGTCAAGCCCCGTATCGTAAGGGGTTCCCTTAAAGGTTTCCACCATTACCTCCGTGGCCGGCTGGCTGGTGCCCATGGAGAAGGGCGACATGGCCGTGTCGATGATATCGCAGCCGGCCTCCACCGCTTTCAGATAAGTCATGGCCGCCACGCCGCTGGTATAATGGGTGTGCAGGTCGATGGGCAGGTCCGTGGCTTCTTTCAGCGCCCGGATCAGCTCCGTGGCCTGATAGGGAACCAGAAGACCGGCCATATCTTTGATGCAGAGGGAGGTCGCCCCCATATCCGTCACCTTCTTCGCCATATCCGTCCAGTACTCCAGCGTGTAGGCGTCGCCCAGGGTATAGGACAATGCTACCTGCACCTCTCCTTTTTCCTTCACCGCCGCATTCACTGCGGTTTTCAGATTTCTCAGATCGTTAAAGCAGTCAAAAATTCTGATAATGTCGATGCCGTTGGCAATGGACTTCTGCACGAAGTACTCTACCACATCGTCGGCATAATGGCGGTAGCCCAAAATATTCTGCCCCCGGAACAGCATCTGTAATTTTGTTTTTTTAAAGCCGTCCCGCAGAATGCGCAGCCGCTGCCAGGGATCCTCTTTCAGAAAACGGAGGGAAGCGTCAAAGGTTGCGCCGCCCCAGCATTCCACCGCATGATAGCCTACCTCGTCCATCTTGCTGATAATCGGAATCATCTGCTCCGTGGTCATACGGGTGGCGATCAGAGACTGATGGGCATCCCGCAAAATGGTTTCCATGATTTTGATCGGTTTTTTTTCTATTTCAGCCATAATTGTTTGCTCCTCTTATATTGAGTTCCGCTCCTGCCCTCCCTGCGCCCTTTCTCCTGTAAGCATTTCCGGCCACATTCTGTGTCCGTAAATCCTTACGGGCGCAGTACGGGCATCCGCTGTTTTGAGTTCCGCTCCTGCCCTCCCTGCGCCCTTTCTCCTGTAAGCATTTCCGGCCACATTCTGTGTCCGTAAATCCTTACGGGCGCAGTACGGGCATCCGCTGTTTTAAGTTCCGCTTGCGCCCCTCATCCCACGCCGAACATGGCCATAAATACGCCGGCCGCCACTGCGGTTCCGATTACGCCGGCCACATTCGGGCCCATGGCATGCATCAGCAGGAAATTGGAAGGATCGGTTTCGGCGCCCACCTTCTGGGAGACTCTGGCCGCCATCGGCACTGCGGAGACGCCTGCGGAACCGATCAGCGGATTTACCCTGCCGCCGGTCAGCTTGCACATCAGCTTGCCGAACAGCACGCCGGAAGCCGTGCCGAAAGCAAAGGCCATCAGGCCCAGGCCCACGATTTTGATCGTATCCCAGTTCAGAAAAGCCTCCGCGCTGGTGGTGGCGCCCACGGAGGTGCCCAGCAAAATGACGACGATATACATCAGGGCATTGGAGGCAGTCTCCGTAAGCTGTCTTACCACGCCGGATTCCTTAAACAGATTGCCCAGCATCAGCATCCCCACCAAAGGCGCCGTGGAGGGCAGAAGAAGGCAGACCACCGTAGCTACAATAATGGGGAACAGGATCTTCTCCAGCTTTGACACGGGACGGAGCTGTTCCATTTTGATGGCCCGCTCCTTCTCGGTGGTCAGAAACCGCATAATGGGCGGCTGGATAATCGGCACCAGCGCCATATAAGAATAGGCCGCTACCGCAATCGGTCCCATCAGATCTTTCTGTCCCAGCTTTGACGCCAGATAAATGGATGTGGGACCGTCGGCGCCTCCGATAATAGATACTGCCGCCGCCGCCAGCTCATTAAAGCCCAGAAGCATTGCGCCGATATAGGCGGAAAAAATGCCGAACTGAGCCGCCGCTCCCAGCAGAAAGCTGGCCGGATTGGCAATCAGCGGGCCGAAATCGGTCATGGCCCCCACGCCCAGGAAAATCAGGGAGGGCAGGATGGACCATTCGTCCAGTTGGAAAAAGTACCACAAAAGGCCCCCTTCTTCCATAATCGGCGGATATATATTCACCAGCAGCATACCAAAGGAAATGGGCAGAAGCAAAAGCGGCTCATATTCCTTGGCTATGGCCAGATAGAGGAAAAAGCAGGCGACAGCAATCATCGCATAATTTCCCCCGCTCAGGTTGAAAAATGCGGTCTGATGCAGCAGATTCCCCAAGGTTTCTACAATATTTCCCATATTTTGCACCAATATTCCTTTCAGAAATCATCAGGGGTTTCAATCCATCGTAGCCAGCGCCTGCCCCGCCTCTATGGAATCTCCTACCGATACGTCGATGCTGACTACAGTGCCGTTTTTCGGCGCAACGATGGGAATTTCCATTTTCATGGCCTCGATCACCACCACCGTGTCGCCTTTTTTCACGGAAGCCCCTGCTTCCTTCTCAATCTTATACACCTTACCCGCCGCTCCTGCGGAGATCTTTACGGAACCGCCACCGGCCGTGGGGATTTTGGATGCCGCCTTCGGGCTGCCCGCCGCCGGCTTCTGGGTTCTGACAGGCACGCTGTCCGTGGTGTTTTCCTCTACCGTCACATCGTATGTCACACCGTTTACCGTGATTTTATAACTTTTCATAGTTTTGAATCCTCCAAATTCATTCTTACCAGTTTTGTTTTTTCGCCCGCCTGATCGAACGGACAACCAGCCCGTCCGAGGACGTTCCCTGATAGGCCGCTATGGCTGCGGTAATGACCGCCACCAGCTCCCTGTCATCCATATATGATTCGTCCTCCCCTTTCGCAGGCTCCGCCGCTTTCCCTCTGAACTTAAACTTAGCCGCCTCTTTGGGATGCCCGCACGTTTCCTGTTTTTTTCCGAATTTCTGCTGCAGCCTGGGAATATAGGCAAGCAGCGAAATCAGCAGGCTGATAAAGATCAGAACGGCAAAAACCGTCCCCATGCCAAGCAGGGTGTTCAGCAATGCTCTCTGAAAAATCTGACCTAACGTCATTTCCATTATATCCATTCTCATTCACCTCACGTTCCAAAATTCCGGAGTATCTGCCCTTTCATCCCTGTTTTTCTCACACCGTCCCATGTTTTTTGGAGGGCCGGTCTTCCCGCTTGGTAAACAGCATCTCAAAAGCGCCGATCACATATTTTCTCGTATCCACAGGCTGAATGATATGGTCGATATATCCCCTTCTGGCCACCGACAGCGGACTTCCCTGCAATGCGGCATATTCCGCCGTCTTTTCTCCGATCAGCGCAGAGGCATTTTCGGCCCGGCTGATTTCCTCTCCGTAGATAATTCTGACGGCGCTTTCCGCATCCATCATGCCCACCGCCGTCTCCGGCCATGCATATACCAGATCCGCACCGATTCCCTTGCTGTTCATCACCGTATAGGCGGTGCCGTAAGCTTTCCCCACGATCACCGTTACTTTGGGCACAGTGGCGCTGGCATAAGCACAGGTCATTTTCGCCATGGATTTCCCAATCCGCAGCTCCTGATGAAGATCAGCCTTCATGCCCTCCGCATGTACCAGCGTCAGCACGGGGATATTGAACGCGTCACAGAAGGAGACAAATTCCGCAGCCTTCCCGCAGCCGCCGGCGGTCAGCCGGGGTTCAAAGGTTTCCGCCGCGTTTCCTTCCCCGTCCCGGCGCTCTGTCCGGTTCGCCACCGCTCCCACGGTCATGCCGTTCAGCCGGATAAATCCGGTAACCATATTTCTGGCAAAGCCTTTTTTCACCTCATAGAAAAAACCGTCGTCGGAAATGACGGCAAGGGCCGCGGCCCCGTCCTGTACGCAGTTTTCAATGCCCTCGCAGATTCTGTTCAGGTCATCCACGCATTCATCGTAAGACATATCGTCTTCGTTGTTGGCCGGCAGGATGGAAATCAACGTGCGGATGGACTCCAGGATTTCTTCTTCGCTTCCCGCCTGGTCCACCGTTCCGGCTTTCTCGCACTGGAAACAGGCCGACGCCGTCTCCTTTCCGGCTCCGTCCGCCAGGGTATTGGGGGCATTGACAAACATCCTTGCTTTTTCCGATTCCATAAAGGTAAAGTCAGTCAGCGCAGGCACCAGCGCCATGCCGCCGCCGCAATTGCCGAACACGGCGGTAATCTGGGGAATCACACCGGATGCATTGACCTGGCACAGATACAGCTCCCCAAAAGCGTTCAGCGCATCGGCGGCCTCCTGCAGCCGCATACCGGCACAGTCGATCATGCCGATCACCGGCGCGCCCATCTTCATGGCCATCTGATACAGATGAACGATCTTTCTGGCATGCATTTCTCCCACGGAACCGCCCAGAACACCGGAATCCTGGCTGTACACATAGACCAGGCTTCCGTCGATGGTTCCGTATCCTGTCACCACGCCGTCCGCCGGAGTCTCCTTTTGAGGCAGGTTAAAATCCGTATTCCTTGCCGTGACATGGCCGCCGATCTCGATAAAGCTGCCAGGGTCCAGCAAGTTCACGATACGCATGCCTGCTGATGCTGAATTACTCATGTCGCAAACCTCCGTCTTTCATTATAATTCCGTAACTCCCTTTCCGGGCGTATACGGTCGTTGCCGTTATTTACGAAAATGAAGGGCACACGGGCAGATTTCCATGCCGGGCTGCCGGCATTTCGCCCTTTTTGCACACCCCATCTTTGATTCATTCATTATTTTATTATGAATCCTCTTTTTTTTCAACGGTAATATGTACTAGAATTTATACAATCAGAAAAAAATACTGGACTTTTTGGCGGTTTCCCCACATAATAGAAAAGGAAATCGTATTAAAAATTTTTATATCATAAATCGGAGGCCATCAATGAAATATATTGTAATTCTAGGCGACGGAATGGCGGACGAGCCGCTTAAAGAGCTGAACGGAGGAACCCCCCTCCAGTGCGCGAAAACGCCCATGATGGATGCGCTGGCACAGGTATCGGAAATCGGCATGGTAAAAACCATTCCCGACGGGATGAAGCCGGGCAGCGACACCGCGAATCTTTCCGTTATCGGCTATAACCCCAGGCAGTATTATACCGGCCGCTCTCCCCTGGAAGCGCTGAGCATCGGCGTGGATATGAAAGATACGGATGTGGCCCTGCGGTGCAATGTGGTAACACTCTCGGAGGAAGAAAACATTCCCTATGCCAAACGCACGATCCTGGACCACAGCTCCGGAGAAATTACTACCGGGGAGGCAGACCTGCTGATTCAGGCGGTAAAAGAAGTATTTGAAACCGACACCTTCCATTTTTATACCGGTACCAGCTACCGGCATCTGCTGATCTGGGAAAATGGACAGATTGTGGAGGCCACGCCGCCCCACGACGTACTGAGCCAGACCGTCGGCCAGTATCTGCCGGAGGATGCCGCGCTTCGGGAAATGATGGAAAAAAGCTATGATATCTTAAACCGGCATCCGGTAAATCTGAAACGGGCCGCCGAGGGAAAGAACAAAGCCAACAGCCTCTGGTTCTGGGGAGCGGGCACAAAGCCGATTCTCACTTCTTATTTTGAGAAGACAGGAAAAAAAGGCGCTATGGTTTCCGCCGTGGATCTGCTGAAGGGCATTGCCGCAGGCGCACAGATGAAGGTAATCGACGTGCCCGGAGCCGACGGGTCTTTACATACGAATTATGAGGGAAAGGCCATGGCCGGCGTGGACGCACTGTTAAAAGAAGGCTGCGATTTCGCCTATATCCATCTGGAAGCGCCGGACGAGATGGGACACCAGGGCAGCATTCCCGATAAAATCACCGCCATTGAAAATCTGGACCGGCGGGTGATCCGGGTGGTGAAGGAGGCCATGGACGCTTCGGGGGAGCCTTACCGGATGCTGATTATGCCCGACCACCCCACGCCCATCCGGTGCAGAACCCACACCGCAGACCCGATTCCCTACCTGCTTTACGACAGCACAAAAACAGTGGGCGGCGTCAGCGAATACTGTGAGAAAGCCGCTGCGGAAAGTGAGATTTTCGTTCCGGAAGGGTACACGCTGATCGACAGGTTATTCGCAGAAAATTAAATGAATGGAAAAAAGGAGAGAAATCATATGGAAAAATCCAAAGTATATTTTACCGACTTCCGTACCAAAGCATTCGGCGACGGGCTTCCCACCAAGCTGCAGAAGCTGGTGAAAAAAGCCGGCATCGGCGAAATTGACATGGACGGCAAATTTGTCGCCATTAAAATGCATTTCGGGGAACTGGGCAATATCAGCTACCTGCGCCCCAACTATGCCAGAGCCGTCGCGGACCTGGTAAAAGAGATGGGCGGCAGGCCTTTCCTCACCGACTGCAACACCATGTATCCCGGCAGCCGGAAAAACGCTCTGGAGCATCTGGAATGCGCCTGGCAGAACGGCTTCACGCCCCTGACCGTGGGATGTCCCGTACTGATCGCCGACGGCTTAAAGGGCACCGATGATATCAATATCCCCGTAGAGGGCGGCGAATACGTAAAAGAAGCCAAAATCGGCCGTGCCGTTATGGATGCCGATATCTTTATCAGCCTGACCCATTTCAAAGGACATGAGATGACCGGTTTCGGCGGCGCCATCAAAAACATCGGCATGGGCTGCGGTTCCAGAGCCGGCAAGACAGAGCAGCATTCCAACGGCCAGCCCCATATTGATGAGGAAACCTGCCGCGGCTGCAAAAAATGTCAGAAGGAATGTGCCAACAACGGCCTGGTATTCGACGAAGCCACCAAAAAAATGCATGTGGACCTGTCCCACTGTGTCGGCTGCGGCCGCTGCCTGGGCGCCTGCAATTATGACGCCATCGCTTTTAACGACAGCAACGCAAATTCCATCTTAAACTGCAAGATGGCGGAATATACAAAAGCCGTGGTGGACGGACGGCCTCAGTTCCATATCTCCCTGATTGTGGATGTGTCCCCCAACTGCGACTGCCACTGTGAAAATGACGCCCCGATCCTGCCGAATATCGGCATGTTTGCTTCCTTTGATCCGCTGGCTCTGGATCAGGCCTGCGTGGACGCCTGCATGAAAGCGGAGCCCATGCCAAACAGCCAGCTTACGGACCAGATGGCCGCGCCTCATTTCCACGACCATCACGATCCGTTTACCAACTCCACGCCAGAGTCCGAATGGAGATCCTGCCTGGATCACGCGGAGAAGATCGGGCTGGGCAGCAGGGAGTATGAGTTGGTTGTGATCTGATATAAACCGCGCATAACCGCCGGCAAAAACATATCATTTTCATAAACACAAAGGACTGTCCGTTAAAGGAGCATTGCGATACTTTTCCGGACAGTCTTTTGTATGTTACTTAAAAAACATGGAAATCATTTTTCTTAATTTATTTTCCCTTTTCTTTCGAAAACATCCCTTTCACACTGATACTGCTGCGAATCCTTTTCCGGAACATCAAAAAACCTTGCGCAAACAGCGCTTTATTCCTTCATAATATCAGAAAACACACCTGCCAATCCCGCAATTTTTTCTGCAATCCCATTCCCGTCATCTCTTATCTTTTGATTCGGAGCTTTCAGATTTAACTGCTTTAATCTTTTTTGTATTGCCATTCTTCCATAAAAAAATCTCCATCGCTGCATATTAATCTGAGCGGCAAACCAGACCAGCTCGGAATATGTCATTTTATATTTGGGAATTAATACACGGACCGCACTGCCGCCATTCCCCCTTGCCATAAATCTCCACGGCTGAATACATGCCTGTCCGAAACAGGTGACAGTGATGCCCCCCTGTTTAAAAACCTCGCCTTCAATATCATCAACCAGCCTGATAATACTGTTTTGCGGATCACCTGATGAAACATACGGGCATGAACCGGCAAGATAATTGCTTTCCCCTCTGGATTTGCCGCCTGAAACGATGAAAAACGTTTCAACACTGCCCTCTTTTCCATAAGGAATTTCCGGCAAATCATCTCCAAAAGCAGGAAAACACTCTATTACTTCATCCGATATTTCTTCTACACAGACAGAAGCTGTCAAAATTGATTTCGTCACATTTTCTCTATATGTATTTTGTTCGGATTCGGGAAATTCCGGCTGCGGCAAATATTGTTCCGGTGAAAATTCTGCTCCCTCGGTCATTAATTGTGCCGCCCGAACAACAGTAACCAGCTCTGATTTTATCTCTTTCTTCCGCATAAATTTTTTAAAAAGCGCTGACACTTCCGGCAGCTGAGAACCTTCTGCTTCAACACGTTTCCCCTTCTGCTTCCTGTATCCGTCATTCCAGATTTTTGCCATAAATACAAGATCGCTTTTTGACTGAGGACGGTGTGCCTGCGCAACCATAATCGTAGTATCAACCGCCGTAGGATAAAATAAATCTCCCGGCAGACTGATCATCCCAAGAACAGTATGCTTTTTTAAAAAATTGTTTCTCCACCGCGCGTTGTCATCATCAGCAAAAATACCGGACTTTACGACTACTGCCATCAGCCCCATAGTCTGAAGGGTATTCATCGCCGCGGTGATAAAATCTCTCTCCGGTTCTTCCTCCTGCGAAAACGGCGGATTAAGTAATGCCTTCGAAAACTTATTTGATACGCCGGCGATGCTTTTTTCATCAAAACAGCTTATATTTTCTATATGACTTTTTCCGTCTCCTCTGAAAAACATATTCAATGCGGCCAGCGACCACACAGTCGGATTTGTATCAAATCCGTAAAGCGATTCCCGTACGATTTCCGAAGGAATCCCCATCTCCTTGGCCGTTCTTATCATTCTGTCAAATGAAGAAACCAAAAAGCCGCCAGAACCGCATGCGATATCAATCACCTTATCTTTCGCCGTAACATTAATCAATTCCGCGCAATATTTTGTGATATGTCTGGGTGTAAATACAATTCCCAAAGAATTGTTGTCATATCCATATCTTATAAACGCCTCGTACAGCAGACCAAGAAAATCCGTATCTGTCTGCAAAACAGACTTAATATTTAATTTTTTTAATAAGAAAACAATCTTGCCTATTTTGTCGGCTAATCGGTTGTAATCTCCTACGGTTAATTTTAATGTTTCAATTAACAGTTCTTTTTTATTTTCCTCAAAATGATCCGTCGACTTTATGGCGGAAGAAACCAGTTCATTAATTGAATCCAGTTCTCTGCCTTTTTCCAAATTAATCTCGCCCCAGTACAAAGCTGTTATCACCGCTCCCAATACTTTTGGCCTGAGAGAAGGTTCGATTTTAGCGGATCTCAGAATAGATGACAGCTCAATCGCAGTACTGATATAATCCGATATTTGCGGAATGGAAACTTCCGTTGTTCCATTATTGGTTAATAATGCCCCTTCCACCTCAAAAACACTGGGAAAACCGGTCAGCTCATATCCTTTGGAAGTTAATGCCTTCCACGTCTCCCCGTTCCGGAAAAAAGACTTGAACAGATATCCATGGTCTTCTTCCCCGGCCACTCCCACGGCAATTTTAATATCGTACTTTCCTTTTTTATTGATTAAATCCGCATAATGAATTGCTTCATTTACCGCATCATTTATCTTTTTTATATCATTTTTCGCTTCAACCACAATAACCGGAACAGATTTCTTGCAAACCAGAAAATCCGGTTTTGTTCCTTCCAGTCCACAGTCCGGAAAAAAATCCTCTATCTCCTGTTCCTCTAAAAAATCTCCGCCTTTTTGAGGATGTTTTATATCCCATCCTTTTTGTGAGGCTGTATCTCTAACCAGATATCTGCATCTGGATTCAGCTCTTTTGCCCCTTGCCATACTTCTACCTCCGATTTCGTTCCGCTGCTGTTTTCATAAACCATTTGATTCCACAATATTTTATCACAGTCTTATGAATCAACTTTGCTTTGAAGCCCTCATATGCCCTCAGATCGGCCATGCAGCGCAGTTGAAACATACACAACGGGCGCTTACATTTCATCTTTTTTCACCAATTCTGCGTCCCATATCTGCTCTTTCCATGGCCGAACATCAGTTTACATACTCATTATATGGCGAACTATCCGGAAAAACAAGCACATTTTATGATATATTGCCGCTAATTCTGCATCCTGATCTGCTCCTCCCTGATCAGCGGATACCGGACCAGTTCTCTCCCGTCCAGATTTTCCCGATGCATATCCACCGCCGAGATCTGATGGTTGTCATAAGTCGTATAATAATAAATGCCCCGGTCCCCATTGCAGCAGGATGTAAAAAGAGTCACTTCGTACTGACCGTCTTTCAGCTCACAGCAGCCTTTCTGCTGCTCCACGGAACCCAAAATATGAAAGAACTGATTGACGCTCTCCGACTCCCCGTCGCCGCAGACGGAATTCATCCTGACAAATGCCGCCCGCACAAACCGTGACTGGGAGGACAAATCGCCGGGCAGCCCCAGCGCGCCCATTCCCTGGCTGTACTGATTCAGCGTAAGTCCTTTGGCAAAACAGTCGGTCGGCGATTTCACGGACAGCCGCATATAATTATTCAGGGCAAACATCTGCATGTCAAAAGGGGGATTGTTGGTCAGTACGCCCACCGGGTTCTCATAAACCCGAACCCCGGACGCCACCGATTCCACGGTAATCGCTTCCTCCCTGTCGGCGATAATCCAGTGCAGCTGGGCTACAGGCAGCTGCTCGCTGAAAGAAACATCCCAGAAATTCAGCCTCTCTAACAGCCTTCTCGTCTCTTTTACCGTGGCACACTGGCCCAGAATCCAGGGTATCACCTCAAACTGAGCGATATTATCCTTCCCCCTCACTCTGCCGTGATACACTGCGTTTCCCGGGAAATTCAAGCCCGCGATCCCCAGTCCCTTTTCATTGACGGCGTCATAATATAAGGGATACTCCTCCGCCACATGAGCCATACCGATCAT
>Ga0137306_101653_pt1 | contig 21711 bp, 26 predicted proteins | sample Inofroosms_March_FD_97187 | JGI IMG/M metagenome (GOLD analysis project Ga0137306, IMG submission 97187) | Mouse cecal microbial communities from Vienna, Austria - N-Acetylneuraminic and N-Acetylglucosamine D2O microcosms_March | ecosystem: Host-associated > Mammals > Digestive system > Large...
GAAATTACTTAAAAAATGCTGTACTTATCTCATTTATAATTAGCTCCAAGATTATTAACTGCAACCAATATATTATCCTATTATGATATAATATAGTCCTCAAAGTCTAAATTAAGTCTTTCAAAAATCGTTTTAATCTTAATATACAATTCACTCAATTTATCATAGATATACTCATTCCACTCTACATAGTAAAAAAAGGTGTTCTTAACTAAATCAGCATATAATGATATTAAATATTCAGACAGGATATCCTTATTATTCAGTAAAATATCCAATAGTTCATTTATGTTTTCCTCTACCGCCTTTATATCCTCTTGCACTTCAGCTATACAGCAGCTTGCTCTATATTTACCGTATAATCCCTTAAAATATTTATCTGGAACATACTCTTTTGTATAAAATTCTAAAATATCGCTATATATCGTCATAGATTTTTTCAGTCTACAAATATCATTATTTTTGACTCCTCCATCAAAATATAATTGCGCTAATTGAAAATTACTTAAATAGGAACCAGAAATATCACCAATCTTCTTTCTTTCTTTTATAATATCTTTCAATAAATCTTTAACTTCTTCAAAATCTTCTTCTGTTCCACTTCTTTTATAGTTACTTGCAAGCAATCTTGCTTTATTAGAAAAGCACTCATAATACTTCATTTTGTCATCTATATTTTCATATGCTTTCAATGCTTTATCATAACAATCTCTTGCTACTTCAAAAGCTTCTATTCTTCCCCTCTCACTGATTAATCGAGAATAGATATTGCCTAAATTATTATATATCAATCCATATCTATCAGGGTGATTACTTAAAGAAGTTAATCTGGAATCCAAAGCATTATTATAAGACTCTATCGCATTATCTGCTAATTGCTCGAAATCTTCCTCCGAAAACTCAAGTAGTTGCTCAAAACATCTTCCTGCATTTGCAAAATATCTATATGCAGATTCATAATCAATACCTTTATCTATTAATTCTTCTAAAGTGCCAATAATAAAATAACACTCACTTTCTTTAATTAAATAATCCTTAGCTTCTTTTCCACTACTATAATAGCTTGCACCGTCTAGCAGTAATGCATAATCCAAATACAATCTATATCTCTGTGGATCATCAATACTTTTTATCTTATCTTTGAGAATGCCTTTGTCATACAAATCTATGCCCATTTTATAATAGTCAATTGTTCTTTCTAATTCACTTAATTGCAGACATGCATTTGTATAAAGAAAATAGAAATCATATATATATTCCTCTTTCTGGTTTTTCCAATTATCTTGAGCTTCCTTTAAGCAGCAAAGTCCTTCTCGTAAATGACTTTTTTGCTTACTTTCCTTCAAATCCTGTGCTAAATAAATATAACACTTCCCCAAGTATAAATTTTTAAGAAATGCCTCTTCACCAGATAAATTATTTGTTTCCAATTCAAATAAAAGTTCTTTCGCCCTTTCATACTCACCTCTCATTATTAGATTCTGCACTTTCTTAATTATTTTTTCATTATTACCAATTCTCTCCTTTTCCCAATCCTTCCCGTTATCCTGCATTGCATTAATCGTTGAATTGTCATAGGCAACATTCACTTGTCCTCCCTCATAGACATTGACAATTGTTGCTGTTTCTTTGTCATTTCCCATAACTATCTCCTCATCCGTGTATATTCAAAATATTCTATTTTCTTTATCAATGTATATGTAAATTAATAAACTCCTGCAATCTCTGCAAATTAGCTGCTAATGTTGGAATTCCATTCGCTATTGTAAACATCGGAGCAATTAAGGCTAAGCAATTCCTCAATCTACTCACCTTTGGTTCTGGCTTTATCAATTCCTCCCTTGCCATTTCTATAGCATCTACAATTTCATCTGCATCTTCCTTTTTTAGATCTGTCAAATTTTCTATGATTCCCTTTATAATATCATCTAATTCTTTTCCGTTAACACCATTATTCTGAGTCGCATGTATAGTCGCATTTCCACTTGCAACATTAACCTGTCCACCATTTACATTCCATACAATATTTTCATCTAATCCCATATCAATTCCCACCTTTGTCAAATAATCTTCAATATTCCCAATCAAAACCAACAAAACCCTGCTATTAAATTCTTCTACATTATCTTGCCATTTACTTTCACCATAAATACTATGAAATGAAAAATGTGGTGCTTTTATATTATCTAAAATATATCTAAGTACTGTATAAATTTGATAGCTTTCCTGTTCTGTAGATGGACCAAAATCAAACATATACCCTTCCTTATGAACCACAAGATTCCATTCTTTTTCAACATCAAATTCAGGAGTATAACCCAAGTTAATATAATTCTTAATAATTTCATTATTGTCTATATAATCTATAAACTTTTTTAAAACCATTTTATACTCATCAAAAGCAACTCTCATCATCCTACTAGAAATACTATTAAAATCATGTAATATTTTCTTCAATTCCTTTCTATTCAATTCCATAATCCATCACCCCACAATATGGACAATAACTGCCGCTCATTTTTAAAATTGACTTTATCTTTGCTTGCATTTTGCAACAAATATATTCTTTCTTTTCTAATTTTTCTGTTCTTAACATTATTGGTTGCTCATTTTCCTTTTTATAATCACTCTCAATCTTAAATTGAAGTATACTACCTTTACTACTTTTTTCTAGTTCTTTAAATTCTTCTGTTAAAAAATCATTCATATAATTATTTACTTTTTTCAGTGCCAATTCCAATACATCTTCTGTGATATAATTATCACTGCTTAATCCACAAGCTGGGCAATATATTGAGAAAACACTATCCGATTGAAAATCGCTAGGCTTAAGTTTAAATAAATTTCTACATATAGGACATTTCATTAAAACAAATCCTTCATTATCTGTTGGTATACTGATTTCAAAATTCATTTTATCTTCCGTTCTCATTCAACTCATTTCATCTACAACATATCTTCTGTCTGCAATTATTTCCCCTATCATAATTTGCTGCTCTAGTCTATTCTTGAACCTTCAATAATATTATCTTATTCACTTGCTTTAACTCCATTATTCTGTGTCGCATGTATTGTTGCATTTCCACTTGCAAAATTAACCTGACCCGCATTTACATTCCATACATTTTTTTCATCTAACCCTATATCAATTCCTACTTTTCCCCTATTTATTTGCTTAGATAATGCAATGGATACTTTATTTGCCAAATCATCTTTGCTTGTCCACCACTGAACCATTCTTCCACTCTTTACTTCATCTTTAAACCTCTCTAACTTTTCCTTCCCATCTGCATCCTGCTCCATTTTTTTAGGTGTAACAGCAACACAATCATCTATCAGAAATGCTAACACAGGTATTTTCTGTTCCAATGCATAGCGAAATTCCCTATGCGTATAACTTATTCCAGCATATTCACCTTCTTCAATCACACTTCCATATCTATGACCAATAATCAAAACATAATAATCAGAACTATCTATGGTCTCTCTAATTATTTCCCATTGATCCTCATCTGCAGCACTGAACATTTCCATACCAATAGGGAACTGATACATAGCCAAAATTACATCTTGAACTTTTTTCCTTTCTTCCTTTAAATCTTCATATGTAGAGCTTATAAAAATCTGATACTTCTTTTCCATAAAATTATATCCCCCATATATCTTATCTTAACATAAACCCAATTTTATATTGTTTCAGTTATTAGTCATTTGGTCCATCGTATACGCCTAGACCAACTGACACGTTAGTGTCAATTCCATCTATTACTCCCAATGAATTCTCATAATATGTCCAAATAACACAATTATCAATATTACTCGGTGCTGAATCAGCACTGTATACCCATTTATAAAATTCATCGAAAGTATCATCTGGAAATTGTTGGAACCAATCTAGTTGTCCCACTATCATCGGTGCATATCCCTTTTGCTCTATTCTAGTACAAAAATATTTAATTAAATCTATGTATTCTTTCTGATGTTCTGGTGTTGATAATTCATATGTTCTATAATTCTCTAGACAGTCTAATTCGATTCCAATAGGATAATCTAAACTGTATCCTTCAATAGCTTTTAAGATCTCATTAATTTCTTCCTCCATTTCATCCTGATTTATTGCCTGAGAGAAAAAATATACTCCAGCTTTTATGTCATTGGCACTTACTCCATCCATATTCTCCTTAAATTTTGAATCTGATCGTAACTTACCGCCCACATACCCTCTGCTGCCCACACGGATAATTGCGAAATCCACTCCATCTGCTTTTGCTTTTTCCCAATCTATATCACCCTGATATTGAGATACCGTAATTCCAAGTTCTGATGGTGAATTTTTTAAAAACCGCCTCGTATTGTCCGTGTTTTCCTCATATCCCCACTCCCAATCAATTACTTTACCATTTTCTTCTATATTTTGGCTTTCTTCTTTATTTATGTTCTCCTGCACGTTATCCTCGTTCAATTTTACACTTTGACTCTGTTGATCTTTATCTTCATCTAATTTTATATTTTTATCCTCTTTGACATTATCTTTGCTCAATTCCATGCTCTTACCTTTTTTTTCATTATCTGTATATATTCCTGTATTATTACTCACTTGTGATTTATCTTTAATACGATTGTTCAAAAAAACTCCCCCCGACAATAACAGTACACAAAGTACCGTAACACTTCCTATCCGTAATAAAATTGTTGTTTTCACTTTTCTTCTAATTCTTATTAGTTGCTTCAATTTCTTACTTAATTCGATAATTCTCTCTTGAAGTTCTTCCTTATTTTCATCCAATTCTTCTACTGTTTTATTAAGTTCTTCTATCTTCTTTTGTGCTTCATTCTCTTTCAAATTTAACCCTGTAATTTCCCTTTGAAGTTCTTTCCTATGTTCATCCAATTCTTCTACTGTTTTATTCTGTTCTTCTATCTTTCTTCGCACTTCATCCCCTAGCAAATTTAGTTCTGCAATTTCCCTTTGAAGTTCTTTCTTGTTTTCATTCAAATTTTCTATTGTTCTATTTGACTCCGTTATCTTTCTTTGCACAACATCTTCTTCTGAATTTTTCGTTCTTATCCATCCTGGCCTGTTTTTCCTGCCAATTTGTTTAATCAAAGAATTCATTACTTTGGTTGCCAAGTCATCTTTACTTGACCATTCTTGAATCATTCTTCCATTCTTTACTTCTTCAATAAATTGCTCCAGCTTTTCCTTCTTATCAGCATCTTGCTCTGTCTTTTCAAGCGTAACAGCCACACTATTATCTATCAGAAACGCTAGCACAGGTATTTTTCGTTCCAAAGCATAACGAAATTCCTTTTGCGTATAACTCAATCCAGCATATTCCCCTTCTTTAATTACGCTTCCATACCTATGACCAATGATTAAAACATAATAATCAGAACTATCTATAGTATCTCTTATTATTTCCCATTGCTCTTCATCTGCAGCACTAAATATTTCCATTCCAATAGGAAAATGATACATAGAAAGAATTGTATCTTGAACTTTTTTCCTTTCTTCCTTTAAATCCTCATATGTAGAACTTATAAAAATTTGATACTTCTTTTCCATAAAGTTATGACCTCTCTACCATATCCTGTTGCAATTTAAACTCTATTGTCTTTGTACTTCCACCAGTTCTTCTTATCAGTTCATCTTGACCAATTACTTTTACAAGATTGGCAATCTTTTTCCCTAATTCTTTCTTGTCAGGATAAAAAACTGTAGTTTTTACATTATCATTTAAAATCAATTGTCTAAGAATATCTTTATCTGTTACATCTAATGAATGACCAAAAATATAAAGATTATGCTTGGGATGCTTTTCCTCGTATTCTTTATCATATTTAAAAGCAAGTTTCTCAAACTGTTCCCATCTATAAAGATTATCACTTTCTTTACTTACTAATTCAAAACTAATTTGATCTTCAATCATAAATTTTCTACTATAAGCAGAATATTCAAACTCTTTTCTTATATCCGCACACCAATTTACTGCTAATTCTTCACAATCCTTATATATTCTTTGATAGAATTTCTTAAATGCAATAAAATCTGTATTTTCATTTCTCATAGTATCTGAAAGATATTCATCAATTCCTAAAACCATATTATTTGTTTCTACTGTATTTTCAATTTTTGCTTTTCCATGGAAATAATCATATTCAATCTCATCTTTTACATCATAAATATTTCTGTATGTATCCGTATAATTAAATGATAAAATGTAGCCTATTTCCTCTAAACTTTCTATATCTGGAGATCTCCGCTCGACTTCAATCTTTTCAACATACTCGCACAAATATATTTCAAATGCTCTAATTAACTTATTTAAATCGCTCAACAATCTATCTCTTAAATCTTTAAATGCCATTTGTGACTCGTAAAATTTTCGATTAAGGAAGCCATTAGAAAGCCTTTCAAATTCATCTTCCAATTTATAAACTTTAGATAAACCATGCATATCTTTATCTATCGCTTGAATCACATTTGATATTTCACTTTCAAAATCAATCCAATTTTCCTTTTGATACATATTGCACTCTAAAAAATAATCAATCCAAATATTATCATACAACAATTCATTACATATTTTTTCATATGGAAAAACATTTTGGTTTCCTAGCATACTTCTATCAATTATTAGTTCTTTAATTTTATCATTTACATTCCCTCAATCCACATCTTTAAAAGTTTCTTCCTTTTTTACTTTTACAACCTGTTCGATTACATTTACCCAATCCAAAAAATCCCCATACTTCGTAGGCAACCCATGTGCCAGATCAAACCCATTCCCGATCAAAAGTATATTCATAAGCCGTTTCTCCAATATTTTACAGATACAAAATAAATCCTATACAGTTCTTTATAATTCCCAACCACTCTGTTCCTCATTTAAATGTTCTTTTACTGATTCCCTTTTTATGTTTTTAACAATACATTCCCAAAGATAACTAATAAATAACATAATAAGCGGAAACAGTATTAATAGTAAGAAAATATTAGTTAATCCTTGAAACATCATTTCTATGTTTTCATAAGAAATCAATCCGCTGTCAGTCAATTTACTTAAATCGCATAGATATAATCCCTTTAAAACCAAAAACATACCATAGCAGATAAATGGATAAAGAATAAATAAGCTCATAAAATTAATTACATGTATAAGAAATCTAATTTGTTCGCTTAATTGATATCCTTCTTTTGTACTTGTTTGTTTAAAACAATTACCATCTTTCATTTCTTTCACTCTCTTCACTTTCTTCACTCCTCATCATTTCTGTAAAAGAGAAAATGAAAGCAGAAGTAGCAGAATATTAATGCCAGACATGCTGCAATAAAATCCACAACGACATTATCCGTCACCAAAGTTACGATAAATGTTAGTCCTGCCAATGCAAATATATAAATCATCAATTTTGCAAACTTTAACCGATGATTAACAAGTTCAACTATCATAGCAGAAAGCATTGTTGGATAAAAGCAATTGACAATAGTTTTTGAACTGCTTCCTATATCAGGAAAACATACAAAATGTTCAAAAATATAACGCAACATAATCTTACCATCAATAATTGAAAATAAATATTCTGTCATGCCTGCCAGTAATGATATTACCAAAGACACTCCTATAGCTTTTACAAATTCTTCGTTTTTCATTTTCTCTTACTCCAACATATGTATTCCATACTTTCAAAACTGAGAAAAAATGTTTCACTAATTTATCACCTTTAAACTCAAGCGCTTCAAGACTACATTCATAAGTCAACTCTATTATATCTTTATTGCAATATGCTGTCAATTACTGCCAGCTAATGTCGAACAATCTGAATGATTGCATCACATCCTCAATACACCCACAGATATTTCCACACTTTTACTTTCGTGCCCAAGCAGCACGTTTCTAATTCCTTCTCTCTGGAAAATTTATTTTTCGTATGAGATACTAACAATATGAAAATCATAAAAGGAGGAAATTTATATGGAAAGATTCGTTATAGACCAAAAAACTAACACATTAGTCAAATGTAATCACAGCATGATGTGGGAAAGGCTGGATTACCTTATTATCCCGCATCAATACAAGGGAAAGCAGATTGATCGCATTGGTCCCCACTGCTTCGATCATCTGATAATCAACCTACTCTGCATAGAGGAAGGTGTGGAATATTTGGAAGACGAAGCATGTGAAAACTCCCATATCTATAATGTAAAACTGCCGAGAGGATTAAAGATTGGCAAAAGATGCTTTGCAGGCAGCCAACTTGAAGATATACTACTTCCAAAGAGCCTGCATATCATTAAAGAAGGAACCTTTTCAAACTGTAAAAACCTGAAATCTATTTGGGCACAGCGTGGTTTAAACACGATTTCCTATGATGCCTTTAACGGATGCAAAAGCCTGAAAGAAGCACATTTCCATATTTTAAAGAATGTCAGAGACAGGGCATTTGCAGGATGCAGCAGTCTGGAAACTCTGGATTTAGGATATCAAATTAAAGAATTGGGAAGCCATCTTTTCAACGGCTGCGATTCCCTTAAATCTCTTGAAATACAAGGCAGCTTTGACAAATTGGAAAAATGTACTTTTGCAGGTGCAGATGCTTTAGAATCCCTGTCTTTGTGGACTCATGCGGATTCCCTGTACTTCCCGCCTGACGGGTTTCAAGATACCTGTCTGAAGGAGATTTCCTTGATAGGCGATTTTGAGCCAATCGTGGAAAAGAGGTGCTGTTTCCCAGAGGATATTGTTTTAAAAATGTCCTATGGGCAGAAGGCTTTAGAAATTCTTGGCTATTACTTTGATGTAGACATCGTTGCATAATTCTCTACAGTGTTAAGAGGGAATCCGTTTGGACTCCCTCTTCGCTATTGAATTTCTATCGAAAAATCTTCATATATCCCAACATATGCCTTATCATTAAATGAATGCTTCTCCATAGCTTCCTTTTCTGTAGGAAAACATTATGCAGTAATTCAGCATCAAACATGGTTAAGTGCCATTTTCTACATTTGTTTCTTTTTCCTCTAGTTCTTAAGCAAACTGCAGTAAGGCTTCAACAAGGGATTTCCTTTCGTAGAATTCTGTATTCTTTAACTCATCAGTCAGGCGAATCAATTCTTTTATTAGAGCATAATCATCCATACCATATTCATCTGCAATTTCTTCTAATTTAGTTGAATCCTTTAATACATCAAAGCGATCCTTTCTGTGCTCTTTTTGCATTTCTCTGGCAATCAAAGACCATCGCATTATTCCAAGAAACTCATAAGCACTTCCATCAAATTTATATTCTTCCATAAAAATACTCCCTTCATACATATTTCAGGAGCAATCATTCTGTCTATGTAAAATACTGCCTATCATGCAATAAATCTGTTGTATTTCTGTCTTTTTACGTTATAATGATACAGAAATCAAGTGTGTGAGGTGAATGATTGCACACTTTATTTTATAGGCAGATGTTTTCGCATCCGCCTTTTTTATTATATTGTTACTCATTATACAGGCAATTTTTTACGATTACAATAGATTTTATGTACAATCAAAAGTTTTTTGGGCACAAAAGTAGGCACTGGATAATGCATTCCAATGCCTTTGTTTTTAATATGTATCTATGTACTTAAAGTTTAATTATATAAACTTCAGTCCATTTCAAAATAATTTATATTTTATATCTAGTAATACTCTTCCAATTTGCAGGAAACCCCATATATTTAAGCAATTCATTCTCACTTAATCTGTTGCTGTTTTTAAGATATTTAATTATCGTATCCACAAGCACTTTTTTAAATGCAAGAAAATCTTCTTTAGGCAGCAAATATCTAAATGCAATCACCAAGCTAAATAAATCTCTTTTACCACAAATATACTGCTCTCCGATTTGGGGAATTCTTAATTTCTTATGAATAATCGTATTTGGTATCTCTGAATGCGCATAAGACGAAAACAGTCTTTCATTATGGGCACACATATTTCTGAAAATTACCAACACTTTTAAATATTGCTCCAATTCCTTTTCATTCACATGTACAAAATTATGACTCACTTTACTTCTTACACTATGCTCTGAAAGGGCATATAGGCTGGAAATATTCCCTATAGTCAATGCATTTACTAATATTCGTAAGGGAACATTCCCTTTTATACTCCTATGATGATTTATATATTCATGTTTATTACCATGCAAGACCCTATCTAAAATCTTTACCAATTTTTCAACTTCATCAGTGTTGGCTGGGACATTGTTATAATTATCCTTATCCAAATATTCTAATTGCGAATTCCCATGTTCCTCACTAAATGCATATGCGATAGAAACAGCTACTCTTCTCTCTATCTGGCATAGATATGATAAAAACAGTTTTTTTAACTGAATATCAAATTGATACAAAGCAAATACATCATCAAAAGTTGTATTATTCACATATTTTCTAGTACTGGGATTTGTAAAAGGTACTTTGTAACCACCAATAATATTAAAGTATCCACATTCCTTTAATTTTGCTTCCGCAAATACTAAATCATTAATGATTAAATCTTTATCATTCACAAGTTTATTCAATAACTGTTGATATGTTAGAAATGTTTCAATTATCATTGGCATAGTATTCCTCTTTCTCAAAAAAAAGAGAACCCCGTAGGGCTCTCCCTCGGCCTCAGGCATCTCAAGTTTCTGAAGCCTTATCCATTGATTAGATTATAACAGTAATCGGCTATTGCTGTCAACTGTTTAATTTTCTAATCAATACTATTATATACAGTAAAACTATTTTATATTCATAATAAACAAATAATATAATCTTAGTCAATACTTTCCTAAAATTCTTTCATATCTTCCTGTCGCTTCATACCCTCACATACTCAACCTCCATCTGCAAAATTTCCCCGCAATATTCCTTCCCCTGTATATCTGAATCTTTATAACTGTTCGTCACAACCTCACAGCACACCATCTCCCCTGTCTTTACGGAAGTGTATACCACGTCCACAGCGCTGATCAGCCCTGCTTTCCACAGATCCATATAATAATCATATTGGTCATAATCGCCCTCCTGCTTCATCTGCTCCAATGCCTCTTCCATCTGGTCCCTTGTCTGCCATTCTGCCTGTACTGTCTCAATCTCCTTCTTATCAAGACTGCATATGATCTCTGCCACCTTGCAGTTATGCTCCGCAGCATGAGCATTCTGGCATCTGCTTATCCCATACTTTTTCTCAATGAAATCTTTCCCCTTCTTTGTCAGCGCATAACTCACGTTGCTCCTTGGACTCTTATTATATCTGGATGGATACGTCACCTTTTCGATCAGCTTATCCTTCTCCATATTTTTAAGCCTGCTTGCTGATATGTCTATTTTAGCGGCATCTTCCTGTCTGACATTTCCTGCTATGGAAAGCACTTTAAAAAACCTCTCATCCTTCGGATACCAATGCTTGATATGTTCTTTCAAATATTCTTCACCTCCTCACTCATGCGAATTTTATCTATATAAAAAGCAGGGACATCTTAAAAAAGACATCCCCACCCAAAATTACTTTTGCTCTTCATCTGATAAATTCAGATGAATCCTGTATATCATTGTTCCTGTTTACCACTTTTCCTATATAAGCACTTCCCTCGTAACATTACTCTGTAATCAAAGCATCCTGATGTCAACTAAGTTGGCGTTAGGCAGGTCTGCAAGATACCATGTATCCTGTACCCTGTATGGACTGTCGAAACATCTCCTTTTTAACAATGCTAAACAGCACCCTGATATTTTATAAGAAGTATAGATTATGGATGAATGCCTTTATCAAGGCTCCTTTTCAAACAGTCAAAAATGACTTCCTTTTCTCTATACATTGTCATTATAAAAAATGGATTCCAATAAATAACCAAGTTACCAGATAGGGTACTGCTCCAGAACATTCCTATCTGAAACTCCAATTATTTTGCCCGCATAACTTTCTACAATATATAAACCACAACTATTTTGGCGGATAGCAGGTTGTAAGAGATACAAAAATGTAACCCGCTGGCATCATACCAGCACAGGCATCCCTATGCCTGAAACCTATTGGACTGGCAGACATCAAACGTGAGGTGTCTGCTTTTTTGTCCACATTCACCCCGAAAGGAGAACACATGAACAGAGAAACAATGAAACACCAGATCTTGGAAGCACTTTCTAAGAAATTAGGCGACGGCTACCACGGCACTCTCGAAAAAGTGCAGAAAACAAACATTGATCTGGATGGACTTACAATCTTGAAAGATGGGGAAACCATCACCCCGACCATTTATCTGGAACCTTTTTACAAAGCTCTGGAAAATGGCGTATCAGTTGATGATGTCACTGACAGGATTCTGTACATTTATTTCAATGCCAGAACCTATAAGGAACAATTTGACATTACATCACTGTCTGACTTTGGTTATGCAAAAAACAAATTGTACGTCCAGTTGATCAACAGGCATCTCAATAAAAACCTGCTGCGGAACATCCCCCACACCATGTTTCTTGACGATTTTGCAGTCGCAGTCCGCTGCACAGTTGAAGCATCTGAAGAAAACTATGCAAGTTTTATGGTACATAACAGCCATTTAAACATCTGGCAGGCAGACAGTGAAACTGTCCTGTCTCTGGCAATCAGCAATACACTGGCAAAGCATAATGTGGACCTTATGCCGTTAGAACAGCTCATCAGGGAAACAGGTTCCATTGCCCCTAAAGAATTTCCTGCTGACTGCAGGATATGGTTTATGAGCAACCAAAAGCGATACTTTGGTGCGGCTGCTGTACTGTCCGATGATGTCCTAAAAGATTTTGCCGATAAGCACGGCAGTTTCTATGTCATCTTTTCTTCCGTACATGAAGTGCTGCTCATGCCATCACCCAACAACTCTGGTATTGACAGCCTTACCAGACATAATCAGGATGTGAATGCGACGCTTTCCGAAGAAGAGATCTTGGGCACAAAGGCTTACTTTTACCATAAAGGCAGAGGGTTTGTTTTCTAACCCCATATGTGACGCAACAGATTCCATAAATTATTTTTACCCTAAAAAAAAGAAAGGATAAGCATATCAAAGATATGCGGGTATGAACATGAACAAGATCACATTGACAGGAAGACTCACAGAGGAGCCGAAGGTAACTTACAGCGCAAGCGCAGAACCTGTTGCACGAGCATCATTCAGTTTCGCCGTCCCTGATATGTCCATGAAAAGGGATGAAGAGGGCAACTACCCAACAGACTTTTTTAGATGCACCTGCTGGGGTAAGCTCGCTGAAATCGTAGAAAAGCATTGCAGTAAGGGCACAAAGCTCCTCCTCTGCGGAAGGTTGAAAAACAACAACTACGAGAAGGACGGCCAGAAGGTCTATTCCAATGAGATTGTGATTGATTCACTGGAATTTCTTGAAGCAAGGGCGGCCAAGATACAGGATGCACAGCCGCAGGAAGCATCTGCTGCGGAACCCACGGCAGAAACGGAGCCTGCGCGAACGGAGCCACCGTCAAATGCTGTAAACTAGATTCTGCTCTTCTGAAAAATGCCATAAACAGACTGGAGGATAAACGTCTTTCCTACCTGTCTGCTTTTCAGGAAGAATCTGGAAGTGTCACCCTCAGGCTTTTATATGCTGACTCTGCATCTGTCATACAGGACTGCATGGATATAATCCACGAATCTGCCCTCGAATGTGGCATTCCCGTGGTCTGATCTGCGGTCCTGATGGACAGGTAAATTTTACAAACATAAAATTTCATTTTGCAAAGGAGAAACCACTATGATCAGAACAACACTGAACTGGACAGTAAAGAATTTAAAGAGCATGTATGACGGGAAGCATACGCTTCAGATGGATCATCCTATTCAACGTCAAAATTTACAGTGGCTGGATGATAGATTAAAACGTAGTTTGCTGATCCACAGTATACTCGCCAACTATCCTGTCCCGCCTGTCTACTGCCTGAAAGAAGCCATTTCCGAAAAGGATTATTCCTATTCGATCCTTGACGGGAAGCAGCGGCTGACCACCATCTTCGATTTTATTGACGGCAGGTATCCACTTGATACAGAGACACCTTCCGTCACCATTGATGATACTGTTTATGAATTAGGCGGTAAATACTTTACAGACCTCGACACTGAATGCCAGCAGGAGCTTCTCCGCTTCAAATTTACCATCTATGGTTTTGAGGATGCGGATGACGATCTGATAGAGGAAATCTTTTTCCGCCTCAACAACAGTACGCCCCTTTCCAAACCGCAGAAAGCCATGCCTTTATGCGGTGTTGAAAACGCAAAGTTCATCAAGTCGATCCTGTCTGACAGGTTCTTTTCGGAGATCTGCCAGTTCTCCGCTCTGCAGAGAAGGAAATCTGATGACATGTGTACCTTACTGCAGGCTATGATGCTTCTCGACAACAGGTATGAAGGGTATGAGTTCTCTTCCATCTCTGCGGATGAGATCATGATGTATGCTGCCTCCATCAAAAACAATTACTCGGAGGAACAGAAAAACAGGCTCTATGACATCATCGACTATCTTGAGAAAGTTTTCCCTGAAAAGGACAAAATGCTCAAGAAGATCAATATCCCCATCGCTATGCTCGCCGCTGACACTGCTATGGGAGATAGTTATGATCCCGTCAAGAACCTCTACCGCGTAGGACCCATGTATTTCAGACAATGGTTTTCCTATTTCTTTGCAGAGTGCTACGAAGAGTACAAGCAGTACTGCTCTTCTGGCAGCATCAAGAAGGAGAAGACCTTAAAGAGAATTGAGATCATGGGAACCTCCCTTGTCGGTTATTTTGAACTGGCAGAAGCAGACAAGGCAGAACAGGAGCCATCCTTATCAAATGAAGATGCTCCTGCTGATGAATCTGCTCTGGCAGAAGAAGGTGTTTCTGCTGACGAATCTGCGGTAACAGAAGAAGCTGTTTCTACTAACAAATCTACTTCAGCAGAAGGGGATTCTTCCCTTGAGGAGCCTGCCCCGTCAGATGACAGCAACCCCTCAACGGATGCTGATCTGGTGGAAAGTGATCCTACGGCAGATGAAGCAGAAAATGCAGTCGTTAAAGAAAATGCTGACAGCCACAAAGATGCTGGCTGCGCTTCTGTCGCTGAGGATGCTGCTTCCTATACTGCTACTGACTCTGAGCAGACAGAATTTAGCGAGAAAACGGAGGCAGAAGATCCTCCCGAAGAGCTTACACAGGACACAGAATAAATTTGTTTCAGGGATGCAGCTTTTATATGTGCATCCCTTTTTTACAGAATGGAGGACACCATGCGGATCGACTTTTATGATGCAAGGATCACAGACCATGACAGGACTGTTTTAGTGAAAGAAAAAGGCATCAATTACGAATGCCAGAAGATGGACAGCCCAAAAGAAATCTCCCTTATGCTCAAGAAACTTCTGCATATGGATGAACTGGCAGAAGAACATGTCTATCTGATCGCACTTAACAATTCGTGCAAAGTTTTAGGGATGTTTTTTCTATCCAAAGGAACCATATGCACAAGCCTTGTCAGCCCACGGGAAGTCTTTTTACGGGCGGCACTTATCGGTGCCGTCCAGATCATCCTCTGCCACAATCACCCATCTGGAAACCCTGTTCCCAGCGAATGTGACATGGAACTGACAAAACGGCTGAAGGACTGCGGGGAACTGCTGAATATCTGTCTGGCTGACCATATCATCATTGGTCATAATTCTTATCTGAGTTTCAGAGAAGCAAAACTTTTGTGAAGGGAGAACATGGCATGAAATGGTTTAATGGAATCACAACATTAAAGGAACTGCGCAAAGAATATCGGCGGCTTGTCGTAAAGCACCATCCTGACAACGGCGGTAACGAGGATGTGATCAAAGAAATCAACGCCGAATATGACCGCCTGTTCAAGAAACTAAAATACGACTATGAGCATGAGGATACATACAGCAAAGCCACGGACAAGCAGAAACAACAGTATGACTGGCAAAAAGACGCCCAAATCAGGGAGGCGATCATGCAGCTTTCCAGATTTAAGGATATTACCGTTGAGGTGATCGGCGTCTGGATATGGGTGTCAGACTGTTACCCATACAGAAAGGAGCTGAAGGCACTTGGGTTCCGCTGGGCAAGCCAGAAACAGATGTGGTACAAGCATTTCGATGACTTCCACAAGTTCAGCTCCAAGCCTGCTTCTATGTCTTATATACGGGCAAAGTACGGCTCCGTGGAAATCAAGTTTCAGAAAAAACAGGAAACGGAAACAGAAAAACTGACCAGAACATAAAAGAAAGGAGACTCATATGATCGATTTAAAAAACGCAAGTTCAAAGGAGATCGCATCCTACTTTTCCCACGAGGTAAACAACTTCTGCTTCAACCATAAAGCGACTGCGGAAGAGCTGAGAAGTTCACGCCTTATGAAAGATTTGGACCTTTGCTGGATTAGGATCTTATCAGACCCCGCCTACAGGACTGACCTGCGGAATGAGAGATCCGCACAGACAGGCAGACGGCTTGCCGAAATCCCTTTTATTGCGAAAAGGATAGCAATGACAGGCAACCTTAAGATGGAAGAAGTCGCAAAAATAATGGCAACGGACCACAGGACTTTGCAACAGACATTTTCAGGGCTTGTGTTCTACCACTTTATGATTACCTGCAATAAGAGGGAAAGCCAGACACTTCTCAAAGTCATGGGGGATTCCTTTTATAAACTGCCATTAATCTGAAAACAGGAGGACAAATTTTATGAACATAAATTTAAACGAAGTAAGGGAACATGTAGAACTCTACTTTAAAGAGAATCTTCCCAAATACACAGTATTGGAGATCAGGAGAAAATCCAGCCACCCCGATGACAGCTATCTCTTTATGGTATCAGCAAAAAATGATAACGGCACTTATGCCGTTTGGACTGGCTGGAATGAACTCAACCAGAGCCTCAATCACGGTCACTACGATCTGAAATCCGTTAAGGAATGTGAAAATATCTTTGAGGAATTCTTTTATAGAGCATAATGATACAGGGGGATTGATCTATATGACGGAATCCCCCTGTATTCCCACAGATATGCTTGAAACCATGATGATTTGATAGTATACTACAATTACACAGAAGAAAGGGGCTACAGAATGCCAAAGAAAACACAGGGTCTAAAGCCTGATACAGTACTAAAGAATTACTGGAATGACAACGGACAGTTTGCTGATTTCTTTAACGCAGTCCTGTTTGACGGTGAACAGGTGATCTCTCCCGATGAGCTGGAAGATGCCGACACGGAGGAATCTTCTATCCTTGAACACAGGGAATATGCCGAGAGCATCAAGGCATCCAGAGACAACATAAAGATCCATAAAAGATCTACCGCTTACGGGGTTGAATTAGTCATGCTCGGCATAGAATCACAGGAGCATATACACTATGCCATGCCGATGCGGGTTATGGGTTATGATTACGGCACATACAAAAAGCAGTATGACCGCAATGCCAAGAAATACCAGAAAAAAGATGAAATGACAGATGATGAATACCTTTCCAGAATGAAACGGACAGACAAATTTACTCCTGTCATCACCGTTGTTGTCTATTACGGCGATCATCCTTGGGACGGGGCTACTACCCTTCACGGGATGCTAAACATTCCTGATAAGATGAAGCCCTTTGTCAACGATTACAAAATGCTTCTTGTGGAAGCAAGGAAGAATGATCTGGTATTCCACAACATGACAAATATCACATTTTTTGATATGCTGAAAGTAGTTTTGAAAAAAGGCATCAAAAAGAATGAGGCTAAGGAAAAATTCATAGAATATGCCTTAGAACATAATGTAGACAAAACAGTGGTCATGACCGTGGCAGGAGCCACTAAACTCAAGATTGATTACAATGCGTTATCCATGAAAGGAGATGTTAATATGTGTACTTTATTTGATGAGGTTGAAAAAGAAGGAGTTCTAAAAGGAGAAATTAAGGGTATTCAGGCATTAATTGAAAGCCTGCAGGAAATGGATATTCCATACACTAAAACCCAAAATCAGTTAATGGTGAAATTCTCCTTATCAGAAGACACCGCTCAGGAATACATGGATAAGTTCTGGAAATAATCACGTTCTACTGCCCCTCCTCCGAGGGGCATTTTTATCAATCAAAGGAGATTTTATAAGATTAACTTTTGAAGAAATGGCTTTAAAATATCCCGATCAATGGCTTGGGCTAAAAATCCAATTTATCTGGATAACGATGGAGTCACATTGTTGTCCGCAGTAATTATATACACTGATAAAAGCTGTGACGAACTGCTTGAAATGCAGATTGATGGCAGAGACAGAATAATTGGCTGGTACACGACTGACAACAGCCTGCAGTTAGGAATGGCAGAAAGTGTTTAATGTAATTACACATAACATCGAATCAACCGCCAGTCTTTACTTAAAATATGACATAATCATTTAAATAAAGCAATTTCTACAATCGGGAAATTTAAATTATTATAATAGTAGTAGAAAGGAAGTCTTCTTTATATGTCAATTACAGCAACAGAACTTAAAAACAATCTTGAAAAATATCTACAGATATCTGCTACGGAAGATGTCTTTATCACAAGAAACGGAGAAGTAGTGGCAAAACTGACCAGTCCATACCATGACAGAGTGGAAACCGCCAAATCCTTATTTGGCATTCTGCCGAAAGATATAAACATCGAAGAGCTAAAAATAGAAAGGCTGGCTATGAAATAATTGCCTCTCTTGCTTCACCGCCTCTCTTTCGAGGGGCTTTTACTATATCTTTCTTCAAATATCGTATTTTCCACCACAACCCTCTATCTATCTGCCAGATTATCAATCCACTCCTTTTATCTATGATGTAAGGTAAGCCTTTCAAGTGCTTACAGACAGATAAAAAGGAGTGTGAAATCACATATGTACAGGAACGAAAATATCTCTGCCAGAACCAAAAGCAGGCTGGTGCAAATTCCGGTCGAACGGTACACCTATTCCGAAATTAACGGTATAGTTATTCCGATTTAGCGGTATGCGTTTTCCACACCGTCGGTATGCTCTTTCTTTTATTATTGTGATGTAACCATTATTCATCACAGTGTAAAGAAAGGAGCAGATTATGCACGATTACACTACTATCATTGGTGTCATAGAATTGAGGACAGCCCAGAAAAGCTATGACACAGTTCAAAAGCGATACCGTATTGGGAGAAGCGGCATTTCGCTTATCATGAACCGCTTTAAAGACTCCGGATTGTCTTTGGAGGATCTGAAGCAGATGTCTCCCGGGAAGGTCGTTGATCTAATCTATCCGCACGATAACCTTCGCCATAAAGGTATTCCTCTGCCGGATTTTGAAAAGATCCATGCACGGATGATACAGATGGGGAAACATGCCGGTCTGAGTTATCTCTGGATCGACTATAAGAAGGAAAATCCTGATGGATACCAGCTGTCTCAGTTTTATAAACTGTATGGCGACTATGTGAAAGAAACTTATGGTACTGACCGGGCATCCATGCCAGTGGAAAGGATTCCCGGTGAAAAGATGTATATCGACTGGGTTGGAGATCAGCCGGAACTTTTACTTGATCCATCCACCGGTGAACTGCGAAAAGTCCATATCTTCACAACAACACTTGGTTTCAGCAGCCTTATTTATGCCGAGGTATTTCCAGATGAAAAGCTCCCACAGTTTATTGCAGGAACGGTACATGCGCTTTCATTCTATGGCGCTGTTCCTAAATATTTGGTTCCCGATAATCTTAGGACTGCTGTTACAAAGCATACAAAGGATGAACTGGTGCTCCAGTCTGCATTCTCCGATCTGGAGAGTTTCTATGATACGATCATCCTTCCGCCGCCTCCACGCAAACCCAAAGGCAAGCCTACTGTTGAAAACCATGTCCGTTTCCTTGAGATTCATTTGGTTGAAGAGCTCAGGAAAGAAACATATACTTCGCTGGAAGCCTTGAATGCTGCAGTAAAAAGAATAGTAGCAGACATCAACAAACGACCCTTTCAGAAAAAATCCGATATCCGTGAATCACGCGGCATTGGATTCGAGAAGTATGATAAACCGCGTATGAACCAGCTTCCGGGCGGGAACTACACACTTTGCGATTACAAGTACTTCCTTAAAGTTCCTGATAATTATCATCTTGAGTATGATGCCCACTACTACTCAGTATTGTATACTTATCTGGGAAAACCTGCAATTCTCAAAGCAACTATGACAGAGATCCGCATCTGCGACGAGTACAACCGTCTGATCTGTAAGCATCCAAGATCCTACCGGGATTTCCCATTGTATGTTACCGATAGCAGTCATATGCCGCAGGAACATCGGTATTACAAAGAGGTAAATGCGCATGACGGGGCTTATTACCGCCGCTGGGCTTCTGTATACGGCGATTCTATGGTCACGTTGATAGACCGGATTCTCCGTAGTCCAAAGCACGAAGAGCAGGCTTATAACAGTTGTGCAGGAGTGCTGCATTCATGTAAGGATGTTCCGCATAACCTGATAAAGGAAGCTGCTGATAAATGTGTTGCTGCCAATGCCTGCAAATATTCTTACTTCAAGAAGGTTCTTGGTATGATGAAAAAGGAACATGCCAATGGTACAGCAGGAGCTGACGGGAAACTGCCTTCCCATCCGAACATTCGGGGAAAGGAGGCCTATAAATGAATGTCAGAGTGGAAACAGCGTTATCAGCCGAAGAACAGGTTCTGCTTTCCCGTTTGAAAAGTTTTCGTGTTCCTGAGATGGCCAGAGCCCTTGAATCACAGCTGAAAGATCCAAACGCAGACCTGAACACGTTCATGGAGCGGATATCAGAACTCATAGATGCGGAATGGCAGGCAAGAGCCGACAAACGGTTTAATCGTTTGATGAAGGAAGCTCATCTCCGGTATCCTACGGCAGATCTGGATGAGACGATCTATCAGCCGGAACGGCAGCTGGATACCCAGACCATAGAACGTCTCAGCACCTGTCACTGGATTGATGAGGGTAAAAACCTCATCGTGACTGGTTCATCAGCAAGCGGCAAAACTTACCTGATCAATGCGCTCTGTATCACAGCCATGCGTCAATCCAGACATGTCAGATATATCAAGGCCAATACGCTTATGAGTGAAATGGAACAGGCACGGATCAAATCCACAAATCTGGATTATCTGAACAGGCTTACCCGGCTTGATCTTCTTGTAATAGACGATTTTGGTCTTATGGAGCTTGATCTGGATAAATGCCGTGACCTTTTCGAGGTTCTTGATTGTAGAGATGGACGAAAATCTACTGTGGTCATCTCCCAGTTTCCTGTAAGATCATGGTTTGATATGTTCTCGGATAACACCTATGCCGATGCCTGCCTCACCAGAATCACCGATAAGCATCATACCTATCGTCTGGAGATGAACGGTATAAATATGAGGGAAACTGATTGACTCTTAACAGAAGCGGTACTTCGTACCGTTTAGAATGGAATAGCCGTTCCGCTTCGGCGGAACGGATGTCCCATTTGATCGTAATTTGCAGGCTGGCAAAGGAAGAATGTTTTAACAGGAATATACCCATATTAAATATACTTTTCTACATAGGCGGTGGATTTATGCTGAGAAAGCAGGCGGTCACACTGGTCAGGATTTTCTACCAAATTAATGAGCATAAAGCAAATGATATGATCGCTGACCTGCTCTCCTATGGCCT
>Ga0137306_101654_pt1 | contig 21689 bp, 20 predicted proteins | sample Inofroosms_March_FD_97187 | JGI IMG/M metagenome (GOLD analysis project Ga0137306, IMG submission 97187) | Mouse cecal microbial communities from Vienna, Austria - N-Acetylneuraminic and N-Acetylglucosamine D2O microcosms_March | ecosystem: Host-associated > Mammals > Digestive system > Large...
CTGCGACACTTCTTTTTCATCTAAAATCGCCTAAAATCGCCACTGAAAATGTTTTTCAAACAATTCTTGTGCATTCTTAAGAGCCTTTTCAGGGCTGCAGATATTACTATAAGAATTTTTCACAGCCATTCCCAAAATATTTAAATATTTTCTCTCATCGAAAGGCGTCAGTTCCCGCTCAGGAAGTCGTCTGCCTCTGGCAAGGGGAAAACATCGTTCGGCCAAATTGATCCAAGGGAAATTGTTGACAACTTCATAGTTTTCATAAGTTTTTTTGCAAGGTGAAGTACTGCCAAGTAACGCAGCCGCAGAAGAAATCGGTTCACTGCACATCCATTTGATAAAGGAAAGGGCTTCTTTGGGATGGCGGGAATATCGGGATACTCCCAGGCTGCCGCCACCAATGATGGGATTCGCTCCTGGCATCATAGTATAGCCAATATTTCCCACTACATGAGAATTCTGGGCTAGGAGATCACTGGCGAAATTACTGTAAAGTATGGACATGGCAAAATTGCCAGAAGCAAAGTTTCGGGCAGTGTCGACCCACCAATTGCAATAAGAAGGTGAAGTATACAGCCGAAGTTCTAAAAGTTCTTCCAGAGATTGAAGACAAGCAGCGGAATCCAGATGGATTTCTTCTTTGCTGTCATATAGATTGTCCTGGCGGCTGAACAGACGGGACATGAATTCCGTGCCAGCTACCCCGGTAGAACCCAAAGTGAGAGTAGCGCCGTAGTCAACCGGCGAAGCCGGATGAATGGATTTGGTGAAGAATGCGGCAATTCGATTGAATTCTTCAAAAGTTTCTGGTGGCTTTAATTCCGTTTTATATTGTTCATAATACATTCGTTTGTAAATGGGACTTTCAAATAAATCTTTCCGGTAGTAGAGAAGCTGTGTGCTGGGGGTGGAAGGCAGCGCATAGATCTGTCCGTGAATTCGGCTGTAATGTTCCGGAACACCATTTAAAAAGGCAGAAAGGCCAGAACCAATATCCGGATCAATCTCAGTCAAAGGCAAGAGCAATTTGTCAGCGAACCAGGAAAGCCAGGTCACATCTAGACGAAGAATGTCAAAACTGGAACCAGCATTCAGGGCATTGAATGCTTCATAGATCTCGTCATAGGAATAGATGCAGATATTAACTGGAATGTTGCTTTTTTTGGTATATAATCGGGTGAAATTTTGCATAATATAGGCTTCCGGACTGTCCAAAGTAATCACGTTCAGAGAACAGGAACTTTTTGGCACAATGATATTGGCATGCCAGTTTCGGAAACCGTTACCTTCTAGGTAGGTTACTTTGTGTGTATCCTCTCTTTTCTTTAAGGTTTTGCGGATCAGGCGTTCAGCAGCTTGTTTTCCCAAAAGCCGGTAGTCCATCTCATATTTGATAAAGTCATTTTCGGGCATAGTAAAAATAGGAGATACCGTATAAATCTCCGGACATTGACTGGGATCATAAAAGGTCAGACAAATATCTTTGACACCTTCGGCAAAACCGTAATTGGAGATGCAAAAAGCTTGGGGCATGGGCTGATTGAAGATTTGCATAATATTTTGATAACGCCGAAAAAAATCTGTCTGTATGTGGGTGATCTGACAGTCAGATCCCTCCATGACAGTCAGAAAACTATGATAAAAATCTGCTTCGTTCGAATGACTCAGATTTCCTGTCAGAAGGCAGATATGTTCAAAGCCTCGGGAGAGGGCTTTTTTGGCCAGTCGGCGTCCGGCAGCCTGATAATTAAATCCGATAAAATCGGCGGCGCATAAGGGGCGACGTTCCACAAAAAGAAGCTCTGGTTCCATGGTTAAAGGAGAAGCATTTTTATTCTTATAGACGGAATCCTCATAAGGAGTACCGGCCACGATGGATAGACAAGCGATGCCCTTTACCAGAAGCGGCCGAGTTTCCATGAGAGCCTCGCCTTCACTTTCAGGAATATTTTCATTGGTGAGATATCGTGTTACCGAAAAGCCCTTGCGTCGGGCGTAGCTTTTGAAAGCAGAATAAAAGTCTTCGTATTGTCGGGCTCGAGAAGAGTCCGGCATGATCACAGCCAGAGAATCACTGAGACCCTTGCGCAGTAAGGCGGCGCGCTCATTGGGAACATATCCTAGCTGGCTGGCAGCATCCAGGACTCGTTTGATTTTCTCGCTGCTGACATTTCCTTTGCCATTGAGTACGTTGGAAACCGTGCCTTGAGCAACGCCTGCCTGTTTGGCAATATCTTTGATTGTGACCATAATTTCCTCCTGTTCTGTGACAGAACACTCAGACGCAAAAGCGAATGAGATGATTCTGTTCAAATAATACCATGTGTGCTCTAAAATGGCAATCATTAAATAATTAGTGAAAAGAATAATTGAATAGTGTTCAAAATAAATAAAAGAAGATAATGGGATATAAAAAGAAAAATTCGGCAAATAAGTGAAATGCTTCCTTGAATAATCCTAAAAAAATAACAAAATGACGAATGAATTAGTAAAAAACGGTATAAAAATAATTGACACGTTTCAAAAATAGTGTTATAATCCGATTATCAGTTCAATGAGAGATTTCCTATAATACAAGGAGGAGTAAAACATGAGAAAGAAAATCGCATTGGTTACGGCGGCCAGTCTGCTGGCATCAGTTGTTGCTTTAAGTGGCTGCGGAAACAGTGGCGGCGGAAATGATGCCCCCCCCAATACGCAGGCGGCAGGTGCAGGTACAACAGAGACGAAGGCAGAAGGCGGGGGAGATGCCGGAAGCAAGGATGCCCTTCATCTGACCTTTTATTATCCGGTTAATGTAGGCGGTTCTGCAGCACAACTGATTGAAGCTCTGTGTAATGATTTTAATGCTGAAAATCCAGATATCGTGGTAGAGCCGGTTTACACCGGAAACTATGATGATACAGTGACAAAACTTCAGACAGCCGTGCAAGGAGGAACGCCTCCGGAGGTGTTTGTAAGTCTGGCAACCCAGCGTTTTACCATGGCGTCCACGGGTATGGCGATGCCGTTGGATGATTTGATTGCGGCGGATGCAGACGGCCAGGAATATATCGATGATTTTCTTCCGGGATTTATGGAAGATTCCTATGTGGACGGACAGATCTATTCAATTCCTTTCCAGAGAAGCACCATGGTAATGTTCTATAATAAAGATGCGTTTAAAGAAGTGGGACTGGATCCGGAGAAGCCGCCGACAACCTGGGAAGAGTTGGTGGAATACGGGCAAAAGCTGACCAATGAGAATCGTTACGGTGTCGGTTTGGCTTTGAATTCTGGTTCTGCACAATGGGCATTCACTGGTTTCTGTCTTCAGAACAGTGAAAATGGTGAGAATCTGATGACCGAAGATGGCAAACAGGTGATGTTTGATACACCAGGGAATATTGAGGCACTTCAGTTCTGGTTGGATCTGCAGAATAAATACGAAATTATGGCTCCAGGTATTGTTCAGTGGACGGATCTTCCTACTCAGTTTTTGGCAGGTGAAGTGGCAATGATCTATCATACCACTGGCAATATGGCAAATATCAGTCAGAATGCGGAGTTTGATTTTGGCACCTGCTTCCTGCCTGGAGGCAAGCGTCAGGCAGCACCTACCGGCGGTGGTAACTTCTATATCTCCAATGGCCTTTCTGAGGAACGAGTACAGGCAGCTTGGAAGTTTATTCGCTTTATGACCGAACCGGAACGTGCGGCTCAGTGGTCTTTGGATACTGGTTATGTTGCGACTAGACAGTCCTGTTTTGAAACAGAGCTTTTGAAAAATTATTATGAAGAGTTGCCGCAGGCAAAAGTGGCTTATGAGCAAATCGACATTGCGAAGCCTGAGCTGACCACCTACAATGCAGCTGAGATTTGGAGAATATTAAATGATAATATTCAATCAGCAGTAGTTGGAGATGCGACTCCTGAGGAAGCGTTAAAGGCAGCTCAGGAACAGGCTACAGAGATTTTGGCAGAGTATCAGTAAACGTTGCACATACACAGGAAGGAGCCTCGGCTCCTTCCTCTACTATCACGCAGGTATTGAATACCAACCAACTATGAACGTTTAATAAAAGGAATGGGTATGAAAACATATACAAGAAAACAACGGGAATTGAAAAAAAATCTTGTGGGATGGCTGTTGGTAGCGCCCTCGTTGATATTTATGACATGTTTTACCGTATGGCCAATATTCCGCAGCATTTATTTAAGTCTTACAAAATACCGGATGGGAATGGCGAAGCCGGAGTGGATCGGATTTGAAAATTATATCAATCTTTTTCATTCTGGTCTGTTTTGGAAAGTAATGGGGAACACACTATATTTCGCGTTGATTACTATTGTTCCCAGCATGGTGGTAGGACTGTTTTTAGCAACGATTGTCAATCGCAAAAGCCGTCTGACCGGATTTGTGCGTACTGCTTATTTTTATCCGGTAATTATGCCGATGATCGCTATCGCGAGTATTTGGATGTTTATCTATATGGCGAAAAACGGTCTCTGGGATCAGTTGCTGGTAAGTTTTGGGCAAAAACCTATGAATATTCTTTCCAGTAAAAAGACGGTACTGCCTGCCATGGCAGTCATGTATGTTTGGAAAGAGGCTGGGTATCTGATGGTGTTCTTCTTGTCTGGTATACAGAGTATTTCTGAGGAGGTTAATGAGGCAGCAAGAATTGATGGTGCCGGGGCCTGGACCATTTTCCGCCGAATCACATTGCCGTTGCTGGCTCCGACCTTTTTATTCGTGTCTACCATTGCTCTGACCAACAGTTTTAAACTGGTGGATCATGTGGTAATCATGACGGAAGGAGCTCCGAATAATGCATCTACTTTGTTGCTGTATTACATTTATCAGCAGGGCTTTACGAATTTTAACTACGGTGTATCTTCTGCGCTGACGACGGTCATGCTGCTTCTTCTAATGATAGTGGCATTGCCCCGTTTCTTGAGCCAGGATAAGAAGATACATTATAATTAAGGAGGGAGAGACCATGAAAAAGAAGAAAGCAATCAGCGCGGTAATTACCGTGTTTGCGGTGGTTCTGGGACTACTGTGGCTGATCCCCTTAATTTGGCTCGTGGGAACAGCATTTTCTGTGCCTTCCTTCCATATGACCTTGTTCCCGACGACGTCATTCACACTTGACAATCTGAAATATGTCTGGAATGCAATTCCTTTTGGGACTTATTATATCAATACGCTGATCCTGGTAGTATGTACCTTCGTTGTGCAGTTTGTTACTTCTACCATGGCGGCGTATGCGTTGGGAGTAATGGATTTTAAGGGTTCTGCTCTGGTATTTGCAGTAATATTCATGCAGATTATTATCCCTAATGATGTGTTGATCACGCCAAACTTCATGACTTTATCGGAATTAAAGCTGGTGGATACCAAGATTGGTATGATGTTACCCTTCTATGGAAGCGCTTTGGCAATTTTCCTCTTGCGGCAACATTTCAAATCCATTCCCAAGGCACTAGCGGAAGCGGCCAGAATTGACGGGGCGACTACCTGGCAGACCATCTGGAGAGTTTATATGCCATGTGCGAAACCGGCATATCTTTCCTTCGCAGTAATTTCTGTCAGCTATCACTGGAATAACTATCTGTGGCCGCTGATTGTGACGAATTCTCCGGCAAACCGGACCTTGACGGTGGGACTTGCCATATTTGCAAAATCAAAGGAGGCCAATATGCAGTGGGCAAATGTCTGCGCAGCGGCTTTCATTATTATCATTCCTCTGTTGCTGGCTTTCTTCGTTGCCCAGAAGCAATTTATGAGCAGCTTTGTAAGTGCAGGAATCAAGGAATAGACCCGGAGGTAGGCATATGGAGTTGAAATTTCTAGGAAAAGGCAGCGCATTCTATCCGGTGTATGGCAATACCGGGGCGTATATGCTGTATGGGAAAGAATTGTATCTGATCGATTGTGGGGAGACTGCATTTGATCAACTGTACCGACGGATTAGGCTGGATGAGATCGAGAAGGTATACGTGCTGCAGACACATCTCCACGCAGACCATGTAGGCAGTTTAGGCAGTTTGATTTCTTACTTTCACCATATTTTGAACCGGCAGGTGATGGTTATTCATCCACAACCGACGATTACGCAGTTATTGACTCTGGAGGGAATTGATCCGCGGGGATATATATATGAACAGTTCCTTCCAGAAAACGCCGCCGGGCTTCATGCAGAGCCAGTTGAGGTAAAACATGCCACTGACATGAAATGTTACGGCTATGTCATTACTGATCAAAACGAGAGTATTTATTATAGTGGCGACTCTTCGGAGTTGCCGCCAGAGATTCGTAAGCGCTTCTTAGCAGGGGAGATTCAGCGAATTTATCATGATACTGCTTCCGAAGACCTTCCGAATCCGTCCCACTGCTATTATGGGAAGATGGAAGAATGGATTCCCAAAGAGAAACGGAGCCAGATTTATTGTATGCATTTGGATAGCCCATGCGAAGACATGTTAAGGAGCAGAGGATTTTCGCTGGTGGAAGTAGAGGAAAAAGCGTTTCAAGAATGAAATTGCCAGGAGGAAATCCCCATGATGCCTATCATTTTTAAAGCAATACAAGACGCGATTCACGTAGATAAAGAGACTGGCACCTCCGTAGACTATTATATTTTCAACGAATATGAAATTCACGTCAACCAGGTCCATCCCCATACCATACAGGAATGGCACAGCCACTCCCAAATTATTGAAACATTGCTGGTTACAAAAGGAAAGCTGCTCTGCCGGTATCTAGACGATGACGGTAGAGAAAAAGCAAGAACCATGGAAAAAAATGATCTCGTTCAAGTCGGCACAAGCATTCATACCTTTGAAAATGACACCGATGAGATTGTAGAATTCATTGTTTTCCGCTTTGTTCCAGACGGTACCGATAAACGGACTCTTATCAAAAATGATAAAAAATCAAGAATAAAGTCAGTGTCATTTAGATAAGTAATGGAAAAAGGTACGCCAAGAAAGAGGGGCGAGAAGCAACAAGAAATTATCTGCTCCTTTTTCCGGTTTCGAGATTAAGAATTCCTAAAACCCCTGACTTTTGCTAAAAACGAAACGAAAATATACAAACTCGCTTCGCTCAGACAGTGTATATTTTCGTTTCAACGCTAAATTCAGGGATTTAAGGACTTCTAAATCTCTGCAAAGTCAAAATTCACAGACTATTTTCTACTGTTTCTCTCTCCTCTTCCTTGGCTGATTTTCTCGTTTCTTTATCTAAATGATATTGGAATAAAGTAAAACGTTATTTCAATGATTGTAGAAGTTTATCAAAAAACAGCCCTGGGTATGTGGCGGGCGGGGGTGTTGTCTTGCTGCCGGTTTGGGCGGCGTTTGCATTTGCAGGGATTTAGAAAGCTTTAAATTACCGGATTTTGCGTTAAAACGAAAATGCACACTGTCTGAGCGCAGCAAGTTTGTGCATTTTCGTTTTGTTTTTAGCAAAATTCGGTGATTTTAGGCTTTCTTATATCCCGAAACCGCAAACGCCGCCCAAACCGGCAGCAAGACAACGCCCCCGCCTGCCACATACTCCAGGGCGTACCCCATACTCTTCAAAACAAAATCATCACTGCTGTTCTTTAATATTCCGCGAAACCGTAATCTCCTGATTATCAATATGTTCCCGAATCGCTGCTTTCGCCTCTGTCACACGCCGATCTTTAAGCGCCCGGAGAATATGATCATGCTCCACTACTAATATCTGGTGCTTGGCAGTATCCTTAATATATTCCAGACGATAACGGTACATCTGCTCCTGTAGATTATTTAGAATCTGAACCAGACGCGAATTGGATGTGCCACGATAAATAATATCGTGATAGCGCTCGTCGGCTTCTGCAATCATCATCAAATCACCTTTCTGGATAGCATTTCGGAAAGCCTCCTGAGCCTCTTCCAGCTCCTGAAGGGCATTGGCACTCATTCTTTGACAAGCTAATTCAGTAGCCAGCTCTTCTAAGGAACGGCGAACTTCCAGAACTTCCCGCAGACTTTTTTCGGAGATGCGGGCAACTTCAGCCCCTTTTCTGGGGATCATTAATACCAGCCCGTCCAGTTCCAGCTTGCGGATTGCTTCCCGAATCGGAGTGCGGCTGACGCCCAGTCGATCTGCTAGCTGGATTTCCATCAGGCGTTCTCCTGGTTCCAATTCCCCTTTTAAAATAGCCTGCCGCAGTGTATTGAAAACCACATCTCGCAGCGGGAGATATTCGTTCATATTTACCTTCAGTTCATGTGTCATGAGTGCTCTCCTTTTTCTTTTTACCGTTCTGGTATAATATCGATAATGGCATTTTTCGTGTTGTAACAATTAGTCAGATAGACTTGTCTGGCAAGATGGGAGTCAGAACCAGAACGGAGTGCTTCAAAAGCGCGTTCTGCCAAGTCAGGATTTGTAAAAAGACCAAATACTGTGGGACCGCTTCCGCTCATAAGGGAACCGATAGCACCAAATTCGAGCATTTTATCTTTGATTGTTTGAATGACAGGGAAATCTCGAATCGTGACTGTCTCCAGAACATTTCCCAGATTATTGGCAATCTGATGGATATTCTGACTGCGAATCCCATTGAGAATCCCATCGATATTTGGATGCTGTTCAGGTCTAAGCCGATTAACATGCAGATTGGTATATACAGAGCGAGTGGATACATTGATACCAGGTTTGGCGATCAGTACCCGGCACTGGGGAACGGGGGGAAGAGGAGTCAAAATTTCGCCAATTCCTTCCGACAATGCAGTGCCACGCAAAATACAATAAGGAACATCAGCACCGATTTTTACACCACGTTCCATTAATTGCTGGGTAGTCAAATTTAGATGAAACATTTTATTAATGCCAAACAGTACAGCGGCAGCATCACTGCTTCCGCCCGCCATACCAGCGGATACAGGAATAAATTTGCGTAAACGGATGGAAACACCATCAGAAATGGAGAATTCATCCATCAGCAATTTTGCAGCTTTATAGACTAAATTATTTTCATTGGTCGGAAGATAGAAAAGATTTGTCTCGACTCGGATACCAGGTTGATCTTCCCGAATCAGATCGATACGATCGAAGATTCCCACAGTTTGCATAATCATACGTACTTCATGATAGCCATCATCTCGTTTTTTCAGAACATCCAGTCCCAGATTGATTTTGCCATAAGCTTTCAAACTAAGGTGTTTGATCATAATAGGAGTCGCTCCTTTGTAATTTGGTTGCAAAATATGTAAATAGTAAGATTATCTTGTCTAAAATTTGCATTATTGTATATTGTATTATAAAAACAATATACAGTATATTATATACATGGAGATTCAAATAGGCAAGTGATTTTCTTACTTTTATTAAATTTCTTGATAATTTGTTTATCTTTCATAAATTTGATGGCAGAACAGGTAAAAAAATGTATTTGACTTTTGGGAAAATGAGATTATAATTAAGCGTGTTAAAGAACGAGGGTGTTTTCAGAGGAAAGCACTCTCGTTTTTTACATTGTAGAGCATTCAAAAAAGGAGGAATCGCTATATGAAAAAGCTGGAGATTATTATCAAACCAGAAAAGCTTGAAGATCTAAAAGGAATATTGGAAGATTGTAAGGCAAGTGGGATCATGATCAGCAACATCATGGGTTACGGAAACCAAAAGGGTTATAAACAGAGGTATCGCGGGACAGAATATACGGTAAATCTGTTGCCAAAAGTTAAGGTGGAGACAGTAGTCGGTGAAGAATTAGCAGAGTCTATTGTTGAGCGTGTAGTACATGAAATTAACACTGGAAATTATGGTGATGGAAAGATATTTATTTACGATGTTTCAGACACGGTAAGAATTCGTACTGGCGAACGGGGAGAGAGTGCACTGTAAAATAAAAACAAAGAAACTTCTGGTAAAATTATATAAGATTTTTCATTATCAAAGGGGATAGTTGTTTGCGTGACAGCAGCCTCTTTTTTTATTTGTCAAGACTTATCAAATGGGGCAGTGCAGAAAAACAGAAGAAATGAGGAGGAAATTATGAAAGAGATTATGAGTGAAGTTTTTGGTATCTGGTATTTGATTGGTGCGGCTCTGGTATTTTTTATGCAGGCAGGATTTGCTATGGTGGAAACTGGCTTTACGAGAGCAAAAAATGCCGGGAATATTATTATGAAGAATCTGATGGATTTCTGTATTGGAACAATTGTGTTTATGTTCCTGGGATTTGGGATTTTGCTGGGGGAAGATACGTTAGGTGGTTTTATCGGATTGCCAACATGGGGGATCTTCACGGATTATGCGCATTTTGACTGGTCCAATTTTGTGTTCAATCTGGTGTTTTGTGCTACAGCGGCGACAATTGTATCAGGCGCGATGGCAGAGCGCACGAAATTCCTTTCCTATTGTGTGTATTCAGCAGTGATTTCAGCAGTGGTATATCCGATAGAAGCGCATTGGATTTGGGGCGGGGGATGGTTGTCCGCTTTAGGTTTCCATGATTTTGCCGGCTCCTGTGCGATTCATATGGTTGGTGGTTTTTCTGCACTGATTGGCGCTTGGATAGAGGGGCCACGTCTTGGCAAATATAACAAGGATAAATCACCAAACGCGATTCCAGGACATAATGTGGTAATTGGCGCTCTAGGGTGTTTTATCTTGTGGTTTGGATGGTATGGATTTAATGGAGCGGCAGCTACTAGTGGCCCTCAGCTGGCTTCTATTTTTGCAACGACGACGATTGCGCCGGCAGTAGCGACAGTAGTATGTATGGTATTTACCTGGATAAAATATGGGAAACCTGATGTGTCAATGTGTCTGAATGCATCTCTGGCCGGTCTGGTGGGAATTACCGCTGGCTGTGATGTCATGGATGCCATGGGAGCCTTTTTCGTGGGGATAGTGTCTGGAATGCTGGTAGTGTTTGGGGTATGGTTTTGTGATTATGTGATTCATGTGGACGATCCGGTAGGAGCTGTAGCAGTACATTTCTGCAATGGAATATGGGGAACACTGGCAGTGGGACTGTTTGCAACTACTCAGGCGCCTGCCAGCGAATACACAGGCTTATTGTATGGAGGAGGCATCTCTCTGCTGATGATTCAGATTTTGGGAGTGATAAGTGTGCTGGTTTGGACAGGAGTGACTATGTTTCTTGTGTTTAAAGGAATTGATAAAACACTAGGACTGCGAGTGACCGATCAGGAGCAGCTTGACGGGTTGGATATCCATGAGCATGGCATGAATGCCTATGCAGGATTTCGAATTGAGCGGTGAAGAAGAGCGGTTTGAATAATTTCCGGGATCTCAGTCAAGCTATTCATGCGAAAATCGGCAAGGGACTGATCGAATGAGAAACGGGGATCGATCAGGGCGGCAATCTTCATGCCGGCTCGAGAAGCAGCAGTAATGCCAAAAGTTGAGTCTTCGATCACCAGACATTGAGATTCCGGAACCTCTAGTTGAGCAGCAGTATAATGATAGATTTCCGGATCTGGCTTGCTTCTTTTAAACTGGGCTCCGCTTACAACTACAGAAAAATAAGAGCGGATGTTGTTTTCGTCTAATACCCGTTCAATGATTGCCATCTGGGTAGAAGAGGCAAGAGCCAACTTTAACCCCATGTTATGAATTTGCTCGAGAATTGCAGGAATCTCGGGACGAAAGATTTTTCGATAATCCATTTCAGAATAGACATCTCTGTCAGCCCGAAACTCATCGCGGAGCTCCTGCCAGGTCTGTCCATTATTAATGGCACGTGCCATACAACTCCAGGCATCTTCCCGGGAGGAACCAACCATGCCGAACAGATCTGGCAAAGTAATGGAAGGGTTTTTCTTTTTGGCAAAAGCAAAGTCCTGTTTTAAATATTCAAATTCACTGTCAATAATGACGCCATCCATGTCAAAGATAACGGCTTGAATCATATTTTAGGCTCCTTTCTTTGGCTTGTTGATAAATGGAAGCAGATGTTTTCCTGTTCGGATACATCTGCTTTTGTTGTTTCTTATTTTCCTGCATTTTTATAAGCTTCCCAGCTCAACTTTTTGTTGCCGTTGGTGTCAATGAGGCCAAAGGCATAATTCAGTTCAACAAGTTCCGGCACGTCTGTCAGACGATTCAACATAAATGCTTCCACATGAGGATTTGCCGCTGCTGCCTGGTAAGCTTCCGTAATACATTGCGCTTGCAGTTCTTGGCATTCGCCTCCATGGGCCGGAGAAACCGAGGTAAAACCCTGTTCCGATAAAATCAGATGACGTGGAGTTCCTGCCGGGGAGAGCATATCCGCCTGCTCCATGTAATCGGTCAATATATGAAGATTTTTTAAATTAATGATATAAGTATTTGATTTTTCCATGGCATGACGGTCATCGCTAAAAATCGGATTATCAAATTCTTCCGGATAAGCGTGCCAAGCAATCCCATAGTCGGTATCGCGTAACAATTGATTCAAACGTGGGAACATATCCATAGCGCCATATTTAAAGCCGGCAACTTGCCCCACATTCCATCGGAAATCGAAAGGAATATAGACGCGGGCTAGGCTGTTGGTGCTCTTGATGGAATCATACCAGGTACGGAAGGCTGTGGCATAGTGGGAACAATAAGAATCGATATCCATGGATCCGATATAGTTCCAGGCTTGTCCGTCGTTGATTTCATTGCCAATTACCCAATTAGAAACCAGATTGCCGAACTTTTTTGTGACACGATCGGCAGCTTCACGAGTTGCCCGAATCCCATCATCGTTTAATGTATTGAAGGCATAGTAGCTGGCGCCTGTAGGTTCGGATACAGGAAGCAGATTGGGGTTATAAGGATAGACCGCCCAATCGTTCAGCACAATGACGGTCACTGAGATACCGGCCCTTTTCAAAGCGTTTAAGTAGCTTTCATAGGCATGCATCATATTAGATTGATAGGCCCAGGATATAGGAAAATTGGTAATAACCTGGGAGACGCCAAGTTCAGCAGCTTTTGCAACTTCGGATTCGCTATTAATCAAAACGCCTTTAATCGTAGCCGGTTCCTGGTAAAAATCGGCATAAGTCAGTATTGGGGTGGACGCACTAAGGGTCAGGGCAGTAATGGCAGCAATGATTCGTTTGATGTTTTTCATAATTTGGTTACGCTCCTTTATTTATATTTTATATTGTTGTGGAAAAGCTAGCTAGCATTTCCATGGATTTTCCCAGGCAATAAAAAAATGCGTCTGAGAGGAATCGAACCTCCGCGCATGGCTCCGGAGGCCATCGCTCTATCCACTGAGCTACAGACGCATCTCCTTTATTATACACGTTTTTTATATAATTGCAAGAGGATTTGTTGATTTTCCAAAGTTATTTTGCTATGATAGGACGGAGACTGTTATTCTCCCCTTATTCTTATAGAAGGTATTGATTGATGGGGCAGGGGGATGGTGTCTGGAGATCATTTCGGGAGGAATGTTGAATGAAAAGGAATACAGAGAATCTTTCGGGGCGGCGGAAGAAACGAGAGCAGAAAACATTTCTGCAAGTGATGGCCGTTCCGGTAATAGTTATTCTATTGATTATAATTATACGAATTGCAGAACGGCCAGAGGAAGAACCGGAGGAGTCCACAGTTTTACCGACAGTAGCAGTAATGGAGACAGGAATGACGGTAGCAGAAACATTGCCGGAACCGGAGGAGGAACGTCTTCCGGAGGAGCCGGGGGATGAACCGGATGCGACAGAGCCTACAGAGACAGAAAGTGAGGCCGAATCGGAAGAACAAGATGAGTTTTCCACAGAACGTTTTCGCAGAAATGGTGTGCCCGAGCTTTTGACATTGATGGAGACGTATTTTCAGGCCAGAGAGGCGGCAGATGCGCAAACGATGAATCAACTGTATGGCATTGGGGAGGTTACGGATCAGGAACTGGAAGAACAAAGCGCCCGTATGCGGAACAATTCTAAATATATCCAGGACTTTGAAAATATAGTTACCTATGTGATGGAAGGAGAGAAAGAAAATTCTTGGTTGGTTTATGCCGTAGCGGATATTAATTTTTATTCTGCAAAAACCAGGGCGCCGATGATTCTTTGGTGTTATGTGACAAAGGATAGCCAGGAAAATTATACTATCAAAGATAATCGTCAATTTTCTTCTGCAGAACTCCAGTTTATTGATGCGGCAAATCATTCGGAGGAGGTGCGGAGACTGGCAGCTGATGTGAACCGACGATTAAGAGAAGCGCTGAGTTCGGATGAAAAGCTGAATCGAGTCTATGGCGTATTGCGAGATGGTTCGCCGGTATGGGAAGGAACCGAAGAAACAGAACCGGAAGTGGTGATTGGCGGAGATAGTGTAGAGACAACTGCGGAGGAGACACCATGAATGTAAAGGACTTTTATTTTGAGTTACCCCAAGAGTTGATTGCGCAAGATCCGTTGGAAGATCGAGCTGCTTCTCGTCTGCTGGTGATGAGTAAGGAGACCGGCGAGATAGAACACCGGACTTTCCGAAATATTACGGAATATTTGCGGCCCGGGGATTGTCTAGTCATCAATGATACGAAGGTGATTCCGGCCCGATTGTTTGGCATAAAGGAAGATACCGGAGCAAAGATCGAGGTTTTGCTGTTGAAGAGGCGGGAAAAGGATATCTGGGAGACTCTGGTAAAGCCAGGTAAGAAATCTCGGCCAGGCGCCACCCTGGTGTTTGGCGAGGGATTGCTTAAGGGCACGGTTTTAGAAGTGGTAGAAGAAGGAAATCGTCTAATTCAGTTTCAGTACAAGGGGATTTTTGAGGAGGTGTTGGATCAGCTGGGGCAGATGCCATTGCCTCCTTACATTACTCACCAGCTTCAGGACAAGAATCGTTATCAGACGGTATATGCTAGACAGGCAGGTTCGGCGGCTGCGCCTACGGCAGGGCTACATTTTACGCAGGAGTTGCTAAAGCAGATTGAGGAAATGGGCGTGAAGGTGGCGCGTGTGACCCTACATGTAGGACTGGGAACTTTCCGACCGGTGAAGGTTGACAATGTGCTGGATCATCACATGCATTCAGAATTTTATGAAGTGAGTGAAGAGGAAGCAAAAAAGATTAACCAGACGAAAGCTTTGGGAGGACGGGTAATTTGTGTGGGGACTACCAGTTGCCGGACGCTGGAATCGGCTACCGGGGAAGATGGAATCCTGAAAGCGGGAAGCGGATGGACAGAGATTTTTATTTATCCGGGTTATCGCTTTAAGATTCTTGATGGTCTGCTCACCAACTTTCATTTGCCGGAGTCTACCCTGGTGATGCTGGTGTCAGCATTGGCAGGAAGAGAGCAGGTTCTTCATGCGTATGAAGAAGCGATCGGTGAGAGGTATCGCTTTTTTAGCTTTGGGGATGCGATGTTTATTTACTAATGGCAGGACAGTTATGCAGTGGGAAAGACGAGGAGGGATATGGTAGCAATCCGTTTGAATAAATATTTAAGTGAGCAAGGAGTCTGCTCCCGCAGAGAGGCCGATCGGCTGATAGAAGCAGGAGAGGTAACGATTGATGGCCGGAGGGCGGTGGTGGGCGAAAAGGTGACTGGGGAAGAGTTGATCTTTTGCAGCGGGAAACTAGTGGGGGGAGAGACCGGACCCCGAAAGATAAAGGCTGTGCTGTTGGCAGTCAACAAGCCAAGAGGTGTGGTCTGTACAACTTCAGATAAAGATCGGGCGCCAAATGTGGTGGAACTGGTAGGCTATCCGGAGCGGATTTATCCGATTGGAAGATTGGACAAGGATTCGGAGGGGCTACTTCTGATGACAAATCAGGGAGAGTTGGCCAATCAAATCATACATGCAGGAAATCTACATGAGAAGGAATATTTGGTGACGGTGGATTCCTTGATAAATGAGGCTTTTCTCAAAAAGATGAGAGAAGGTGTGGAATTGAAGGAACTAGGAGAGATAACCCGCCCATGTCGAGTAGATTGGGAGGGAAAAAGAACGTTTCGTATCGTATTGACTCAGGGAATGAATCGTCAGATTCGCCGGATGTGTGAGACATTAGATTACCATGTGGTTGCACTGAAACGGATTCGGATCATGAATATTCATCTGGGAAAGCTGAATCCTGGAGATTATCGGAATGTGACATGGGAGGAGTGGAAGGAGCTGGAGCGAAGGTTACAGGAAGGAAATGACGACGGTTCGGACAATTGAAATGTCAGAGGAAATGAAATTTGGCAGGAGCGTGAAAATGGTGGAAGTAAGAGATGACAGAATTCAGCAGATGAAAGAGCTGATAGCTGTACTATTGCCGGCAGCAAGAGCTTATTATCAGGAAAGCCGAGAGATTATGAGTAATTTGGAGTACGATCGGCTTTATGATGAATTATTAAAGTTGGAGTCAGAAACGGGAGTAATATTGGCAGGAAGTCCAACACAGCAGGTGGGGTATGAGATTTTGAGCGAGTTGCCAAAAGAAGCGCATGAGTCCCCAATGTTATCGCTGGATAAGACAAAAGAGATAAGCGCCTTACAGGAATGGCTGGGAGAGCAGCCGGGATTGCTTTCTTGGAAGCTGGACGGGTTGACGATTGTGTTGACATATGAGGGAGGAGAGCTGGTGAAGGCAGTTACCCGGGGGAATGGGGAGATTGGGGAAGTCATCACCAATAATGCACGGGTTTTTGCTAATGTTCCTTTGCGGATTGCTTATCAGGGGCAGTTGATTCTTCGCGGTGAGGCGGTGATTAAATATTCGGATTTTAAGCAAATCAATGAAGAAATTGTGGATGTGGATGCCCGCTACAAGAATCCCAGGAACCTGTGCAGCGGGTCTGTGCGTCAGTTGAACAACGAAATAACGGCCAAACGAAATGTGAATTTTGAGGCATTTATGTTGGTGAAAGCAGAAGGGGTCGATTTTCGAAATTCTCGAAAGGCTCAGTTTGAATGGCTGCAAAGACAGGGGTTCGATGTGGTGGAATATCGAGAGGTAAACAGGGAGACTTTACCGACGGCTGTGGAAGCATTTTCGGAAAATGTTCTTTCTTGCGACATGCCATCGGATGGGTTAGTACTTTTGATGGATGATATTGCCTACGGGGAATCTTTGGGGAGAACTGCAAAGTTTCCCCGCAATTCGCTTGCCTTTAAGTGGGCGGATGAGATTCGGGAGACACAACTTTTGGAGATTGAGTGGAGTGCTTCCCGGACAGGGCTGATCAATCCGGTGGCGATTTTTGAGCCGGTTGAGTTGGAGGGAACTACGGTGAGCCGGGCCAGCGTTCATAATATCAGCATTATGGAATCGCTGGAATTAGGAGAAGGAGATAGGATTACCGTTTATAAAGCGAACATGATTATTCCCCAGATCGCAGAGAATCTAACTCGCAGTAAGACGGTTAAGATTCCAGATAGATGTCCGGTTTGCGGGGGCAGAACGGAGATTCGCCAAATGAACGACGTTCGTTCTCTGTATTGCACAAACCCAGGATGTCAGGCCAAAAAAATCAAGAGTTTTACGTTGCTGGTAAGCAGGGACGCATTGAATATTGACGGTCTGTCCGAGGCAACACTGGAAAAATTCATTGCCGCGGGTTTCATTCATGAATATGCAGATATTTTTCATTTGGATCAATACCGAGAGACGATTGTGGAGATGGAAGGCTTTGGACAGAAATCGTTTGACAATCTGATAGCAGCGATACGAGCGGCATCACAGACCACGTTGCCAAGGATGATTTATGGATTGGGTATTACCGGGATCGGTCTGGCGAATGCAAAGATGTTGTGCCGTAGGTTTCATGCGGATTTTGCCGCTATGCGAAAGGCAGAAAAAGAAGAGCTGATAGCGATCGATGGAATTGGCGAGGTATTGGCAGACGCGTGGATCGGATATTTTTCTCTTGCGGAGAATAACCGTCAAGTAGATAAACTATGGTCAGAGCTGGTGATAGAACAGGAGCCGGAAAGTCAGGAAGAGGCGATATTTGCAGGGAAAACTTTTGTGATTACCGGGTCGGTAGAACATTTTGCTAATCGGAAAGAGTTGCAAGCAGAAATCGAGAAACGGGGAGGAAAAGCCACCGGATCGGTGACTACAAAAACCAATTATCTGATCAATAATGATACAACATCCAATTCATCAAAAAATAAAAAGGCGAAGGAACTGGGAATCCCGATCATTTCAGAGAGGGATTTTCTGAAGATGCTGGAAGGAGAAGAACATGCCAATAAAAGTACAGAATGATCTGCCAGCTCGGGCGATTTTAGAGTCGGAAAATATCTTTGTGATGGATGAAAAAAGAGCCTTAAGTCAGGATATTCGACCGTTACAGATATTGATTCTGAATTTGATGCCGATCAAGGAAGAAACAGAAACACAGCTTTTGCGGGCGCTGTCCAATACACCGCTGCAGGTAGATTGCACTTTTTTGATGATGTCCACCCATACTTCTAAGAATACTTCAGCAAGTCATTTGAATAAGTTTTATGTATTTTTTGAAGATATCCGACGGAAAAAATTTGATGGAATGATTATTACTGGCGCTCCGGTGGAGAATTTGAAATATGAAGAGGTGAATTACTGGGAGGAACTGAAAAAGATTATGGAGTGGTCAAAGATCCATGTTCATTCCACTCTCCATATCTGCTGGGGAGCGCAGGCAGGACTTTATTACCATTATGGAATTCCCAAATATCAGAGGGATAAAAAACTTTCTGGTATCTATGAACATAAAGTTCTGCATCATAAAGTGCCGCTGGTTCGCGGGATGGATGATTATGTGATGGCTCCTCATTCCCGCTATACGGAGGTGCACCGGCAAGACATTGCGCAGCATCCGGAGCTGAATATTCTGGTGGAATCCCGGGAGGCAGGGGTATTTTTGATCATGAAAAGGGATGGGAGTCAGGTGTTTATCCAGGGACATCCGGAATATGATCGCATGACCTTGAACAATGAGTACCACCGGGATCTGGAGAAGGGATTATCGCCGGAGGTTCCCTGTAATTATTATGAGGATAATGATCCGTTTGGGCGTCCGGTTCTGAGTTGGCGAAATGTGTGCAACACGCTCTATTCCAATTGGCTTAATTATTACGTGTATCAAACTACGAATTATATTCTGGAGGAAATACCAGAAAGTGATGTTTAAAGGAGGATATCATGATTGAGGGAAAAACGATAGGAGCGTGGACAGAAGCATTGGCTTCCAAGGCTCCAGTACCAGGAGGAGGCGGTGCCTCTGCTTTGGGGGGAGCATTGGGAGCGGCATTGGGACAGATGGTTGTCAATCTGACTGTGGGCAAAAAGCGATATGCCGCTGTGGAAGAGGAAATGCAAGAACACCTGGCGGCGCTGAAAAAATTGCAGGAAGATCTGTTGGGTTTAGCCGATCAGGATGCAGAAGTGTTTGCTCCGCTGGCAGAAGCATACGGGATGCCGGCAGAAACGAAAGAGCAGAAAGCTAAGAAGGAACGGGTTATGGAAGAGCGGCTGCTGGCCGCCAGTCTGGTGCCACTGCAGATGATGGAAAAAGCTTCGGAAGTATTAGATATTCTTAAAGAGTTGGAAAAGAAGGGGAGCCGGATGGCTGTATCCGATGTAGGAGTGGCAGTGCAGTTTGCGCGGGCGGCTCTGTTAGGAGCCGTGATGAATGTCTATATCAATACCAAATCCATGAAAAATCGGGAAAGAGCGGATGAACTGAACAGAAGGGCACAAAAACTGACAAGAACAGGCGTACAGAAGGCGGATGAAGTCTATAGCCGGGTTTTGGAAAGCCTGGGAGGAGGAACTCCATGATTCGTTTAAAAGGAGTAGAAGTTTCTGCTAAAATCAAGGAACAGGTTCAAAAAATGCTTTCGGAATGGGATGGTCCCGTGCCGAAGTTGGCAATTGTCCGGGTGGGAGAGAATCCAGATGATATCTCATATGAGCGGGGAGCTATCAAAAAGCTGGAAAGTTTTGGATTGCAGGTGCAATCTTATGAATATCCCGCAGACATCTGTGACGAAGCGTTTAAAAAAGCTTTTCGGACAATCAACGAAGCTGAGGATATCACAGGGATTTTGTTGTTGCGGCCATTGCCAAAACAGATCTGTGAGAAGGATATTGAAGAAATGATCGATCCAGCGAAAGATTTAGACGGAATTTCGCCAATTAACATTGCCAAAGTGTTTGCCGGGGATACATCTGGTTTTGCACCTTGCACCGCCGAGGCAGTGGTGGAGGTGTTAAAACAGAACGAGATATCGCTCACCGGAAAGCGGGTGGTAATTGTAGGCCGGAGTATGGTGGTGGGGAAACCATTGTCTATGTTGATGTTGAAAGAGAATGCGACGGTTACCATTTGTCATACACGTACCCAAGATTTAAAAGGGACCTGCCAGGGAGCTGAGATTTTGGTGGCAGCAGCCGGAAAAGCCAGGATGATTCAGGCAGAGTATGTGGGAGACGGCGCAATCGTAGTGGATGTGGGGATCAATGTAGACGAGAATGGAAAACTGTGCGGAGATGTGGATCTGGAAAGTATAGAGGAAAAAGCGGCTATGGGAACCCCGGTGCCTGGCGGAGTGGGAACGGTTACCACGGCAGTGTTGGCAAAGCATCTGGTACAAGCTAGTCAGAGAAGTTCCTTTTCAAAATAAAAGAAAAAAGGAGGAGAAAGATGGCAAAAATTTTGTTGGTCAATGGAAGCTGTAAAGAAAAAGGTTGTACTTATACGGCGCTTAATGAAATTGTTTCGGTTTTGGAGCAGGAGGGGTTGGAGACAGAGATTTTTCAGTTGGGAAAGGAAGCGATTCGGGACTGTATCGGGTGTGGAGGTTGCCGGACTCAGGGAAAATGTGTGTTTGATGAAGACGCAGTAAATGCGTTTGCTGAGCTGGCTAGAGAGGCAGATGGTTTTGTATTTGGGACACCGGTTTATTACGCCCATCCCAGTGGCCGGATTCTTTCGTTTTTAGATCGGGTGTTTTATTCGGCCGGCAGTGCTTTTGCCTATAAGCCGGGGGCAGCAATCGCTTCAGCTAGGCGAGCGGGAACCACAGCTTCTGTAGATGTATTGAATAAATATTTTATGATTGCCCGGATGCCAGTGGTTTCGTCTACTTATTGGAATATGGTTCATGGAAATACTCCGGAGGAAGTAAAGCAAGATTTGGAAGGAATGCAGATCATGCGGGGAATCGGAAAAAGTATGGCCTGGATGGTGAAATGTATCGCAACAGGAAAAAGTGCCGGAATCAATTGCCCGGAACCAGAGACTGTAGTACGGACGAATTTTATTCGATGAATAATATTTTCTATTGAAGATACGTCTTGCAGAAAGAGTTGGGAGAGTGGCCTGTCTGTCGGAAACTTAAAAACTGCCGACAGACAGGCGATTTTCCCGTTCTTTTCTTTAAAGCGGAATATTCTGAGGGTGATGACTTATTTGGTGATATCTTCTGTTTTTGACTGATAAGCGATGCGTTTGCCGCCATGTCGGACGTAGATAATGCCACATGGTTGAAAACCGTTCTTCTCCAACATTTTCTGCATGGGAATATTGGCCTGGTGGGTGTCAATGCGAACATTGTGGTTGCTTTGTTCTAGACACCAGTGGACACAAAAGGAAGCAACGCCCCTGCGCCCCGAGGGAGAAGCAACCCGATGCATAACGCCATAAGGTTTGTCATTCAGCCAAGATCCGTCGTATATTTGAGCGTAATCCGGATCGGCTTCTATGGCAAAATAGAAG
>Ga0137306_101655_pt1 | contig 21686 bp, 18 predicted proteins | sample Inofroosms_March_FD_97187 | JGI IMG/M metagenome (GOLD analysis project Ga0137306, IMG submission 97187) | Mouse cecal microbial communities from Vienna, Austria - N-Acetylneuraminic and N-Acetylglucosamine D2O microcosms_March | ecosystem: Host-associated > Mammals > Digestive system > Large...
CTAATATGCGAGTTCCAAATCTTGAAATTGTAAATGAATTATCAAAAATATTAGATTGTGATATAACATATTTAACTGGCGAAAATGAAGAAAAAGAGTTTAGAAAAGATACTAAACACGCATCAATAGTTACTGGTCTTGACTATGACACAGTAGAAATATTAGAAAAATCTAAAGATATAACTGAACCCTCAAAAATATTTGAACATTATTTCGGAAAGCGCATTGTTTTTCTTTTAAATTTTATGTTAAAAAGTAAACGGTGCAGACAACTATTAGACTATCTATTTTGTTATTGGTTTAAAGATTATTCGCATACTGTTGAAAATGACGGTAGCGGCTCAAATACAATCACTTTTGAGGATAAATCACTTATAGATGATAGGAATATCAGTTTTTATGTATCAGATATTTCAGAAAATATATTCTACTCATGGATAATGCAATCCATAACCAGAATAAAAGATAAGGAAGAAACACAAAAAGCTGATATTTCATCTTGTGAATACACCCCTCCAAAAGAAAAGATACAAGACGAAATTCAGAAAATAGACGATGAAATAAAAGAAAAAGAAAAGAAAACATATAAAGAACAATTTCCATTTACTCCTAATTATGCCTTGCAACTTGTACATCATGACGCAACTGGGGAATGGAAAGAATTTCCATGCCTTGCCCATAATATTACTTCAAGAATTAAACTGGACATTTATACTGATAATCAAATAGATGAATTAACAAGGCACAAAGAAGAAGCACAAAACAAACTCGAAAGATTATATCCCAAATCAAAACCTAAAAAGAAACAATGATTACTACATTTTCTAACTTTAAACAAGTCAATACCATTTTCGTTATAGCAAATGTATAGAATACAATATAAAAAGACTACCGGCAACTGCTGATAGTCTTTTCTTCCCTCTACACGGTTTACACATTACGAAATGCAATCCGTGTAAAGTCCGTGTAAAATCACCATATAATCTTTATCTAATACTTAAGAAATGCTTTATTTATGCGGTTTTCAAGTCTTTTTACTTATCAATGCTCTTCATCGTCGGGGATAAATAATACCATATAAAAATACCGTATTTATCGCATTTTTCTTATACATCCCTTAGTTTTTATACGAATTTATACGAAAATTAAAAAGCACAATCAAGAGGGATATAAGCAAAAATCTGCCTATCTCCCTCTTAAAACTATTATATTTAATGCTCATGTTATCAAGGATTGCTTTGCAACTTTTTTTGACGGGCAAAAAAAGCAAGTCCTTGACAACAATAACATTTTATCTATATCCTGCAATAATAAAAAGTTGCTTATGTGTTGTTAAAGTCTAGTATATAGAGAGATTACTATTCCTTATAAATATATTCCCCATTTTCCAGTACTGCCTTTCCATAAACACCATCTATAGTAAAATAAATAACATCTTCGGGAATATAGGAATTCCCACCAAAAGCACTACCCCTTGTACGGAATTCCAATTCTTTATTTAATTCTCGGAGGATTGTTTCTATAAGATACCCTATCGGCCTATCTGGTATTTTGCAACCATTAGTAAAATAGGTTATACTAGCGACAGGATGTGAAAAATGAAGATTATACTTGTCATTCTCATCATAGCGAAATCCAAAAGTTTTATAATGGAAATGACGAACAACCCCCAAGTCAATATAATCAATTAGGAAATCTGTATTAAATAGTTCTTTGTTTAAAACAACCCCATTATAAATCTTATTTTCAAATCCATTATTTTCTATGGCGACAACTTTATATCTTGAATCACTTTCAATAGCATCCACAATATCAATTTTCAAATTTCTAAATTCATTTTCTTCCACAAAGTATTCATTTTCTATAGGTCTTTTCAAATTTTTAGAAACCCAATACCTTTTCTTCCCTTTACTCAATTCAATCAGATCTTTGCTAATGTATTTTGTTATATAATGTTGTGATGCTTCCACACTATCTATAATCGTTGCTGTGGTATAGCCTAACTTATAATTTGTCAGATTATAGATAATTCTCCCTTTGCCATCTCTATGTGATGAATCGGTTAAAAACTTTTCGGGATAATTATTAAATAAAAAATGAAAGTGGAATCGCCTTTTATATTCACCGCAAAGAATCTTGTTTACAATATCCTGTTCCTGTACGGTTCTGTTCGGTTTATTCAAAAAAGAACTATAAATTTCATTATTCATTTTTTTACCGTTAAATACAACCGCATTATTATTATTGTCATAGTAATAATGATGCAGTTCTGGCACACCCAAGTATTGAATCTCTGGACATTGTCTTTTTAAAACAGTAAAAAAACTATGTAGGCACTTTACACATGTGTCATAATCAGAAGCACCTTTTCCGTATTTGACATTTAATATGTTATCATCAAATGTCAAAGTGACAAACATATTCCAGTTGTTGCTATAAGCATAATCATAAATGGATTTTTTCGTCCTGCTCATAGAAGCTATTATACTTCGTTCATGCTTTTCTTCATTGTTAGTTGTTTTTCCAATGTAGGAGCATGGAACACAAAGTTTAATATAATGATGGCAAGATTGTAGATTTTTATCGTTTATTACCTCGTCTATTTTTTTATCTAAAATGCTTTCATCACAGCTGTATTGCGAATTTCCGTTGCCTAAATCCACGACTTGATTGATAATAGAATGTCGAAACCGTTTTAACTGAATAACTGCATTTTCTAATTCATCCCTTATAATAACGGGATTTTTATAAAGGCTTATTGTAGTTTGGGAATTATATTCTTTTATTTTTAAATTGTATGTTTCTTTCATATGTATTTTTCCTCTCTGTTTGTCCATTAAAAAAAGTCTGCCACAAGACAAACTCACCCCAAAAATAATAATATGAACACCAAGAGCATCTATAATAATATTAAAGGTTTGTTTGTCTTATTATTGAATTCCATGCTTTACGGAGCATGGGATTTTTATTTTGATTATTATAGATAGAGGAAAAACCATTTATAACAAAAAAACAAACCCATCAAAGACAGATTTGCTTTTATTGGTGTGAATTTATTCTAAAGGGCAACAAATATATTGTTTCATCAGTTCATTTCTTTTGGAACCATGCCCCAAAACATGACTTACACTATCCAAAGCCTGCTGAACCGTTTCCCCTTTCTCTCTGTATTCCTTGTATTTTGCAGTTGCAAAGTTCTTTCTTAATGTATGAAATGCTCCATTTTGAAAATGAATCCCCTGCTTTTTGCACTCCCTGTTAAAAGCCTGTTGTAAACTCCCTGTTTGGATAGGGCAAATTCTCCCTTGCTTTTTTCCTCTAAATTGTTGCAATATATCCTGCTGTTCTTTGTTCTCGGCTTTTACAAATCTACTTTTTTTTCCTTTGGAATCTGCTATATAGATTCCATCCTCTTTTATATCTCTATATTGCAATTTGCTGCACTCCGAAGCCCTTAAACCAAAGTTCTTACTTAAAACAAGAGCAGACTTTAAATTGCTGTTTTTGGTTTTCAAAAGCATCTGATATTGAGCATCTGAACACATTATATTTCTAATCTTTCCACCGCCATTTTTTGCACTAATTGGAGTAACCGTCGAATGAAAGTCCACATTCGTATTGTATGTATTATTACAGAGTGATTCCAACTTTCTGAAATGGGATTGATATTCCTGTAAAGACTTCCTACTACAACTATTTGCCTTTTCATTTAAAAATTCTTGTATATGCATTGAATTTATATCTTTTAATTGTTTGATTTCTGCATGATTTTCTTTTATCCAATTTGCAAAATTAGCACTTAAATCTATTAAGTTTTTTCTATGCGAATAAGAATAAATTTTGCTGTTATCTTTTCCATTTCTTTTCATGGAGTGCTTATCCATTCCCTCTCTAAAGTGAGTATCTATGCAATATTTAAACTGATATTTGATATTTCTTGTTTTTCCCATATAATTTAACTCCCCCTTTTATATGCATTAAGATTCGGTCCGATGGACCGAACCTTAATGCATACACCTTACACCATTGTCAAAAAAATAATTGTTGTTTCAGACTACTTCTGCTTGTGCAATTACACAAACCCAAAACATCGGCACAGCTACAATTATCCCTGTGAACCGAATACTCCCCCTATAGAGGGCAAATTTGCATAGTATTTATAGACCTATGCACGGTCTTTTCGCTTATCCTTTCCCCTTTCCTATAGTCCACTATCCCATATACGAAAAAAAGGAACACCGCCCATTAAAGCAAATGTTCCTTTCCCTCATTTAATAGGATAGGCGAGATATACAGATTTATAACCTAACCATTTCACTTGATAAACATGTAAATATAAATCTGCTTTTTAATATGACTTCCTTTTGTACAACCTAACCTTTTTAACCTTAATCACGAATAGTAATTATCCTGTATTCTTATTGAACACACTATATTATAAAATTACATGGTAAAATTATTCAAAAAAATATGAATGAACTATAAAAAAGAAAGGTCTCGAATTTTACTCCGAAACCTCTCTTTATATGTATTATTGCCATTCGCTCATATTTTTTTGAACTACTTCGTTATCTATTTTTGCAAAAAGATTTAGTCCTTCCACTCCATCTTTTTCAGCTTTGACAATACAAAACTCTGTTATTCCTCCCCATCCATCTTTTGCATTTTCAATATAATTCATTAAACTTTCTGTAGTTTCTTCTGTATATTCTGTAATTCCATATGTAAGTTGTATATGAAAACCATCATAAGAGTCCATAGGATTCATGCCTGCTAACTCTAAATTATTTTCTTTCCCCATTTCTTCAAAAATATTTGTCAAAATTTCTAAGTATTCATCTCTCGTATATTCTTTTGTTTTGTCATATCCAACTTTTTCAAGTATCGTATCGTAAGGATCAACAACTGTTTCCTCTTGTTGAATTTCTTCCTCTTGTGCATCAACACTGAAATCTTGACTATCTGAAAAATAGTCTTGTAAAACATATAACTTATCATAATCTGTACCACTGATAGGATTTTTGAAGCAGTACCAAACCAGATTCAAGGCTTCATCAATTTTTATTGTCGAACCTGCTTTTATGTATCCGACCTGTACTCCATCAGTTGAATAAACTGGCGAATTTTCATTGAATGTTTTTTCTTCTCCAAATGCTTCGGAATTAGTAAATACAGTAAAATCATACTCCGAATATCTGTCCTCTTCTCCTGTTATAACAAGAACATCATTTTCAGCAATTACTGTGCTTTCAGTTTCCTGTTCTCCCTGTTCAACTTCTTCCTGTTTCGGTTCTGCACTGCTCCCACACCCCACAACGGATAAAGACAATGCCGCTGTTAATACTAATACCGCTGTTCTTTTCTTCATAATATGTTTTCTCCTTTTTGTTTAGGGTCTAAAAATAGACCATTTAGTCATCACTATTATAGCTTTAAAATTAAGATAATGCAAGAGAAAGGCGGTAGCAAATCATACAGATTTCGCTGAAAACATGATAAAATATGACCGATTTTGGAAAACTCTTAAAGAAAAGGGAATAAGTCAATACAATCTTGTGACAGATTACAATATAAGCAAATCCCTGTTACAGCGATTAAGAAATAATGAGGGCATTAGCACACACTCTCTTGATATGCTTTGCTCCATCTTAGATTGCAGAATTGAAGATATTATAGAATTTGTAAAAGAACATGAATTTCCATCAAAAAACAAAAAGGACGAGTAACCCGATCCAGAAAGCGGAATACTCGTCTTTTTATTACAAACTTTGCATAGTGAGCAACACCATCACTTCATCACTCTCAAACATATGTGAATATCGTTCCAAAATCGTTTGCTGTGTATCTCCGCTCACTTTCTCGATAACAGGCAAGGGAACATTGTTTTTTATCAAATTGCTTATAAATGTATGCCTAAACTCGTGACAAGTATACTTAGGGAGATTACAGGCTTTACAAGCCTTTTCTAACATATATGCACAGGCAGTATGCCCCCAATCAAATATTTTATCATCTAAACTACCGCCATCTTGTAAATGTCCATTTTTGAGCCTAATAAACAACCGTTCTGGGTCTGTATATAACGGAACCGTTCTCTTTTTAAAATTTTTAGGGTCCTTTGTAAGATTCATATCACTCACATAAGATTTTGTAACTTTGATTCTAGTACCCCTTAAATGTTCTCCTTGAGCATTTTGACTGTTTGGCACATATAAGGAAAGCGGTTCTGTTCCTTTTTTATAATAACTAAATTCTTCAAAATCATTATAGGTTAGGGCGATTGCTTCCCCTATCCGAAGCCCTGTGTAATAGAGGATATTAAACAATAGGCGATATTTAGGGTAATTATCTACGCCAAGACGGACAAACTTGTTGTAGTGAAAATAAGTATCTATTTTCTTAAATTCTTCCTTGCTGATAGTTTTATAGTCCTCTTTCTGTTTCGTCTTTACATTGTCCGCATAAGCAAGAATATTCTCTGTTATCAGCTTCTTCTTGTAAGCAAGGTTTATCATCTTTCGGAATGTGGCATTGATACTATGCAATGTTTCTTCCGAATATCCATGATTGCGACAGTCAGCAGATAACTTATAATACACATCCTCCGTTATATCCTTTAGCTTTGTTTCCTTTGGAAGAAACTGATAAATCATTTTCATCTGCTGTTCTGTATTCCTAATGGTAACAGGACTAAAATTCTGCCCGCCTGCCTTGTTCTTCCACAAATCAAACACACCCTGTAAAGTTATGTCTTTATCCTCTGCCTTATTTGTTCCCGTTTGTAGTTTTGCCAGTTCTCCCCTCGCTTCTGCAAGGCTTGAAAGATTGTATTTCCACTTTGCTTTATATTTGTTCTTTTGAGTAAGAGGGTCATAGACTTTATAGTTATACTTTACATCATACAGTTTTGTATTCTCATTATAATAGATGTTCGGATATTTCGTCTTTGTCCGCTTTACCTGTTCTGCCATAGTAAAAGCCCTCCATTCGTATATTTTTCATTTTCGCTTGATTTATACTAATTCTAGGCTCATTGTACTACGAATTGTATACGAACACAAGCAAAATTATACGAATTTAGGGCTTTTCAATTCTTAAAAACCTTGATTTTATGCGGTTTTTCTACTCTTTACTTTTCATCGTCGGGAACAGCAAAACATCCCTAATCGCCGGCGAATCCGTCAGCAGCATCACCAGCCTGTCAATACCATACCCAATCCCTCCGGTAGGTGGCATGCCAATCTCCAATGCATTCAGGAAATCTTCGTCCGTATGGTTTGCTTCCTCGTCGCCCGCCGCAAACGCTTCCTCCTGCGCCGCAAAACGAGCCCTTTGGTCGATGGGGTCGTTTAGCTCGGAATAAGCGTTACACATCTCCCGGCCTGTAATAAACAGCTCAAAGCGTTCCACATAATCCGGCTTGTCCGGCTTCCTCTTGGTAAGAGGGGATATTTCCACCGGATGGTCCATAACAAAAGTCGGCTGCACCAAATGCTCCTCCACGAACTCCTCGAAGAACAGGCTCAGGATATCGCCTTTTTTATGCCGCGCCTCATAATGTACCCCTTTTTCATCCGCTATTTTTTTCGCCTCTTCCGTATCTTTGATTTCATCAAAGTCCACGCCTGTATATTCCTTCACGGCATCAATCATCGTAACCCGTTTAAAGGGGCTGCCCAAATCAATCTCCACACCGCCGTAAGTAATAGTTGTTGTACCGCATACTTCCTTTGCCACATGGCGGAACATGTTTTCCGTCAAGTCCATCATGCCGTTATAATCCGTATAAGCCTGATACAATTCCATCAAAGTAAATTCAGGATTGTGCCTTGTGTCCAGCCCTTCATTGCGGAACACGCGCCCAATTTCATAAACCCGCTCCATGCCACCTACAATCAGCCTTTTTAAATATAGTTCCAAAGATATACGCAGTTTTACATCTTCATCCAGTGCATTGTAATGGGTTTCAAAAGGCCGGGCTGCTGCGCCGCCTGCGTTGGATACCAACATAGGAGTCTCTACTTCCAAAAATCCCTGTCCATCCAAATATCTGCGGATTGAACTGATTATCAATGACCTTTTTATAAAAGTATCCTTCACTTCTTCGTTCATAATCAAATCAGTATATCTTTGACGGTACCGGATATCCGTGTTCACAAGCCCATGATATTTTTCCGGCAGAATCTGAAGGCTCTTGGAAAGCAATGTGACCTCTGCGGCATGGATGGATATTTCCCCGGTTTTCGTTTTGAATACCTCGCCCTTTATCCCTACGATATCGCCTACATCACATTTTTTAAAATCCGCATAAGGCTCTTCGCCAATGCTGTCTCTTGCCACATATGACTGGATATTTCCCTGAATATCCTGCACATTGCAAAAAGATGCTTTCCCCATAACGCGTTTTGACATGACCCGACCTGCAATCGACACATTCTGACCTTCCAGAGCATCAAAGCCCTCTTTAATTTCAGCGCTGTGATGTGTTACATCATACTTTGTAATCAGAAACGGGTCTTTACCATTTTCCTGAAGCGTAGCCAGCTTCTCTCTTCTCACCTTTAATAACTGATTAATATCCTGTTCTTGTGTGTTCCGTGTTTCTCCCACCGTTGACACTCCTTTTCCTCTTAATTTATCCGGATAGTTAAAAACCATTAAAATAGTTATAAAACCAATAAACTTCCTACATACCCTTCCATTAATTGCTGGAACGCTGGATTTCCAGCACTTTATACTGCAATACGCCTACTTGGGTTTCCACATTGACAATGTCATCGATTTTTGCACCGATTAGAGCTTTTCCTACCGGGGATTCATTGGAAATCTTTCCTTTTAAGCTATTTGCTTCCGTAGAACCAACGATTTTATATTCCAATTCTTCATTATATTCCAAGTCCAAAATACGCACTTTACAGCCGATGTTGATTTTATCCAAATCAACTTCGTCTTCTACGACAACCTCTGCATTTTTAAGGATTTTTTCCAGTTCTTCAATCCTTGCCTCAATATCGCGCTGCTCGTCCTTCGCCGCATCGTATTCGGCATTTTCCGACAAGTCGCCCTGCTCTCTGGCTTCCTTGATTTTCTGGGCAACTTCCTGCCTTTTTACCACCTTCAATTCATGAAGCTCATCTTCATACCTTTTAAGCCCCTCATAAGTTAAAATATTTTTCTTCTCCTCCATTTGAACCTCCCTGCTCCTTTCATAGTTTTGTTTCTTTATATCCATTCTTTCGCTTCATTATTTACGGGAATTAACTATGGTATTATACCCATTTTTCACCAGAGTGTCAAGGAATTTCACGGCTGACAGATAACGGATATCCCTGCGTTCCCTTTCCAATTCCTCCCGTTTTCCCTTATCAGACCAAAAATCTACATATGCTGCTCTTGGAGGAATCTTCTGGCATGATGCCCTGCCTTCTTTTCTCATATCAAGCACTACTGTTTTCCCGCTTTTTCCAAACCGCTGCCCCATCGCCTTTGTGTTGGCTGTGGGGATTCCATATTCCTCATAAATATAATCCGTAAACTCTTCATATCCTTCCGGCCTGTCCGTCACCAAGGTAAAATGATTGACTCTGGCCAAATAAGGCTCCAACAGCCTAAAAAGCATCCGTCTCTCTTCACGGAAAGCCTCTTCCCCCAATGCCCCTTCCCTGTGCCCGCTTCCCCAGCCTATATAAATCAAATACTCCGGGCAAGGTATCTGGCTCAACACCTTTTGCAGCAATATTTCAGGAGGCATCTTTTCTTCCACCTCCGCCAACCGGGCTAATTCCGGCTGCAAATAGTAGTCCTCCGCCTTTTGTTCTTCCAATATCCTGCCCAGCTCTTCCTTTAGCTTTCCTTTGTCCCACGTTCTGTTTTTCCAAAAAAATTCCGGCACACCGCAGCATCCCAGCATCCCGGCATCCCCCATCGCAAAATCCGAAATCGGCATATGCCCACGGCTCCATCTGCGTTTTTTAAAACCGATACCTTCTTTCAAATAAAAATAGACCAGTTTTCCGTCATCCAAAACATCCTATCCTCCTGTGCCCCTTAAAACAACCTATGAGCAAACAAGAGTTTTTATTCCCGCACGCACCGCTCCAATTGATGGGGGGAGAAGATTTCCTCTATCCCTTTGCGCAGCTCTTCCATCCCCTCTATTTCATTTATCCGTCCTCTGAATTTTGCCGAATGGGGATATCCCGCCGTATACCATGCAATATGCTTCCTCATTTCCCTGATTCCGATATATTCCCCCTTATACCGGGTTTGAAGCTCCGCATGGCGTAAAATGACATCCTTTACTTCTTCTGCCTCCGGCCTTGGCTCTTTCCTTCCGTTTTCCAGATATGCCGTCACTTCTCGGAATATCCAAGGATTCCCTCTGGCTGCCCGCCCTATCATAACCCCGTCGCAGCCTGTCTCCTCCAGCATCCGTTTTGCCGACTCGCCGTCCGTCACATCTCCATTCCCTATTACCGGAATGTTTACTGCTTTTTTTACCTCTGCAATAATCTTCCAATCCGCCTTCCCGGAATAAAACTCTTCTCTCGTCCTCCCATGTACCGCTACTGCCGCCGCTCCTGCATCCTCCGCCGCCTTGGCGATTTCTACCGCATTGGCATGTTCCCCGTCAAAGCCTTTCCGTATTTTCACCGTAACCGGTTTGCGGACAGTCTCTACCGTTTTGGATACGATTTCCCGTACAAGGGCCGGGTTTTTCATTAATGCCGACCCTTCCCCGTTATTTACTACTTTCGGTACAGGGCAGCCCATATTGATATCCAAGATGGAAAAGGGTCTGTCCTCAATCCTTTTTGCCATCTCGCTGATAATATCCGCATCCGAACCGAACAACTGCAAAGAAACCGGCATTTCGTCCGGATGAATCTCCATCAAAGCTTCCGTATTTTTGCTGTTGTACATAATCGCCTTTGCACTTACCATTTCCATCCCCAACAGCCCTGCCCCCTGCTCTTTGCACAAAAGACGAAATGGCAGGTCCGATACACCTGCCATAGGAGCCAGTATAACATTGTTCCCTAAAACCACATCGCCAATTTTCAACTGCCTTAATAATTTATCCGCCATTGCTATTTCCTATTCTTTTCGTAAATCATGCGCAGCCCGTCCAAAGTTAAGGTGCTGTTATAAAATTGGATGCTCTCCGTTTCTTCGGAAATCAGCCTTCCCAGCCCCCCGGTCGCCACTACTTTCAGATTGTCATAACCGCTTTCCTTTTTCACATGGCTGACAATATATTCCGTCTGCCCAATCTGTCCATATATCAGACCTGCCTGCATACTGGAAACCGTTTCCTGGGCTAAGATAGATTTCGGCTTTTTAATTTCCACCTCCGGCAGCTTCGCGGTCCCTTCCCAAAGGGCTTTCGCGGATATCCGTATGCCGGGCGCTATGATACATGCAATAAAGCTTCCGTCCTCCGACACCAAGTCATAAGTCGTTGCCGTTCCAAAATCCAATACCAGAACCGGCCCGCCGTATATTTCATATGCCGCCACTGCATCCACGATACGGTCTGCCCCTATCTGCCTTGGGTTTTCCGTTACCACTTTTATCCCCGTTTTCACCCCCGGCCCTACGATGAGCGGCGCGGTTCCAAGATAACGTGTTACCGCCCCTGTCAGGGAATGCATCACATTCGGCACCACGCTGGCTATGATGGTTCCTTCCAAATCCTTTTTATCCACCGAATGAATCCGTAAAAGTTCCATAATATTCATTCCATATTCGTCCGAAGTACGGGGCTGCTTCGTCGTCATCCGAAACGTAGCTACCAGTTCCTTCCCCTTATATACCCCATAAGTTATATTGGTATTCCCTACATCAATCACTAATATCATCGCTTCTACCCGACCTTTCCCAATCTATTTCTGTTCCCTCTTCTTCCGCGTCCAACCTTTCATGGAGGACGAACACTCTATAATACAGGCTTAAAGACTCCAGCATTTCCTGTCTTTTCCGGCTTACTTCCCGAACCAGCAGCCCGCTTCCGATTTCATCATATAAGAAATCATCCTCCGCAAAATTTGTTTCCATCACCACACTTCCGTCCGGTTCAAAAGCAATGGTAAAAATCCCCCCTACCTCTTCGGTAAAAAGGACACAGATAATATGCAATTCATCTTTGATGGATTGAGGGATTCCGTTGAATGTATCGTTGAAATAATATTTTTTCTCATACGCGTTTGCCCCGCATAGAACGGTTTTCCCATTTTCCTTTTCCGCTGCCCTTCTTTGGTCAAACATATCCATACATCCCCCTTACCGAAACTTCCCCGGCATAGACTTCCGCCACTTTCCCGTCAGGAGTCTCTATCAGCAACTCCCCGGAGGCATTAATCCCTCTGGCAATGCCTTCAAACTCCCCTTTGGGATCCAGCACTTTCACCTGTTTGCCCACATTCACCAGATGGCTGTTATATTCCTCCCGCATATAGCTTAAGTCCAACTCCTTTTCATACATCCCATAATTTTCTTCAAACCGTGCCAGCACTTCCTGCAAAAGCTCCGCCCTTGCCGTCTTTTCTCCACCCTCCCGCAAAATCGAAGTCGCTGTCTGGCTGATTTCCTCCGGCATTTCGTCCAGATTCACATTAATCCCCACACCAATGACCACATGCTGGATATAATCCGTTTCCATATTCATTTCCGTCAAAATCCCACAAATTTTTTTCCCGTTCAGCACCACGTCATTGGGCCATTTAATACCTGCCTTCAAATTGCATTTCCTTTCCACAGCCTGCGCTACGGAAAGGGCCATAACCAACGTAAGCCCTGACGCCTTATCTGGCTCAAAAGAAGGCCGCAGCAAAATCGTAAAATAAATATCTTTCCCTGCCGGAGACTGCCATGCCCTTCCCCTGCGCCCTCTGCCTGCGTTCTGTTTGTCTGCCACCACTATGGTTCCATGAGCAGCCCCTTCTTCCCCCAGACGCTTTGCATCAATGTTGGTAGACCCGGTTTCCTCATAATAATAAATCTCGCCGCCCGCCCAATTGTTCCTGATACGGCTCTTCAACTCGCTGTATGAAAGCACATCCGGATTCAGCCGCAAGCGATAACCTTTATTCTGCACCGCTTCAATCCCATATCCTTCTTCCTTTAGCTGGTTTATCACCTTCCATACCGCCGTTCTGGAAACGCCAAAAAGGCTGCAAAGTTCCTGCCCTGAAATATAATCCCCGCTTTCCCGAAGAAGTTTCAAAATCTCTGTTTTCATGCCCGTTATCCTTTATTTTCCGGCACGCCAAGCGTTGCCGCCATCACTGCTTTTATTGTATGCATCCGGTTCTCCGCTTCTTCAAAAACAATGGATGCCTCCGACTCAAACACCTCATCCGTCACTTCCATCTCCGCAATGCCGAATTTCCCTTTGATTTCCTTCCCTATCTTCGTATTCAAATCATGGAAAGCAGGAAGGCAATGCATAAACACCGCTTTTTCCCCTGCCAGCCCCATCACCTTCCCATTCACTTGATATGGCATAAGGTCTTTAATCCGCTCTTCCCAGACTTCATCCGGTTCCCCCATAGAAACCCATACATCCGTATAAATAACGTCCGCCCCTTTTACCCCGGTCTCCACATCTTCCGTTAAAGTAATGGTGGCTCCTGTGCCTGCGGCTATTTTTTTACATTCCTCTACCAATTCTCTATCCGGGAAATATTTCCCTGCCGTACAAGCAGTAAAATGCATCCCCATCTTCGCGCACGCCACCATCAGGGAATTGCCCATATTGTACCGGGCATCCCCCATATATGTAAAACGGATATCCTTCAAATAACCGAAATGTTCCCGGATGGTCAGCAAATCCGCCAGCATTTGGGTCGGGTGAAATTCATTGGTCAACCCGTTCCAGACCGGAACCTTTGCATACTTTGCCAGTTCTTCTACGATATCCTGCCCAAACCCTCTATACTCAATCCCCTCGAACATACCGGCAAGCACCCTTGCCGTGTCCGCAATACTTTCTTTCTTTCCTATCTGGGAACTTGTGGGGTCAAGGTAAGTGGTTCCCATACCTAAATCATGGGCAGCCACCTCAAAAGAACATCTTGTCCTTGTACTCGTCTTCTCGAAAATAAGCGCCACGTTCTTCCCCTCGTGCCACCTTGTCGCTATCCCTTTTTTCTTCCTTTCCTTTAAATCCGCTGCCAAATCCAGTAAATATTCCATTTCTTCCCCTGAAAAATCCAAAAGCTTCAGGAAATCACGACCTACTAAGTTCATCCTCGTCTCCTCCTTCTATTTAAAATCCGGCAGGCGGAACCCATCTCCCAACTGCCGGAATTTACTCCTATTCACTTTTTTGCTCTTTTGCCATTTTCTAAAACGCCTGGCCTATTTAGCCTGTCAGCTTTTCTATTCCATGCCGGAAGGCTCTACTTTTCATCCACCACGATTTCTTTTAAAGAAGAAGCCAATCCTGCAATCCCCTGAATCTCGGAAGGGATAATAATCTTTGTCGCCTTGCCGTCGGCTGCCTTTTCAAAAGCTTCCAAACTCTTAATCGTCAGCACTGACTGGTCTGCCCCTGCTTCGCGAATCATCCGGATACCGTCCGCAGTTGCTTTCTGTACCTTAAGGATAGCCTCCGCTTCACCTTCGGCTTCACGAATCATCTTCTCCTTTTGTGCCTCCGCGCGGAGGATAGCCGACTGCTTTTCTGCCTCTGCTTCCAGAATCACCGATTCTTTCTGCCCTTCCGCTACAAGAATCGTAGATTTTTTCTCGCCTTCCGCACGCAAAATCGCTTCACGACGTTCCCTCTCCGCCTTCATCTGCTTCTCCATCGCATCCTGAATAGCAGCCGGAGGGATAATATTTTTCAGTTCCACACGGTTTACCTTAATCCCCCAAGGGTCTGTGGCTATATCCAGTGAGGAACGCATTTTCGTATTGATTACTTCTCTGGAAGTCAATGTCTGATCCAGCTCCATCTCCCCGATAATATTTCTAAGCGTTGTAGCCGTTAAATTCTCAATCGCCATAATCGGATTTTCCACACCATATGCAAAGAGCTTAGGGTCTGTAATCTGGAAAAATACTACCGTATCAATCCGCATTGTTACATTATCCTTTGTAATTACCGGCTGGGGCGCAAAATCCACAACCTGTTCTTTCAGATTTACCTTTTTCGCCACTTTGTCGAGGAAAGGCGTCTTAAAATGTATGCCTACCGACCATGTCCCCTGATATGCGCCAAGCCTTTCCATAACATAGGCATAGGCCTGCGGCACAATCTTAATACAGGAAGCCAAAACCAATACAACCAGCACCAATAAAACAATTAATACAAAACCCATAACTCATCCTCCATTCCTGCCCAGTCCGCCTTTGCAGGCATAGGCTAAACGTTTTCTCATTTCTTTTCTTCTACAATTAATTTTACCCCATTAATCGCAACAATATTTACCACACTGCCTACTGGAAGCTTTATTCCGTCTGCCGAACCCCGGGCCGACCATTCCATCCCGCCGACAGTCACCTGCCCAATCCCTTGCAGGTTGTCAATTTCGCCGATTACAATTGCCTGCTTCCCCACAAGGCTTTCCGCATTGGTTTTTACCCGGTCTTTATTAAAATATTTTACCGCCATCGGTCTTGTAAAATAAAGAAGGACAAACGATATAATAAAAAATAAGACAATCTGTACTGTCAAAGGCAATCCCAAAGCCGCCGCCAGCACAGCTAACAATGCCCCGCCGGCAAACCATATGGTAGTCAAACCCATTGTGGCTATTTCAATAGCAATAAACAAAACCAAGGCTACCAGCCAAAAAATTGTATAATTCATACTTCAAGCCCCTTTCAAGCTTTCTTATTATCTTACTATATTTTAACCCTTTGTTCAATACAGTACGCAAGATTTTCAGGCAAAAGGCTTCTGACACCCAAATTCCGGTTATCCAAAAAAAGCAGCTTTCCCCAAATCAGGAGCAAGCCGCCTTTTCATTAGTTTTCTATCCTGTTTTTACCAGAAAACGTGGTCGCCGATTACAATCCCATCATGGGCGCCTACCCTTCTGAAATGAGTCGCCGTACCGATATTGGTAGCCCCATTAATAGCTTCTCTTGCCGCAGTCATACAGCTTTCCGGTATATTACCGCCGTATACCCTTGCCACTTTACCGTTCAATGCGGGCGTAAACTGCCCCGATGCGTAAATCACACTGTAAATCGTATTAGGATATGCGCCGCTCCTTACCCGGTTCATCACGGTCGCCCCCACTGCCAAATGCCCTTCATAGCCTTGGTTGCCCGCTTCGCAGTAGATAAGCGCCGCCAAAAGCCTTGTATCGTCTGCGCCCACTGCTACCGCGCCCTGGTTTGCCGTCAGCTTCGCCTTCGCTTCTGCCTCCGCCTTTTCCCTTGCTTTAATGGACGCAATTGTCTCCCCTTCATCAATATGGAAATCTAAATCTACGAACTCTGCCGATACATAGCCAATCTCATTATCATACTTTACACTAATCCAATCATCATCAACAACCTCTATGACATCCAGCTCATCATCCTGAGCCATCAATGCAAAAACACCGGCTTCCGTACTTGGCTCCTTACGGATACGCAAAGCATCCGTATCAATTGTTACGATAAGGTTGCCCACTTCATCTGCCATGCTTTCCGCTTCCTCATCAAACAAAAGATACTCATCCTTTGCCCAGCCCACCAAATCGCCGGATCTTAATTTCGTCCAACCGTCTTTCCTTTCCAGTATCCTTCCGCCGCAGTCCTTATATAATACACCCACTTTTTCCGAATCTTCATCGGCTTTTGCACGTACATTTAACGCATTTTGCACATCCGCCATCACAAGATCGGATTTTTCCTCCTTCTCCTGCTGCTTCCCGGATTCAATGCTCTCGGTTACCATACTTTCCGTAACCTGTACCCTCGACGCAGAATTATCCGCCAGAAGATTTCCTGGCACCGCCTCCTCTTCGCCCTCTTTCTCTTCCGTACCCGCCTTCCCCATTGCCCCGTTGCTTTCATCGGGTGTAAGGAGCGCTTCCACACCTACATTCAGCGAATCCAAATAGTCCTGGCTGCTGGTCTTACTTTCGCCGGCTACAGCGGTCATACCTACAGCCATCATCATGATCAGGCTTATAACCAAACCTGACAGCATACGAAACGGCCTTCTGTTTCCTGACATTTCTTTTACCTCCCAGTTCGTACCTCACTTATCAGCTTGATAAGGTTCGGTGCATTTTCTTTGCATTCATTTTATGTAATTATTACGAAATTGTTAATTTTATTACATAAATAATAGCAAATTAATTACTTATTGTCAAGTTTATGCTAACTCGTCCATTCTTATGCGGTGTTTTAGGTAGGCAAATTATTCTTATTTTTTTAAATTTTTTTAAAAAAGTTTGACTCAGCCGCCATTTCCCCTTTACGTGGGGAGGGGTGTAAACTATGAAAAATGATGGAACAATGGGGGAAAAGCTGTCTTCCATCGCAGCCTACAGCAACTTTGATTTCTCCACACAAGCATGAATCGCATTCATCACGGCTGACCGCATCCCTCCTTCTTCCAAGGCTGCTACGCCTTCGATTGTCGTTCCGCCCGGAGAGCATACCATATCCTTTAATTCCCCGGGATGCATCCCGGTCTCCAAAACCATCTTCGCGCTCCCCATAACCGCATGAGCGGCAAATTCATAAGCCTGCTTCCTGGGCATCCCTGCTCTTACCGCCCCGTCCGCCATCGCTTCAATAAACAAAAATACAAATGCCGGGGAGCTGCCCCCTACCGCACCGGCCGCATCCATCAGCCGCTCCGGGATTACTATTGCCTTTCCAAAACTTTCCATCAATTTCAGGCAGAATTTCTCATCCTCTTCCCCTGCCCTTGGGTTGCAACACACGGCCGTACAGCCTGCCCCCACTAAAGCCGGGGTATTGGGCATACAGCGTATCAGCTTTATATTTTTCCCAAACTCCTCTTCTATCCATTTCAGGCTTTTCCCTGCTGCAATACTGATAACCAGTTTATCCTCCGTTACCGCATCCTTAATTTCTCCTATCACTTCCGGGAAAAAAACGGGCTTCACCGCTAATATGATGATATCCGCCCATTTTGCCACCTGCCTGTTATCCGCCATCGTATGGATATGGAACTCATCCCCCATCCGCTCCAACGTACTCTGCGTTTTTGCCGAACCGGCGATATCCTGCGCCGCCACGATTCCTTTCTGCAGCATCCCGCCAATCATTGCCTTTGCCATATTCCCCAAACCGATAAATCCTATTTTCATCTTCTCCTCCATTCCTACGCAGCCTTGCTGCATAAAATCAATCCTATTTCCAAACCTGGCCCCTAATCCCTTTCCCGTCTCTGTCTGGCCGCTTCATACACCAGCAGGGCGGCTGCTACCGCCGCATTCAAAGATTCCACTTTCCCCTCCATAGGGATTTTTACATAGGAATCTGCCAAATCCGCCGTCCGCTCCGTCAGCCCTTTCCCTTCATTCCCAATCAAAAACGCAGACGGCCTGCAATAATCACATTTATCATAATTCCCTTCCCCTTTTAAATGGGCGGCAAAAACCGTTACCCCAGCCTCCTTTATCCGTATGATAGCTTCCTCTAAGTTTTCCGTATAGAAGAAAGGCATCCGGTATATCGACCCCATCGTCGCCCGAATCACTTTCGGATTATAAATATCCGCCGTATCCCGGCTCATCACCACGCCACAGACACCGGCCCCTTCCCCTGCCCTTAAAATCGTTCCCAGATTACCCGGATCCTGAAGATTTTCCAGGACAAGCAAAAGGGGGCATTCTTTTTCCCTCAGCACCTCTTCCAAGGAATAATGGCATTGCCGGACAATGCATAAAATCCCTTGCGGGGCCTGTGTATCGGATATCTTGCGAAATACTTCATCCGACACCATCTCGTAACCGCACACTTCCAGTTTCTGTCTCGCTTTCTTTCCCTTTTCCCCTAATCCTTCTAAAATAGGCAGAAAGCTTTCCGAAAGATAAACTTCGCACAACCTTTCTTCCGGCACTTCCAAAAACATCTTAAGGCCCTCTACTACAAACACATCTTCCTTTTTCCGCTCCCCCGCCTTTTTATTCAACTGCACGATTCTTTTTATCTTCTGATTCGCCGTACTCGTTATCATGAAGCCCTCTCTTTCCTGCCTGCCCTCTGACTGCTTACGGGCCGGCACTTTCCGCGCCGACCCGCAATCAAATACCCCGCTGCGAGCAGCGGGGTATTTGACCCTCGCGGCAGTCGCCAAATGTCTGCAAGCAGCCACTTGGCTCGTTGCTCGCGGGAATAAACATTTGTATTCTATATTTTTCCATCCGGCTACATGGATAATGCCCGGCTCACTTCATACTGATATTCGGGTATATTTTTTTTCATAGCCAATGCTTCTTCGATATCAAAATCCTGAAACTCCCCGCGCTGGTATCCTACCACCCGGTTCGTCTTCCCCTGGCAAAGGATGTCCGTCGCATACGCACCCATAATCGATGCATAAAAACGATCCTTACAAGTAGGGCTTCCGCCCCTTTGCATATAGCCTAATATGGTCGCCCTTGTCTCAATCCCTGTTGCCGCTTCAATCCTCCGGGCCATGGATGTGGAATGCCCAATCCCTTCCGCGTTTATAATGATGTGGTGTGTTTTCCCTTTTTTCCTGTTGCTGATAATATTATTGATAATCCTCTGTTCGTTATAATCATACTTTTCCGGAAGAAGGATATCCTCCGCACCGTTTGCCACACCGCACCAAAGTGCAATATAACCTGCATTCCTGCCCATTACCTCAATAATGCTGCATCTTTCGTGGGAAGAAGAAGTATCCCTTACCTTGTCGATTGCCTGCATCGCAGTATTTACTGCGGTATCAAAGCCTATCGTGTAATCCGTACAGGAAATATCCAAGTCAATGGTTCCGGGAATCCCAATCGTATTAATCCCTTTTCTAGAAAGCGCCTGCGCTCCCCGATAAGAACCGTCGCCCCCAATGACAACCAACCCATCGATGCCATGCTTCATGCAAATGGTGGCGCCCTTCTGCTGCCCTTCATCCGTCTTGAACTCCATACAACGGGCAGTTCCGAGAATAGTTCCACCCCTCTGGATAATATCCGATACGCTGCTCCTCTCCAAATCCACGATTTCCTCATTCAGAAGCCCTTGATACCCCTTTTTAATCCCTTTAACCCTAACTCCTTTTGCAAGCGCCTGCCTCACAACCGCACGGATAGCCGCATTCATCCCCGGTGCGTCACCGCCGCTGGTTAATACCCCTATTGTCCTAATCTCATCCGCCATGCCTACACCTCTCTCATAAATTATCCAATGCTGACAATACTTATTCTGCTGCCGTTTTTTACCCTTCTAAAATATTACGGTATACAGTATCCTTATTTTACCTTTTTTTTAACCCCTTTTCAATAACTTTTTCGGAACTCTTTCCAAACGATAGGAAAAGGGGTTACTGTTCACACAGGACTTAGCATTTACTGCTAAGTCCGTACAAAAACATTCATGCAGCAAGTAAAAATCCATTTGCGAAGCAAATTTTGCATGGATTTTTGCCTGTTACCGGAACGGAGTGAACAGTAACGAAAAGGGCAAGAAGAAAGGCATCACGTCACTTTCACGTTATCCGCCCCGTACAATGCCGCCAATTCCGCCACCAGTTCCGCATCCGCTTTTACGTTCCTATTCGGCGGGAGGGTTTTTATCGCTTTAGGGGCTTCTACATAAATGCAGACGCTGTCTCTTCCATCGGACTCCGCCAGACGGGAAAAAAGTTCTTTTTCTGCTGTTTCATAGGCCTCCTTTGTGGGGAACTTAATCCACAGCTTTTTCGTAATTTCATCGAAGCCGGTAATCTTTTCGCAAACCAGCTTCCCATCTTTTTCCTCTTCTACGGATACCCGTCCTTTTATGAAGACTTTATTGTCTTCCAATAGTTTCGACGAATTTTTTTCATAATCTCTGGGAAATACGATGACCTCCACCGTACCAACCAAGTCTTCCATTTGTAAAAAGGCCATCACTTTGTCGTTTTTCGTATACTTAATTTTTTTATCCGCGATAATGCCCCCTATGGTAGCGCTCTGCCCGTCTTTCACCGCCGTTTCCCCGGTTTCTTCATCCAGAAGGAAATCCGCGGTGGTATTGGTAATATTTTTCTTCCATATTCCGGCATACTCCTCCAAGGGGTGCCCGCTGATATAAATGCCCAGCACTTCCTTTTCAAACCCAAGCAGCATTTCTTTGGAATACTCCCCTACCTGCGGCATCTTTATCTCATAATTCTCTTTTTCTTCCTCCGAAACAATATCGAACAAAGAAATCTGCCCTGCCATATTATTTTTCTTATCCTGCTGTATGCTGTCCATAATCTGCACGTAAACGCTCATAAACTGCTTCCGCGTGCCGCCCAGGCTATCCAAAGCCCCCGCCTTAATAAAGTTTTCCACGTAACGCTTATTCACTTCTTTGTCCGCCACACGGGTAATAAAATCCTTCAGATTCTTATATTCCCCTCTGGCATCCCTTTCTTTTACAATCGCTTCGATAATCGGATAGCCTATGCTTTTAATGGCTGTCAAAGCATAGCGGATGCCCTCATCCGTAACGGAAAAACCGGCCTCCCCCGCGTTGATATCCGGCGGCAGGAT
>Ga0137306_100890_pt2 | contig 21669 bp, 22 predicted proteins | sample Inofroosms_March_FD_97187 | JGI IMG/M metagenome (GOLD analysis project Ga0137306, IMG submission 97187) | Mouse cecal microbial communities from Vienna, Austria - N-Acetylneuraminic and N-Acetylglucosamine D2O microcosms_March | ecosystem: Host-associated > Mammals > Digestive system > Large...
GTATATTTTTGGAGAACGCCCCTGCAGGGCAGTTGGGGGCTTTGCTGGCTGTGGCAGAGGAAATGGGCGGTTGTGTGACAGTCAATGAGGAAGGCGTCGGTATAGACGTGATGCATAGGCTCAAGGCATACCCCTATCTGAAAACGGAAGTGCATCCCGGCTTCCCTACGGATTTGCAGTCTCCGCTTATGGCAGCTTTGTCCGTAGCGCAGGGAAAGAGCGTAATTGAAGAGAATATATTTGAAAACCGTTTCCGTATCGTAGATGATTTACAGCGGATGGGGGCGGAAATTGAAGTAGTAAAAAATAAAGCTTATATAGACGGTGTGGAAACCCTAAAAGGGATGCATGTGGAAGCGGAGGAATTAAGGGGAGGCGCCGCTTTGGTAGTGGCGGGGCTGGCAGCAGAAGGCAGAAGCATAGTGAGGAACAGGCATTTTATTGAAAGAGGATATGAAAATATCTGTAAGGATTTGCGCAATTTAGGAGCGGATATCAATATCGGGTAAGGTGATATGGACGGCAATGGGAAAGAAACAAAGCAGGATAATGGGCTGGAAATAGAACAAAAGAATAGGCAGGAGAAAAAAACGATTCCCGGAAAGCCCGAAGAGATAATTCCTTCAGGGAAACAGGAGGGAAAGCCGGCTTTGGCAGATGCCGGGTCTTCGGGCGAAAAGAAAGAAGGAAGGAAGAAGCCTGGAAAAGGGGGTGGGAACGATTCCAAAAAGAAAAAAAGCCCCCGGAAAAAATCCGGAACGGTAGAAGCTTCCGACAAAAAAAGCGCATTTAAACCAAGAGTGGTGTCCGGCGGAAAGGAAACTTCCAAACCGGAGAAAATTTCTGCCGGGGAAAATTCTTCCGGTGGAGGGCAGCGCGCCGATTCGGGAAGGCCTTTTGACGAAGGGAAACGAGCCGGAACGGGAAAAGCTTTTGGTGAGGAGAAGGGCGCCGGAACGGAAAAATCTGCCGGTGAGGGGAAGAGCGCCGGTTCGGGAAAATTTTCCGGCGAAGGGAAACGCGCCGGTACAGAAAAATCTGCCGGTGAGAGGAAACGCGCCGGTACAAAAAAATCTTCCGGGAAAGAGAAGCGTTCCGGTGTTCAAAAGTCTTCCGGCAGTGAGAAACGTCCTGATATAAAAAAGGCTTCTGACGAAGAGCAGATTTTGGGTGCGGAAAAGAATCTTGATGAAGGGGAAGGCTCAAATACCAAAAAGCCTTCCGGCGAAGAAAACCGTTCCGGCGGAAAGAAGGATTCCTCCGGAGGAGGGCCGAATCAAAAGGACAATGCCGAGGCAAAAGGAGCTGCCGGAACAGGAAAGGAGAAAAAGGGGAAGAAAGGAGCCAAACCGGAGGCAAAAACAGGGGAAGGGAAAAAAGGGAAAAGAAAGAAGACAGCAGGGAAAAAACGGCCGGAAACGGAGGACGGGTCTGGCAAAAAGAAGATAGAAAAAGGGGAAAAAGGAAAAACTACCAAAAGAAAAAAAGCGGCGAAGACTTCCGACAGTGAGAAAGATGTGGATTCGCCGGACAAGGATAAGATAAATCCTTCCGGCAGGCCGAAAGTTGCCGGCAAACCGGGAAAACCTAATTTAAGGCTCGTAAAAAACGGCGATTTACCGGTAAAAGAAGAAACCGCTGAAAAAAAGAAAAAAGGGAGAAAAATAGGCCAGAAGCCGAAAGAGGAGAAAAAAAAGGAAAAGGATGCTTATCAGGACAAGCTTGATTTGAGGGAATGGTTTGTCCAGAATAAAAGCCTGGTCATTATCGGCTTTACGGTTTTTGCATTTTTTTCAATCCTTTTTGCCGTTTACCGTTATATTACTACCGCTTATGAAGTAACCACAGTGTATGTGGACGGCAATGTCCATTATACCAATGAGGAAGTAATGGATATGGTAATGGGAGGAAGATATGGAAACAATTCCTTATATCTCGCCTTAAAGTATAGGAACAAAGGGATTGAGGGGGTACCCTTCGTGGAGAAAATGGATGTCCATATCCTTTCCCCTAATACGATACGTATCAGCGTGTATGAAAAGGCGTTAGCAGGATATGTGGAATATCTTGGCAGATATATGTATTTTGACAGGGATGGGATTGTGGTGGAAAGTTCGGAGGACAGGACATCGGGAATCCCCCAGGTAACAGGGCTCAAATTCAATTATGTAGTGCTGAACGAACTCCTTCCGGTGGAGAATGACGAGATTTTCAAAAGGATTTTGGACATCACCCAGCTTTTAAATAAATATGAGCTTATGGCGGACAAGATATTCTTTGATTCTTCCTATGATTTGACTTTATTTTTCGGTGAAGTCCGGGTTATGTTAGGCTCCAATTCCGACATTGACCAGAAGATTATTCGGTTGAAAAATATCCTGCCGGAGCTGGAAGGGAAAAAGGGAACCTTGCAGATGGAAAACTATACGGAGGATACAAAAAACATTACGTTCCAACAAGAATAGAATTTGGATAAAAATAATACGGTAAAAAAAGACTAGGAAAAAAGAGAAAAATAGGTTGCTAATTTACAAAAATAATTATATGATAACATGTAGGAGTTTAAAAGGAATTTAGTTTTGGAGTTTAAACGGTATAAGAAGGAGGAAACACCTTGCTTGAGATTAAGACAAACGATGCTGAGGCTGCAGCGAAGATAATAGTAGTAGGAGTCGGCGGTGCAGGCAATAATGCTGTGAATAGAATGGTTGAGGAAAGTATTGACGGAGTAGAATTTATTGGGATAAATACGGACAAGCAGGCTTTACAGCTCTGCAAAGCCCCAAAACTTCTTCAAATCGGGGAGAAGCTGACCAAAGGGCTAGGGGCCGGAGCGAAGCCGGAAATCGGAGAAAAGGCTGCTGAAGAAAGCAGCGAAGAGATAACGGCAGCGTTGAAAGGCTCGGATATGGTTTTTGTTACTTGCGGCATGGGGGGCGGAACCGGAACCGGCGCAGCGCCTGTTGTGGCAAAGATAGCAAAAGACATGGGCATCCTTACGGTAGGTGTAGTAACCAAACCTTTCCGGTTTGAAGCGAAAGCACGTATGATAAATGCCTTAAACGGTATTGAAAGAATAAAAGGCAATGTGGATACGCTCATCGTTATCCCCAATGATAAGCTGTTAGAGATTGTGGACAGGCGTACAACTATGCCGGATGCTCTGAAAAAAGCGGATGAAGTGTTGCAGCAGGCAGTGCAGGGGATTACCGATTTGATTAATGTACCTGCAGTTATTAATCTGGACTTTGCCGATGTACAGACGGTTATGAAAGACAAAGGCATTGCCCATATCGGCATCGGTTACGGAAAAGGCGACGATAAGGCAAGCGAGGCGGTTAAGATGGCAGTGGAGAGCCCGCTTCTTGAGACGACGATATCCGGTGCAACTCATGTGATTATCAATGTATCCGGCGATATCACCCTTTCGGATGCGGCAGATGCGGCAGATTACGTCCAGAACCTTGCCGGCGATGAGGTAAATATCATTTTTGGTGCAATGTATGATGAAAATAAGGCGGATACCTGTACGATTACCGTTATTGCAACAGGGTTGGAAGATGCCGCTATGAAAGCTTCCCAGCCTTTCTCTACATATAAACCGGGCTATGTTTCTCCGGCTTCCCTGCAAGGGAAAACTTCGAGAGGCGCCGGGATGGCAGCACCGGGAGGAGTGTCTTCTTCTTTAGGCATGTTGCCGAGTAATATGGGAACGGCTCCCCTGAAAAATATTCCGGGTATCAATAAACCCGGCGATATCAGAAGCACTGTGGAAGAAAAGACGCTCAAGATACCTGATTTCCTGCAAAGGAAATAACGGGGCGGCTAAAATATATTTTCTTATGGAGAAACAGGCAAAAACCTTTGTTTGAATAGAGGTTTTTGCCTGTTTTTTGCCTTATAGGATTCGGGTGTCAAAAGGTCTTCCCGGCACTGCAGGGAAGGCCTTTTGATACCCAACTCTACCGTTGGTAGGTGTTCATGATTATGTGGGGTGGCTATAATTTATCGCAAACGGGAGGGATGAATCATGAATCAAATCAGGATTGGCGCTTTTATTGCCGAATGCCGGAAGGCAAAAGGCTGGACGCAGAACCAGCTGGCCGAAAAATTAGGGATAACGGATAAAGCTATTTCAAAATGGGAAACGGGACGGTCGATGCCGGATTTGTCTTTGTTCGTTCCATTATGTACTTTATTGGGCATTACTTTAAACGAATTGTTTGCGGGCGATTGTATTGCTGAAGAAAACTGGAAAGAAAAAGCAGATGAGGTACTTATGGAAGTGATTACCCATTGGTTAGGAAACGATAAATGGGAATCAAAGAAATGTGATGGGGCATCCCCAAATGTCTTGGAAGTGGAAAATGTTTCCAAACGGTATGAAAATGTTCCGGCAAGGGGTGAAACAAAAAATAATTCTGTTTTAGCTGTGAATAATGTAAGTTTTCAAGTGCCGTCTGGCAGTTTTGTTGGAATTATGGGGGCTTCCGGCTCCGGGAAAACCACATTGCTCCATCTGATAGCCACGATAGATAAGCCGACGGATGGAATGATACGGATTAGCGGGCAAAATATAGTGGATATACTGGAGGAAGATACGGCGGAATTTCGCCGCAGGCATTTAGGCTTTGTCTTCCAGGAATATAACCTTCTTGAAAATTTAACCATCTATGAAAACATTGCACTTGCTTTGACAATGAAAGAGGTGCCAAAAGAAAACATTCGCCCAATGATTCAGAGTTTGGCAGCAAAGCTGGATATATCTTCCATATTAGATAAATTCCCGTATGAAGTATCGGGAGGGCAGCGGCAGCGTTGTGCCTGCGCACGTGCGATTGTGGTAAAACCGGACATTATACTTGCGGATGAGCCTACCGGGGCATTGGATTCCCACTCTGCCAAACAGCTTTTAGATACCTTTACTATGCTTTGCAGAGAGTATAGCGCAACCATTTTGATGGTCACGCATGATGCTATGGCAGCCAGCTATTGCGACAGAATCATGTTTATGAAAGACGGGGCAATAAAAGCCGCCTTAAACCGGGAACAGGAAAACAAACAGGCTTTTTTTGCAAATATTTTGAAGAAAATAGAGTGGGTGGAAGGAGGAAGCCATGATATACCTGAAGCTGTCAATCCGTAATGCCAAACGGTCTTTTATAAATTATCTTTTATATGTGGTTGCCATGACCGTGCTTCTGGCAATCATTGAGGTATCTAACTGCATCGCTATTATTGGGGGATTAGCTGGTTTTCAAGTGGTTTCCATGCCCTTGCTAATTACAGCAATCCAAATCATTTTACTGGGATATACAGGTACTTTCATGCTAAAGCAGCGGGCAAAGGAATTTGCAAACTATTTATTATTAGGTATGGGAAAAAAGAGGTTAACCCGGTTGTTTTTATGTGAAATCTTATGGATTGGTTTTTGCTGCTATTTGGCGGGAACAACCATAGGCTTTGCCATATTTGGATTTGGGTATTTCCGTGAGCTTTACCATGAAAGGGAACTTTGGGGATTCCTTTATGGCAAAAGTATGCTTTACACATGGATTTGCTTTTGCTTTATTGAAATAGTGTGTTCTTTTCGGTTGAAGCAACGTTTCGACAAGCTGCAAATAAGGGAGCTAATGTATGAAAAAAACTACAGCCAAAGAGAAAAAAACATAGGAAACTATAAAAAATGGGGATTCCTCTTTCTTTTCTGCTTTGTGTGCTTTATCGGCTGCGTATGTGGAATTACCTTTTTGCCGGGCACTTATCTTGTTTATCCTGTATCAGTTGCAGTAATCCCTCTGTGTATATCCATATTTGCCTTTTACAGATGGGCATTTGGCTGCCTATATGCGCAAAGGAGAATGAAATCCCTTCAGATATACCAAAAGGACAGGCTATATATCATGGCAAATGTAACATCAAACTTCAAAACAGCTGCGATTCTCAATGCTGTTTTTTGCCTGTGCATTCTATTTTCAGAATGTTCTTTTATCACCGGGATATTGATGCTGCAGCCGGAAATTCAGCTTTTTGATAGGGCTTCGCAACAGTGGATGGGAACTTCACAAATAAGTATCGGCATAATATTTTTGGTTACTTATTTTTCGATATTATCTTTGCAGCAGATTATGGAGGTAGGGCAAAATGTCAGGAACCATCAGATAATGCGCTATATGGGGAAAAGCAACAAAGAGATAGAAAGGCTTGTAAATCAGCAGATAGCAATGAAATTAATCTCCCCGATGATAATGGATGTATTACTTCATTTATTTTGTATGCCGTTGTTGAATGGAAAAATGAACTCCATATTGCCCAATTCCCTGAACCATATTTTGCTCCGGTTAAGCGGCGGATTCTGGGCGTGCATTATCTTTGCCTATATTTGCTATTTTGGAATTGCAGGCGTTATGGGCAAACGGTATCTGACGCCATCTGATTAAGAATAGACAAAACAAACATTCCCCGATTACTATTGCTCCCGGTTCTGCCGGGGGCATTTTTTTCAGGTCATATTGCTGCAGGCGATAATCTGTGGAACGATTGGAAAACTGTTTTTTTTATGGCAGATAATTGGTCGATGTCGTATCCTGCGGCGAATAACACCGTCATGCCGCGCCCTTTTGACAAAAAAAGCGGACAATACTTTATATAATGGTTGCTAAAAGGAGGTGACGGACGGGAGGATGGAAACAGAATATATATGAAGTCTACGTTGACAGCCTTTTTTTGGTAAATTTTGTTATGAACCTATATCTTTACACTCTCTTGGCTAAGACAATGAAGCGTACTGCCACGCGCCTTAGGGTCATTGGAGGGAGTGCGGTAGGGGCGGCATTTTTTGTTTTATGGATTTTTTTACCCGGAGTTCCGGCAGCGATAAAGCGGTTTTTAGGTCCGATGGCAATCAGCCTTGCCACAGCCGGGGGTATTCTTCGGTTTAATAGTATAGGGCAGATAGGGAAAGCGGCGGGTTACCTGTCCGTGTATGCTTTCGCTTTTGGTGGAGTTATGAAGTTTTTATTTTTCACGGTGCCATTTTTAAAAGGAAGGCAGGGAGGGATATGGTACATATTGGGGGCAGGGATGCTCGGGTATCAGGCGGTATCATGGTGGATTGGCCAGACCGGGAAAAATCGCCCGGCGGATTTGTATAAGGTCAAATTACGGGGCCGGCTGAACGAAATTGAACTGGATGCGCTGATGGATACCGGGAACAGCCTGCGGGAGCCTATCAGCGGCAGACCGGTATCGGTAGTGGAAGAGGAATGTTTTCAAAAGCTTTTGGGGGCAAAGGAGCCGGAAAAACTGCGTGCAATCCCCTATCATAGCGTAGGTAAGAGCAACGGTATTATGGAGGGGTATGAAATCCCCGAGATTATCATAAAAGGCAGGGAAGAAAGTATACGATGGCAGAAAGTGGTTGTGGGCGTCAGCAGGAATAGGGTGTCTGCAAATGGAAGATATCAAATGATATTGCATCCGGATTTGCTAAATGAGGCAATCCGGAAAAATTTACGGCATATGGAGCCGGAGACAATGAGATTGCAGGAGGGAAAATAAATGATTTTTAAAGTGGCAATACCTGGAAAGGTACAGTTTAAAATAATAAAAAAAGAGCCGAATTTTTTTATGACGAAACAGGGGGACATTCATTACATAGGCGGAACGGAAGTCTTACCGCCGCCGCTTGAAGTTGAGAAAGAAAATGAAGTGATTAATGATTTGGGAACGGAATATGAAGATGAAGCGAAGTCCATACTCATTGAACATAATCTTCGTCTTGTGGTATATATTGCAAAAAAATTCGATAATACAGGGGTGGGCGTAGAAGACTTGATATCCATTGGCACGATAGGGTTAATAAAATCCATTAATACCTTCAACCCCGGGAAGAACATTAAACTGGCAACTTACGCCTCGAGGTGCATTGAGAATGAAATCTTAATGTATTTAAGAAGGAACAATAAGACGAAGCTGGAGGTATCCATAGACGAGCCGCTGAATGTAGACTGGGACGGCAATGAGCTGCTTTTATCGGATATCCTTGGAACGGATGAGGACGTTATCTACCGTGATATTGAAAATGAAGTGGAAAGAAAGCTTTTGCTAAAAGCGATTGATAAATTGTCCGATAGGGAGAAAACAATTATCAACCTCCGTTTCGGCCTGGGAACGCCGGACGGGCAGGAAATGACGCAGAAGGAGGTTGCTACTTTGCTTGGCATATCCCAGTCTTATATTTCAAGGCTGGAGAAGAAGATAATGAAGCGGCTGAAAAGGGAGTTGATTAGGGAGGAGTAAAATACGGAAAAATAGTGTCCGGGGTTGGGATTGTTTGAAAGGCAGTTTTCAGCCCCGGATTTTTATGCTTGCGGAATGTGCCGATGCAGCCAGGGATAAATAAAAAGTGGGGCCATACCCGTATCAGCAGCAAATATCCACGATAATAATATCCGGCCCGATTTTTTTAATGTTTTTGTACGGAATCACATATTCTGGTTCACTGCCGAATAAGGTGGAAAACTTGTTTTTGCCTGGGATAATGACTTTGCAAATCTGCCCGGAGCATTCGTCAAACTCCAAATCCCCGATTTTCCCGAGACATTTGCAATCTTTGAGGTTAATGACTTCCTTGCATTTTAATTCTGAAAAAAGCATAATGCCGCACCTTGCCTGCGTTTATAATAGTATATGCGCGTTCTTTCAAAATTGATTCTTTTGTGCAGAAATGAGGATGTATAATTTTACAGCTTTTGGTGCATCATTTTAGTAGCAGAAAAGTCTGTGAGAAAAATTTTTCCAGAGAAAAAAATGATTGCAGGAGGCGTAAGATGGCACAGGGAAAGGTTGAGATATGCGGGGTAAATACGTCGAAGCTGCCGCTTTTAAAAAATGCGGAGAAAGAAGAGCTGTTTTCGAGGATTGAAGAAGGGGATAAAGATGCCAGGGAACAATATATCGAAGGCAATTTGCGGCTGGTTTTAAGTGTAATCAAACGCTTTTCGTCAAGCAATGAAAATGTGGATGACTTGTTTCAAATCGGCTGTATCGGATTGATAAAAGCGATTGATAATTTTGATTCCTCTTTAAATGTAAAGTTTTCCACTTATGCGGTGCCGATGATTATCGGGGAAATCAGGCGTTTTCTTCGTGACAACAACTCCATCCGCGTGAGCCGGTCATTGAAGGATACGGCATATAAAGCGATTTACGCCAAAGAAAACCTGACCAGAAAAAATCTGAAAGAGCCGACCATCAATGAGATAGCAGCGGAAATCGGCATTTCCAAAGAAGATATCGTTTATGCCCTGGATGCCATCCAAAACCCGATGAGTCTTTATGAGCCGATTTTTACCGACGGTGGGGATACCCTTTACGTCATGGATCAAATCAGCGACAAGAAGAACCGGGAAGAGACATGGGTAGAACACCTTTCTTTAAGCGAGGCGATGAAACGTCTGGACGAGCGGGAACATGAAATTATTACCCTCCGTTTCTTTGAAGGCAAAACCCAAATGGAAGTGGCGGAAATCATAGGTATTTCCCAGGCGCAAGTATCCAGACTGGAAAAAAATGCCCTGCGTACCATGAAAAACTATTTGACGGCATAAGCAATCCGCTTTAATCATATGGTAAAAACATGGTAAAATTTTTGATGCCGTTTGGGGCATAAAAAGATGGCTTTTTTAGGATTCTTTTATTGCCCCATCTCCTATAATTTGATACAATCTAAGCAAATATGTAAACTCAAAGGAGAGCAGGCAAAATGATAAACGAAAAATTGAAAAATATGAGGATTAAACAGAAAATTATGATTATCTTTTCGATACTGCTTGGAGTATATATTATTGCGGTATTGATTGGAGTCATTGGGCTGAGTGTGATGGGGGAAAGCCCGACGGCCAGAATGGTTGCGCTGGTTTTGCTGATTGTGGTTGCTGTTGTAAACCTGATATTGGTATTTAAGCTGGGCGGCGCAGTAGTCTTGTCTTTAGTCGGCCCTGTAAAGGAGCTGGAAGAGGCTTCAAAGAAAATGGCGGTAGGGGATTTCAGCGGAGCTGTTACATATCATTCGGAGGATGAACTGGGGGAACTGGCGGATTGTTTCCGCGCAACGGGCGGTACATTAAAAGTGATTGTAGATGATTTGTATCATATGATTTCGGAGTTCACCAAAGGGAACTTTGATGTCAGGTCAAATTGTAGGGATAAGTATGTGGGCGATTATGCGCCATTGCTTGTCCAGCTTAGGGAAATGGTGATAACGATTAGCGAAGTATTGGGGAATATCCAGGGTGCGTCCGACCAGGTAGCTGCAGGGTCTGCCGAATTGGCGAAAAGCGCGCAAGGGCTGGCAGAAGGGGCTGCGGAGCAGGCGGATTCTGTAGAAGAGCTTTTGGAAACCGTGACGGAAGTGACCAGTCAGGTGGAGGAAACCAGCCTTACGGTAGACCGCCTGCATGACAGCGCGAAGAGTGTGGGGATGGAAGCGAGAAAAACAAAAGAGATGATGACAAAGCTAACGGAGGCTATGGATTCCATTAAGTCCACTTCTCAGGAAATTGGCAATATCATAGCGGATATTGAAGACATCGCATCGCAGACAAACCTGCTGTCTTTGAATGCTGCAATTGAAGCGGCAAGGGCAGGGGAAGCGGGCAAAGGTTTTGCCGTGGTGGCGGAGCAGATACGGAAATTGGCGGAAGACAGCGCCCAGTCCGCAGTGAAGACGAAACGTCTGATTGAAACTTCCTTACAGGAAGTGATGAACGGGAACGATATAACGATAGAGACAGCGGAAGTGACAAACAAATCAATGGAAAGGCTGGAACAGGTATTGATTGCGGTTGGGGAAATCCGGATGGCATCGGATAAAGAAGCCGTTTCCATAAAGGGGATAGAAAAAAGTGTGGAACGTATTTCGGTCGTAGTAGGGAATAATTCGGCGGTAGCAGAGGAAACATCGGCTACCAGCGAGGAACTTTCAGCCCAGGCAGTGACCTTGAACGAACAGGTGGAAAAATTCAATTTGCGCCGTTAGAAAGTGGAAATGCAGGCGTTGGGAAAACGGATAAAATAAGGAGGACGTAGGTATGAAATGTCCATTTTGCGGTCATGACAACACAAGAGTAATTGATTCCAGACCGGCGGAGGATAATAATTCGATTAGGCGCCGTCGGGTATGCGATGAATGTGACAAGAGGTTTACCACTTATGAGAAAATTGAAACAATTCCGTTGATTATCATTAAAAAAGATAACAACAGGGAGACATATGACCGTTCAAAAATTGAGGCGGGCGTGCTGCGTGCCTGCCATAAGCGTCCGGTCAGCGCCGGTCAGCTTGAGCGGCTGGTGGAAGAAGTGGAGACGGAAATCTTCAATATGGAAGAGAAGGAAATATCCACACAGGATATTGGCGAATTGGTGATGAATAAGTTGAAAGATGTGGACGCGGTGGCCTATGTAAGGTTTGCTTCGGTATACAGGGAATTTAAGGATATTAATACGTTCATGGATGAACTGAAAAAAGTATTAGACAACAATTGATGCCTCAATTGGGAAAATGATAGGAGAAGTTATGCTGCAAAGGTTTTACCCGGATGCTTATGTGGATTCGGCTTACGGGATTGATTATGAGAAGCTTTACGGGGAAGGATACAGGGGGATTATTTTTGATGTCGATAATACTCTGGTTCCCCACGGGGCGCCGGCGGACGGCAGGAGTATAGAGCTGTTTAGCCGGCTAAAGGCATTGGGATATGGGATTATGCTGCTTTCCAACAATAAAGAGCCGCGGGTAAAAATGTTTAACGATGCGGTGGGGGCAGCATATATATTTAAGGCGGGGAAACCTGCCGTGGGCAATTATAAGAAAGCGATGGAGAAGATGGGTACGGATAGGGGGAATACCTTGTTTGTAGGCGACCAGCTTTTTACGGACATCTGGGGGGCGAAAAAAGCGGGGATACGGACTTTTTTGGTAAAGCCTATCCATCCGAAAGAAGAAATACAGATTGTCCTTAAGCGGTATTTGGAAAAGATTGTTTTATATTTTTACTGCCGCAGCCGGAAAGGATAGGGGTATGGCGAAGGACGGAAGGGATGTAGAGAAGATGCAGCAGATAGACGGACGTACGAGGCTGTGCGGATTGATAGGGAACCCGGTGGAGCATACGATGTCTCCGGTGATTCATAATACATTGGCCAAAATGGAAGGAAGGAATCTGGCTTATGTGCCTTTTCTGGTGGAGAAAGACCAGGTAAGGAAGGCGGTGGAAGGCGCCTTTGCATTGGATGTGCTTGGGCTGAACGTGACAGTTCCTTATAAAAGCGAGGTGATGGAGTACCTTGTGGGGATAGACGGGATGGCGGAAAAAATAGGGGCGGTCAATACGTTGGTACGCACGGAGCATGGGTATAAGGGATACAATACGGATTTGATGGGACTTTACCGGGCGATGTGCAGTGAAGGCATACGGATAGAAGGCGAGGAAATCCTCATACTTGGAGCGGGCGGCGCGGCGCGGGCGGCGGTTTTTTTATGCGTTTCCAAAGGGGCGGCAAAAGTATATATTCTGAACCGTACGGTAGAAAAAGCGCAGGCGGTGGCAGAAGAGGCGAACCGGATATTCGGAACGGAATGCGTGGAGGCGATGCCCATAGACGGCTATCAGAGACTGCCTGAAGGGAAAAAATATTTGGCGGTCCAGGCCACCAGCGTAGGGCTTTTCCCCAATGTAGAGGAAGCGGCAATTTTGGACAGGGCATTTTATGAACGGGTACATACGGGGTTTGACTTGGTTTACAGGCCAAGCAGCACAAAATTCATGAGGATGGTAAAGGATGCAGGGGGAAAAGCTTATCATGGGCTGAAGATGCTTCTCTACCAGGGGATTGCTGCTTATGAGCTGTGGAACAGCGTATCAGTGTCTGAGGAGGATGCGCTTATGGTATACGGCAGGATGAAGGAAGCGATGGGAATAGAAGAATGAAAAATATAATTTTAACTGGTTTTATGGGTTGTGGGAAAACAAGCGTAGGAATCCGGCTTTCTTACCGGGTACGCCGGACAATGACTGATACGGACCGGAAGATAGAGCGATTATACCGTATGAGCGTGTCGGAAATTTTTGAAAAGATGGGGGAGGAAGCGTTCCGTGACATGGAAACGCACTGTTTGGAGAAGCTTTTGGATGAACCACAGGGACAGATTATCGCGGTGGGAGGCGGGCTGCCCATACGCAGCCGCAACAGGGAGCTTTTGAAACGGCTTGGATGGGTTGTTTATCTTAGGGTAAAACCGGAAACAATCTGCAGCCGTCTGGCGACGGATACGACAAGACCGCTTTTGCAGGGAGAGGACAGGGAAGAAAAAGTAAGGGCGCTGATGAGCGCGAGGGGCTCTTTTTACGAAAGCGCAGCGGACATTATGATTGACGTGGACGGAAAAACCGTTGATGAAATTGTAGATGAGATTGTAGGGAACATAGAAGGGGGCGACGGCAATTATGAAACTATTGGTGATTAACGGGCCAAATATTAATTTTCTCGGCATCCGGGAAAAGAGCGTGTATGGAACGGAGGACTACGATTATTTATTAAAAATGATAGCAAAGAAAGGGGAAGAGGCAGGATGTGCCATAGAAGTATTTCAAAGCAATCATGAAGGGGCGATAATTGACCGCATTCAGGATGCTTATTTCGACGGTACGGAAGGCATTGTCATCAATCCGGGGGCATATACCCATTACAGCTACGCCATCCGGGACGCGCTGGCAAGTATTGATATTCCTAAGGTAGAAATCCACATTTCGGATATTACGCAAAGGGAGGAGTTCCGGAAAGTTTCCGTAACTGCCCCGGTTTGCGATAAACAGATTTATGGGCATGGACTGGATGGATATTTGGAAGCAATTGATTTTTGTTTGAAAAAGTAGTTGAAATATGAATGTTTTTAGTATAAACTAGTAAAGAATTATAACGTGAAAATTTTAGGAGGAATATTTTATGATTTCTGCAGGCGATTTCAGAAATGGTATTACTATCGAGTTAGATAATAATATATACCAGATTATTGAGTTCCAGCATGTAAAACCGGGCAAAGGTGCAGCATTTGTAAGGACTAAGTTAAAGAATGTCAAGAGCGGCGGTGTGGTTGAAAAGACGTTCCGTCCTACCGAAAAATGCCCGCAAGCACGTATTGATAGAAAAGATATGCAGTATTTATATTCGGACGGCGATTTATTCCATTTTATGGACGTTGAGAATTATGAGCAGATTGCATTGAATGCGGATGCTGTCGGCGATACTCTAAAGTTTGTAAAAGAAAATGAAATGGTAAAAGTATGTTCCCATAACGGTAATGTATTTGCCATTGAACCGCCGCTGTTTGTAGAACTGGAGATTACGGACACGGAACCTGGGTTTAAAGGGGATACCGCGACAGGGGCAACCAAGCCTGCCGTTGTGGAAACAGGGGCTACGGTATATGTGCCTTTATTTGTAAATCAGGGCGATGTAATCAAAATCGACACCAGGACAGGGGAGTACCTCTCCAGAGTTTAGTCCGGGTGGCTATCAAAGACATAGGACATGCCTGCAAAGGCTGCCCTTCGTTTGGCTTATAAGACAATGGATGTGTTTCCGTTGTCTTTTTGTTTTTTATGAACAGCCCCGCGCAGAGGAACTATGCCGCTATGCAGCGGACAGGGCGCGCAGCGAGTAGAGGAACTATGCCGCTATAAGGCACACGGGGCGCAGCGAGCAGGGGACGATGAATCCCCTCTGAACGATTACATGTCTCTGCGCAGCGGAAGTATGCCATGAAAGTGGTATATGGGGGCGTGGCGGGCAGAGGAAGCCTTTCCAGGATTGCACACGGGCGTCCGAAGAAAGGCGTAGGCAAAGCTGACGGGAACTTATGAATGCTACGTACAAAAAGAGCCGTTGGCATAGCTACAGAATCAAAGGATAAATTGTAAAACAAATCGGAAGGCATATTACAAAGCAAATTGCAGAGCAAGTCATAAAGCAAATCGAAAAGCATGTCGCAAAGCAAATTATAAGGAAAACCACAAGATAAAGTGCAAAGAAAATCACAGGATGAATCATAAAGCAAATTGCAGGGTGAATCACAAAGCAAGTCGCAGGGTGAATCATAAAACAAATCAAAAAGCATATCACAGAACAAATGATAGGGCAAATCAAAAAGCAAATCACAAGGCATATCGCCTGAAATTCAAAGAGGAAAAAGAGAGGTAAAATGAAATGGAAATTATGGAATTTTGTCAGAAGGTGAAAAGGAATCTTATGAAAGATATGGAAGAGGGGGTTAAGGTGTCGGTGAAGCAGGTTACGAAAAATAACGGAGTCATGTTGCATAGTGTTACGGTATCCAGAAGAGGGACGAATATTTCACCGAATATATATTTGGACGGGCTGTATGCCGCCTATGAACAGGGGGAGACATTTCATCGGGTAATGGGGGAAGTGCGCCGGATTTATGAAGAAAGTAAAGTGGAAACGAGCATAGATATGGGGTTCTTTCTGGATTACGAGAAAATGAAAGAGAAGGTGGTATATAAAGTTATCGGTTATGAAAGGAACAAAGAATTATTGAGCAAAATCCCGCACATACTTTTCCTGGACATGGCGCTTGTATTCTATTGCCATGCGCCACAGAAGGAACTTGGCTGCGCTACCATCCTTATTTATAACAGCCATTTGAAAATGTGGGGGATATCGAAGGAGCATTTATATTGGGATGCCAGAAAAAATGCGCAGTCCATTCTTCCTGCAAAAATACTTTCTATGGAAGAAATTATGAAAGCGGTTTTTCTTTCGGACCTTATACAAGAAGACCCGGAGGAAGAAATGGAAGGGAATGAGGAAAGGCGGAAGGAAAGCAGCCGGATGTATGTGCTTGGAAACGAGCGGAAACTTTTTGGCGCAGCGGCTATGTTTTATGATGGTGTTTTAGAAGAATTTTCCGATAAAATAAAAAAGAGTTTTTTCATATTGCCCAGTTCAGTACACGAAGTAATCTTGCTTCCGGACGATGGAATTCGGAAGGCGGAAGACTTATGGGAAATGGTATGTGAAATTAATGCTACACAGGTAGAGCCGGAAGAGGTTCTGACAAATGCGGTCTACTATTTTTCAATTAAATGTAAAAAAATCAAAAAATTGTTTTAAATGTTCACAAAAACAACACTAGACAATATGGATTGATTGTGATATTATAATCAGAGTGATGTAACAAATTTGTAATATATTGAAATTTGTAATATACGGAATATGTAATTTTCTTATGCACTCGTAGTCTAATGGATAGAACGGAGGCCTCCGACGCCTTTAATGCAGGTTCGATTCCTGCCGGGTGCATTACATCACTCTGAAAATAATTCAGTCAGATTATAGTAGATTGTGCCGGAACATGAGTATGCCGCAGGATTTTGGATTCTTGGAATCACCGATGGGATATGCGCATGGAAAAGCATTTGACCGGTTGCAGGATATATGGCAGCCGGTTTGCAGTTGAGAGAAAGGATATTTTTATATATGGGAAAACGAAGAAAGTCATCTTTGGACAGAGGCCTTGGGGATAGATTAGAAGATATGCGGGAATGGGTGTCGGATCATACAAAGATTGTGATGCCCATCGTTCTTTTAATATGCGTATTGGTAACGGTTTTTGTTGCAGTCAATGCAAACCGGAAAGCGGCAGAGGAAGTGGAAGCCCAGATGGTCGGTATTGATATGGACGCTTTACCGGGTGCTACGGGCACCGAGGAAGCGGCAGGCGAGGAGAGTATCCCCCAGTTGGAGCTGGAAATAAATGCCTATCCGGCGGTTAATACTTTGGTTAGCGAATATTATACCGCAATGGCGGAAGGGAATATTGAAGCCATTGAATCCATGAACGCTTATGTGGAAGATAAGGAAAAAATCAGGATTCGGGAAATGAGCAAATATGTAGATTCCTATCAGAATCTGGATGTCTATACGAAGCTTGGGCCTGTAGAAGGGTCTTATCTGGTTTATGTTTATTCTAAAGTGAAATTCACAGAGTATGATAAACTGGTGCCGGGTATGAAGGCTTTCTATGTTTGCACGGACGAAGAAGGCAAGTGCTATATCAATGGTGGGGAAGCAAATTCGGTAGTGACTAATTATATCCGTGAAATCTCTTTGCAGGACGATATGGTGGATTTGAACAATAAAGCAGTTGCTGAATACAACGAACTGTTGGAAAGCGATGAAGAATTAAATGCATTTCTTGCGGATTTGTCAAGCCGTATTGATGCTTCCGTAGGGGAAATCCTGGCAAAAGAAGAAGCATAAACCCAGGAACAGGCAGCAGCGGAAGCGGCGGCAGCAGAACAAGAAGCAGCAGCGGCAGAACAGGAAATGGCAGCGGCGGAAGGAACCGGGGAGACGGCTGTTACGGTTAAAACCGTGCGTGCTACAGATGTAGTAAATATCAGGAGTTCGGACAGCGAGACGGCTGACAAGCTGGGCAAGGCGCAGATAGATGATGAATTTACTCTTTTGGAAGAAAGAGGAAACGGATGGAGCAAGATTAGCTTTGAAGGAAAAGATGCTTTTATTAAGAGCGAATTTTTAGAAGTGGTTTCGGAAGAGACCGTGACGCAGACGGTAGAACAGGCAGACGCTACGGAAGCGGTAGCAGAGAATACGGACACTGAGACAGAGAATACGAATACTGAGACAGCAGGAAACGGAAATAACAATACCGAGGCAGTGCAGACAGTCACCGTAGTGGAAAATGTGAATGTCAGAAAATCCGCAAGCGAAAACGGGGAAAAACTGGGATTGGCATATGTAGGGGAAAAGCTGGAGCTTTTGATGAAACAGGCAGACGGTTGGACCAGGGTAAAATATAACGGACAGACGGCATACGTAAAATCGGATTATGTGGAATAGGCGGTGGTTTGATGTTAAGCAATAAGCTTAATGTGGCGATTATGGGCGCCGGTAATATCGGCGGCATTATGGCGGACACCCTGAATAAGATGAAAAATGTCAGGTGCTATGCGATAGGTTCAAGGAGTAAAGAAAAAGCGGAAAGCTTTGCCAAAAAACATGGGTGTAAAAAGGCTTATGGTTCCTATGAACAGTTGGCGGCAGACAAAAAAGTGGATTTGGTTTATATAGCCACTCCACATTCCGAACATTATGAACATGCAAAACTTTGCATCGAACATGGAAAGCCGGTATTATGTGAAAAAGCATTTACTGCCAATGCGGCGCAAGCAGAAGATTTGCTTGCATTTGCAAAAGAGCGGAATGTATTGATTACGGAAGCCATATGGACAAGATATATGCCAATGCTTCAAACGATAAAAGATGTACTGGACAGTGGGGCAATCGGTGTGCCGACGATGCTGACGGCGAACTTAGGATATGCCATTAATGGAGTTGCCAGATTAAATGACCCGGCTTTAGCTGGGGGCGCGCTGCTGGATGTGGGGGTTTACGCACTGAACTTTGCGTCTATGATATTTAGTTCAGCGGTGGAAAAGATGACGTCGGTATGCACCTATACAAAAACAGGGGTGGACGAACAAAACAGTATTACGTTGGTTTTTGAAGGCGGCAGAATGGCAGTGCTGAACAGTTCCATGCTTTCCATAAGCGATAGGAAAGGGATTATTTATGGCACAAAAGGCTTTGCCGTAGTGGAGAATATCAATAATTTTGAGAGCATCACTGTATATGGTTCGGATTATAAGAAAAGAGCAAGATATGAAAGGCCGAAACAAATATCGGGTTATGAATATGAAGTAGAGGCATGCGCCGAGGCATTGCAAAAGGGCTTGCTGGAATGCCCTCAAATGCCCCATACGGAGACTATACGTATCATGCGGATGATGGATAGTCTGAGGGAAGAATGGGGAATTAAATTTCCTTTTGAATAAAAACCTTTTGAATTAAAATAAGAAAGGGAATGCATAGAGCCGGTTGAAAAGGGCAAAATAGAGGTATGAGCATGATATATGCTTATACCTTTTTTGCACCTAACACAGCTGTGCTTTGGGGCATGTGTGCGGGAAGGAAAAGGGAAGACTATATTTTGGGGTTTGGAAGGAGGCTGGCATGAAAAGAGATGATGCGGAAATCTTAAGGGAAGTGCAGAAGAATACGGAAATGGCAATGAAAGCGATAGATACTATCAGCGACAAAGTATATGATGATGACTTGGCAGTGCAGCTTTCAAAGCAGACGTTAAAATATTCGGAAATCCATAATAAGGCGTTGGACAGGATATTGGAAGGGAAAGCGGAGCCATACCGCACAAACAATGTCAGCCAGATGATGCTGGTAGGCGGGATTCATTCTAACACGTTGTTCAATACAAGCACCAGCCATATTGCAGAATTGATGATTCAGGGAAGCAACAGAGGGATTACCGATATGTGTAAATCGTTGAACCACCATGAGAGGGCGGAACATACATCTTTGGAGATTGCCAAGGAATTGATGGACTTTGAAGAGAAGAATATTGAACGGTTAAAAAAGTATTTATAATTGTATACGTGTATTATTGTACAATTTGTATAAAAAGAAAAGGATATTTCTAACAAAACTTTTACAGTTTAATATCCTAAAGTGTCTTGTACAATCGAAAATGGCATTATATAATAATACATGGGCAAAGGAGTCATGGCGCGGGGGATTGTCCTCATGCGCCTTTGTTGCTTTATAGGAACAGGGTGTCGAAGTGGGTGTCCGGCAGTATTGGGCATCGTTTGAAGCCCTAACTTTATAGATAAGGAAAAAGGAGGATATGTAAATGTCATATGTAGATGAGGTTTTTGATTTAGTGGTGGCAAAGAACCCGGCGCAGCCGGAGTTCCATCAGGCGGTAAAGGAAGTTTTGGAGTCTTTGCGCGTGGTTATCGAAGCGAATGAAGATGCATATAGGAAGGATGCACTGTTAGAGCGGCTGGTAACTCCGGAGAGGGTAGTTATGTTCCGCGTTCCCTGGGTGGATGATAAAGGGCAGGTACAGGTAAACAATGGTTTCCGTGTGCAGTTTAACAGTGCTATTGGGCCCTATAAGGGAGGCTTAAGGTTCCATCCTTCTGTAAACCTTGGCATTATCAAATTTTTAGGTTTTGAGCAGATTTTCAAAAATTCCCTGACAGGTCTCCCGATTGGTGGCGGCAAAGGTGGCTGCGATTTTGACCCGAAGGGTAAATCCGACAGGGAAGTGATGGCGTTCTGCCAGAGCTTTATGACAGAGCTTTGCAGGCATATCGGTCCGGATACGGATGTGCCTGCCGGGGATATCGGCGTAGGCGGCAGGGAAATTGGTTATATGTACGGGCAGTATAAGAGGATACGCAACCGCTATGAAGGCGTGTTGACCGGAAAGGGGCTTACATACGGGGGCTCCCTTGCCAGAACACAGGCTACAGGCTACGGTTTATTATATTTGACGGAAGAAATGCTAAAATGCAACGGCAAAGATATTGCAGGCAAAACGATTGCCGTATCCGGAGCAGGCAATGTGGCTATTTATGCTATTGAGAAAGCACAGCAGCTTGGCGGCAAACCGGTAACATGTTCCGATTCTACCGGATGGGTTTATGATGCGGAAGGGATTGACGTTGCGTTATTGAAAGAAATTAAGGAAGTAAAACGTGCAAGGCTGACGGAATATGCAGCAGCAAGACCGAGTGCGGAATATCATGAAGTGGGTGGCGCTAAAGTATGGAGCGTAAAATGCGACATCGCCCTTCCTTGTGCAACACAGAATGAGTTGGATTTGGAAGATGCAAAAGCATTGGTGGCAAATGGATGTTTTGCAGTGGCAGAAGGGGCAAATATGCCTACTACACTGGAAGCTACCGAATATTTGCAGAAAAACGGTGTATTATTCTGTCCGGGCAAAGCTTCCAATGCTGGCGGCGTAGCAACATCGGCCCTTGAAATGAGCCAGAACAGCGAAAGGTTGAGTTGGACTTTTGAAGAGGTGGATGCAAAGCTGAAAAATATTATGGTAAATATTTTCCATAACCTTGACGAGGCTTCCAAAAAATACGGCATGGAAGGCAATTATGTGGCAGGAGCGAACATCGCAGGCTTTTTGAAGGTGGCTGAAGCCATGACTGCACAGGGGATTGTTTAATCAAGGAACTCTAAGAAGATAGTCTATATGGATAAGTCCTGTAAACTTAAAGTTTATAGGACTTTTTCCATATAATAAGACCTGGATACTCAAAAGTCCTGCCAGGCTCTATCAGGCTCTGCCTGATGTCATCGACTGACAGAGCTTGGCAGGGCTTTTGAGTATCCGGATTATAATAGGGAATTATGCCATGACTTCCTGCAAAAGCGGGCGGAGTATGGCATGTGAGGAAGCAAAAAAATATTGAAGGAGGAGGGCAAATAGAATGTTTGGACATTTAGGGTTTTCCTATGTAGGAACAGCATTTATGCTTATGCTGTTGATTCCCAATTTAATATGGATGAAAAAGCAGCCGCAGGGGTATAGTGCAAAAGGGGAAAATAGAATCTTATCCGTGTTGGAACGAATGGGGGAAATATTTGTTACCTGCTGTGCCCTTCTATGTGCAGACTTTAATTTAAAAGAGTGGTCGGTATGGTCGTTGTGGCTTGTTCTTGCATTTGTTCTAAT
>Ga0137306_101658_pt1 | contig 21653 bp, 27 predicted proteins | sample Inofroosms_March_FD_97187 | JGI IMG/M metagenome (GOLD analysis project Ga0137306, IMG submission 97187) | Mouse cecal microbial communities from Vienna, Austria - N-Acetylneuraminic and N-Acetylglucosamine D2O microcosms_March | ecosystem: Host-associated > Mammals > Digestive system > Large...
AAAAGCAGAGAACATGGAAAAACGGGAAGCCGGTATTGCAGCCCGCGAGGAAGCCCTCAACAAGCGAAATACAGAGGTAGAGACTTTGTATGAGAAGGCTTTGCAGGAATTGGAACGGATTTCTGGATTAACTACGGATCAGGCGAAAGAATATCTTTTAAAGTCCGTGGAAGAAGAAGTTAAGCACGATACAGCCCGATTAGTAAAGGAATTAGAAAGCAAAGCGCGGGAGGAAGCGGATAAAAAAGCGAAGGATTATGTGGTGACTGCGATTCAGCGGTGTGCGGCAGATCATGTAGCTGAGACGACAGTCTCTGTAGTCCAGCTTCCCAGTGACGAGATGAAAGGGCGTATTATTGGTCGGGAAGGTAGGAATATTCGTACTTTAGAGACGATGACAGGGGTGGAACTGATCATTGATGATACTCCTGAGGCAGTAGTGTTATCAGGATTTGATCCGATTCGAAGAGAGGTTGCTAGGATTGCCTTGGAGCGTTTGATTGTCGATGGAAGAATTCATCCGGCAAGGATCGAAGAAATGGTTGAGAAGGCACAGAAGGAAGTGGAAGCCAACATGCGGGAAGATGGGGAAACCGCTACTCTCGAAGTAGGAATTCACGGAATTCATCCAGAATTGGTGAAGTTGCTGGGTAAAATGAAATTTAGAACCAGTTACGGACAAAATGCTTTGAAGCATTCGATGGAAGTCGCTCAATTGGCAGGTCTTTTGGCGGCAGAAGTGGGAGTCGATGTCCGTATGGCCAAACGTGCTGGCCTGTTACATGATATTGGTAAATCCATTGACCATGAGGTAGAGGGTTCCCATGTGCAGTTGGGCGCTGATCTGTGTAAAAAGTACAAAGAATCAGCAATTGTAATCAACTCCGTGGAATCTCATCATGGAGATGCGGAACCTCAGAGTTTGATTGCTTGTATCGTTCAGGCGGCCGATACGATATCGGCAGCACGTCCAGGCGCAAGAAGAGAAACTCTAGAAACATATACAAATCGACTAAAGCAATTGGAAGAGATTACGAATTCCTTCAAAGGAGTGGACAAATCTTATGCGATTCAGGCTGGCCGGGAAGTTCGTATTATGGTCATTCCGGAACAGGTGAACGATGATGATATGATTTTGATGGCACGTGAGATATCTAAGCGTATTGAAAATGAGCTGGATTATCCTGGACAGATCAAAGTCAATGTGATTCGTGAGTCTCGTGCTACGGATTACGCAAAATAGTCGTTATAGTGTAGAAGGATGCCTGAAATTCATTAAAAAAGTATTGATGAGTTTCAGGCATTTTTTTGTAATAAGATTTAGATATCGATAATACTTACAATTTTTGTTTAATAATTACAAATTGTGAAATTTGCTTGACAGACTTATTTTTTTGTAATAGAGTGAGAAAAAAGAATATTAGAATGGGAGGTAAATACGTGCATAGCTGGAAAAAAATATGTGGTGTGATGTTGGCCTTGTCGCTGGCGATGGGAATGACAGCGATTTCATCTTATGCCGCAACTAGAAAGAAGATCAATTCTGTTACGGTGGATATTACTGCCCGCATTGAACTAGGGGCAAAATATGGGGAAGAAGAGATCGAAGTAGAAACCCGCGGTAAAAATTACACTTATGATTATTATGATATTGAGAATTTTGGTTTTGAGTGGGTGGAGGATGATGTTCCGGAGATTACGATCTATCTAAGAGCAGATGAAGGATATTATTTTGCGTTGACAAAAGCAAGTTCAGTAAAACTGAGCGGTGCAACGTATGTTAAAGCTAGTAAGCAGGATTCTTCAGAGACTTTAGCTTTGCGAGTGAAGTTGCCTTCGATGGCAGAGATGGTGGGTCAGGAGAGCGAAGTGATATTGACCGAAGGAGGTTTTGCCAAATGGGGTGAAGTGCGTGGAGCTGGTAGTTATGAATTGCGTTTGTACCGTAACGGAACAGGTGTAGGTGCGAATTATCAAAGTACAGAACAATTATTCTATGATTACACGGATCAGATGGGAAAGCCAGCAACTTATCAGGTAAAAGTTCGAGCGGTCAACAAGCAGAATAAGGAAAGCAAGGGAAAGTGGATGGAGTCCGAGAGCATTACTATTTCTAATGAAATGGCGACAGCTATCCGCAATGGAACAGCTGCAGGACTGCCAGTAGAGGGCGAATGGAAGAATGAGGGAAATGGCTGGTGGTACGAGCACGAAGATGGAAGCTATACCAGGAACAACTGGGAAGAGATCGATAAGAAATGGTATTTGTTTGATGAGAATGGGTATATGAGAACCGGTTGGGTTGAGTGGAACGGAGAACGCTATTATTGTCATGATGAGACCGGGGAGATGTTGAAGAACACCACCACCCCGGATGGATATATTCTTGATAATGAAGGTCACCTTAAGAACGAATAGATTTGGCTTGGGGCCTCGCCGGGAACGGCGGGGGCTTTTATTTGATATATTCGATAATATTCCTTGGTTTCTGGATTCTTGACTGTTTCGGAACGGTTCATAGTAAGAAATTTGGTCAGCTCATAACAGCTAATCCAGATTTCGTTGTTCCCTTCTTTTTGTGATTCGTCAAAGATCAGTTGCATACCAAAATGAAGATGTGGTTCATTAATATTATTGGTGTTTTCCGTAGAACTGTAACCGGTTCGGCCGAGATAGCCGATAACATCTCCAGCTTGGACGTAGCTTCCCTCCTTCAATGTCTTGTGATAAGGGTAGTTTTTTCGCAAATGAGCATAGTAATAGTAACGTTTTTTATCAAAGCTGCGTATACCTAGCCGCCAGCCTCCGTATTGGTTCCAGCCAATTGCTTCTACATAGCCCGATTCTACTGCGATTACAGGAGTTCCTACTTGCCCCATCAAATCATGCCCGAGATGTTGACGTTTAAAGCCATAACTGCGAGAGACACCAAAGTCATCAAAATCATTGTATGGATAATTTTTGGCAATGGGAGAAAATGCTTTTAGCCCATATTTAGTGACCCAAACCGGTTCTCCAGTGACTTCGTCCGGGATTTGGATGTCATAGACGCCAACCATGCCACCTAAAACAGCATGATAGGCTTCCAAATAATAAGAATAATATTTCATGTCTTTGGTAAGTTCTTCTATAGAGGAACCATCTTGTAATTTTTGGGCTAGGGCATCCATATCAGATGCTTTATATCGGGAAAAATCGCCACCATAACGGGCACCCAGAAAAGCCAGCAGTTCCAGCCAGTTTAGATGAGGCGTCTGATTGTAACTATCTACATCTAGCCGCAAAGCTTGACGCATGGCGTCAGCAGTCACATCAAAATCAACCCAATGAATAAAGCTTTGTGAAGTTGAATCACTGGCATTGTTAGATTGGGCAGCGATGGATTGACCGGAGACTTTTTCTGTGGTGGCAGAAGAGGCAGATAGGAGATGAATGGCCAAAAAGGAGAAAAAAATCAGTTCTGACAAAATCAACAGGGTGGTGGCTATCCGTGCATATTTATGGGGACGATGGCTGTTCATTGGATGTCCTCCTTTGGATGGTATTGTTGGTATTATAGGGTATGTATATGCAGATAGAAGTAGAGATTATGTTTGACGGGATGGGACAAAGAGAAAGAAATAACAAAAAGGAGCTGCATTATTACTAACATCATGTCATTCAGATAAGTGGTGGCAAAAGGTACGCCAAGAAAGCGGAGAGAAAAGTAACGGGAAATCGTCTGTTTCTTTTTCCGGTTTCGAGATTAAGAATTCCTAAAATCCCTGACTTTTGCTAAAAGCGAAACGAAAATATACAAACTCGCTCCGCTCAGACAGTGTATATTTTCGTTTCAACGCTCAATTCAGGGATTTAAGGACTTCTAAATCTCTGCAAAGTCAAAATATCACAGAGGATTTCCCGCTACTTTTCTCCCCGCTTCCTTGGCTGATTTTTTCGTTTCCTTATCTAAATTCACATTGGCATTATTACAGCTCCAAAATTTCCCTATCATTGGGAACGTATAGATTACCGGTATAATATTGCCGACCTTCTGCTAGATAAAGTTCTTTTCGATGCTCGATAGATTTGTCTTCGGTATGCCACAGGACCAGATTGGGGATGTGAAGTTGTGTTGCCAATTCACAGGCGTCTTTGACTGTGCTATGGTGTTTTTCATAAGGCTTAAAACGATCGCGTTCGCTATATAGACAGAAAGCTTCATGTAGCAGCCAATCACTGTTTTCTACATAAGATTGGCAGAGCGGATTGTAGGGTTCGTCTCCTGCGCAAGTCAGACGATGGCCATTGGACAGCATAGTAGTGAAACCATACTGCTGGGCTTTGGTGGAATGGATATCAAAAAAGGTTATCGAATAATTCAGAATTTGGCAGGTATCGCCATCATGAATTGCTATCAAATGAATACGATTCCCGATAGTCTGATATAATTTACTTTGAAGGGTCAGGCGACAAAACGTGTCAATGGTATGAACTAGTTCCTGGTGACAATAAATATGGAGATCCCCCTCATAAGCGCCAGAGCGAATACGGGTGGCGATGAAACGGACCATCCAGATGATACCTAGAAGATGATCGGTATGTTCATGGGTAACAAAAATATGATGGATTCGTTCAAAGGGTACTTGCATATCCTCCAAAATTGGCAGGATACCATTACCACCTCCGGCGTCTACCATAAAAAATTGCTCGGAAGGATTACGAATGGCAAAACAAGTATTGTAACAACGCGTAACAGCGGCATTGCCAGTACCAAATACATAGAGCTGTTCCATAAAAAGGACCTCCTTGACATCACATAATAAAAAAGCCTGCATTCTCTGCAGGAATATCCGAAAAATCCGATAAAATGTACACAAAACAGGCACATTCTATCGGATGGATGGAGACAATAGGACTCGAACCTACGACCCTCTACACGTCAAGCAGATGCTCTCCCAGCTGAGCTATATCTCCATAGACATTATTATAAGCGAAAAGATAATATTTGACAAGAACTTTTTTGCCGAATTTAGTATGGGATAGATTGCGGATCAAGATGGAAGCCGGACAGGGAATTCATGAAAAATTCATTATGAAATATTGACAAAATGTGGTACTATATTGCTATATTAAGAATTACAACCGGTAAGAGAAGGGCCGGTGGGATACATGGGAGGTAGAAATGAGGGATTTGGCATATCTGAAATTGTTGGCAAGGGAATATCCCAGTGTCAAGGCGGCTTCCAGTGAGATTATCAATTTGATGGCAATCAGTGGATTGCCAAAAGGGACAGAGTATTTTTTCAGTGATCTGCATGGGGAGTATGAAGCATTTATTCATCTGCTTCGCAGCGCGTCCGGAATTATTCGGGAAAAGATTCGGGACACTTTCGGACATATTATTCAGGAAGAAGAAGAAGTGGAGCTGGCCAACCTGATTTATTATCCGGAGAGGAATCTGTCTCGGCTGAAACAGGCAGGGAAGAATACAGAGGACTGGCAACGGGTTACGATTTATCGATTGGTGCAGATTTGTAAAGAGGTTTCTTCTAAATATACCCGTTCCAAAGTGCGTAAGAAGATGCCAAAAGAGTTTGCTTATATCATTGATGAGCTTCTTCATGTGGATTATACTGATGATAATAAGCGAATCTATTATGAAGAAATTATTCATACCGTGATTGATATACAGGTGGCAGAAGCTTTTATTGTAGCACTGTGCAATTTGATTCAAAATTTGACGATTGATAGCTTGCATATTATTGGCGACATTTTTGACCGGGGGCCACGAGCGGATATTATTATGGACGAGCTGATGAGATTTCATGATGTAGATATCCAATGGGGAAACCATGATATCTCTTGGATGGGGGCAGCTACAGGTAATGAAGCTTGTGTGTGTAATGTATTGCGTATTGCCATCAGTTACAATAGTTTCGATGTACTGGAAGATGGTTATGGGATCAATCTCCGGCCATTGTCCATGTTTGCGGCGCGCGTTTATAAGGATGATCCTTGCACTCGTTTCACACCAAAGATTCTGGATGAGAATATCTATGATGTAGTGGATCCGGGACTGGTAGCTAAGATGCACAAGGCGATTGCGGTGATTCAATTTAAAGTGGAAGGAAAGATTATTAAACGCCATCCGGAGTATCAGATGGAGGATCGACTATTGTTGGAAGCTGTAGATTTTAAGAATGGTACCGTGTCAGTGGCAGGAAAGAACTATTCGATGTTAGATATGGATTTTCCTACTGTGGATCCGGCCGATCCACTTCGTCTGACAAAGGAGGAACAGGAGCTTTTGCATACACTGGTACTTTCTTTTAAGCACAGTGGACTTTTACACAAACATATTCGTTTTTTGTATTCCAATGGTGCACTTTACAAATGCTATAACAGGAATTTATTATATCATGGCTGCATTCCTATGAAGGTTGATGGAAGCTTTGAGACTATGAATTGTAATGGGGAATTTTTGAGTGGGAAGGCATTGATGGACTATATTGCAGAGGAGATTCATAAGGCGTATTTTCTTAAAGAAGACGATCCCAAGAAGGAGAGCGCCAGAGATTTGATGTGGTATCTTTGGTGTGGCGCCAAATCGCCAGTATTTGGCAAAGACCGGATGACGACTTTTGAGCATTATTTTGTAGAAGATAAGACCACTCATCGGGAACGCATGAATCCTTATTACCAGTTGAGTCAGAAAATTGAAATATGTGAGCGGATTTTGGAAGAATTTGGGCTTTCTGGAGAAGGAACCCATATTATCAATGGACATGTACCGGTAAAGATCAAAGATGGAGAGACACCAGTAAAAGCAGGAGGAAAATTGTTTATTATTGATGGCGGGCTTTCCAAAGCCTATCAAAAACATACAGGGATTGCCGGCTATACATTAATTTATAATTCTCATCATTTGGCATTGGCAGAGCATAAGCCATTTGATCCGAAAAAGGAGAGCACACCAAGGGTATCGATCGTTGAGAAGGCAAAGAAACGAGTAATGGTGGCAGATACGGATCGGGGAGTAGAACTTTGTAGTCGTATTGAAGATTTGAAAGAGCTAGTAGCAGCATATCGCTGTGGAGATATAAAGGAACAGATATCAGATACTTGAGGAGATAGGAATGAAAAAAGAAGAATTTCTGCAGGGACTTACAGAAGCTCTTACGAATGAAGTACCACCAGAAATAGTGCGGGAAAATCTGCGATATTATGAAGATTATATCCGTGAAGAGATGGGAAAAGGGCGTTCAGAGAATGAGATCATGGAAGAGCTTGGAAGTCCAAGACTAATCGCTCGGACAATCATTGATACAACGCCGGGAAGCGGGAGCTATATAGATAGAGATAACGCCGCTGCCGGAGGATTTACTGGAACTGACAGCAGAGAAAGTTATCAACAAAGCGGAAGTGTTCGACATTATGATTTGAATAAGTGGTACTGGAAGTTGTTGGCACTGGTGATTCTGATTGCGGTGATTACGTTGATTTTGATGATAGTGGGGGGGATTCTAAGTTTAGTAATTCCGATGCTGCCAGTGATCGGAATGGTGCTTTTGATTATGTGGTTTGTGCGGGGAGGTTCTGGGCCCCGAAAATAAAAGATTGTTTGAAATTGGGGAAAGAGATTGTCACAAAATCAGCCGTTGGCCATTTTTATATCCTGTGTACGAGAACATCTGGACACGGAATATGGGAAATGGCCAACGGCTGATTTTGTGATATTTTTTCGAAATATAAAAAATATAAAATTTTCTTTAATTGGGTTGACGTGGAAATGTTTTAATTGTATAATGTGAATGTAATAAATTTAACATTTACGTAACAATTAGAAATTGAATTTTAAAAAATAGATATCAAAGATTGGAGAAGAAGTATGAGAAGAGCAGGACTATACATAATGGCAATGATGACAGCAGGGATCGTGATGTGGAAGACACCGATCATTTCTTATGCAGAGCCAGTTATGGTGGAAGCGAATGAGATGGAAGCGAATAGCGAAGAAGCATCTCCAGTAGTAGAAGTGCCTACGGAGATCGATGATACCGCAAATGCTGGTCCAGATTTGGAGATGCAGAATCAGTTGCGTGAAGAGGCAGAAGCACAGCAGGCGGCCAATCAGGCGGCAGAAACGCGTCAGAATCTAGTAAACTATGCATTACAGTTTGTAGGGGGCCCTTACCGGGCAGGGGGAAATGATCCCCGTACTGGCGTGGATTGTTCTGGTTTTGTGAAATTTGTGATGCAGAATGGGGCTGGAATCGGTATGAATCGTTCCTCTGCCACACAAGCGACACAAGGCAAAGCAATCAGTGCAAATCAGATGCAGCCAGGAGATTTGATTTTTTATGGTAGCGGTTCCCATATTAACCATGTGGCAATGTATATTGGTAATGGACAAATTGTACATGCATCTACCTACAAAACAGGAATTAAAATTTCTAACTGGAATTATCGGGCACCAGTTAAAATTGTCAGCATGTTAGGATAATATAGAAAAGACAAGTTGGAATATAAGAAAAAGCCAGGCAGGGGAGCTGCCTGGCTTTTTGAGGGGAGTATAAATAATTAATAAGGCTGAAGAAATTGATTTAAGGGAAATCAGTTTCTTCCATTTGATTATACTAAATTTGTACACAAAATGCAAATGGAAATCATATTAAAAAAAGAATTATGAATAATTGATACGAAAAAAGACATACTACTCCTGTAACAAATATAATGAAATGAGTCAGGAGGTATGAACCATGAGAGACAATTACAATGACATGGATAACAGTAAGAACTGCCACAACAGTAACAACAATCGCAACAGCAGCCGTAACAGCAGCCAGAACAGCAATCAGAACAATAGTCAGAACAGCAATCAGAACAGCAGTCGCAACAACAGCCAGAATAGCAATCGCTAATTGATGGCGGCAGTTTAGGAAAGTATCAAAAGCAGGATACGTTCCATGAATCGAACACGAACAAAGATAGAGGGCCGTCCTGGGACAAGGGACGGCTTTTCTACATATAATAGCAGTAAACCGATTAAACAGGCGGTAAGTAATGTGGTACATTATCAGCACAGCACAATTAGAGCAATATTTGGATGAGAATCGATGGATTTATCTAGTGGATATGAGAGATCGCTCCTCTTATGTACAATCCCATATCCGTGGCGCTGTCAACATACCAGACGAGGAGTTTTGGGGGCGGGTGGGAGAATTACCCACGGATCGTCTGATTATCCTGTATTGTTACCGGGGACCACGAAGCATGCTAGCGGCAAGACAGTTGGCTCGTTATGGATATCAAGTGGCGGATATTTGTGGAGGAATAGAGGCATACAGAGGAAAATATTTGGAAGGATATGGACTGCGGACTGGTCGATGATTGCCAATTTTAATAGAAAATTCTCTTACACGCAATGGTCATCTATTATAGAAGCGCCGCAAAGAGCGGGGTATTTTATCATTGACAACCGTATATTCAAGCTATAAAATAATAAATATTACTTGCGGTATGGTTCCTTTGTTTTTCGAAGGTAGTACCTATCATAACTGCAGGAATGGCAAGGAGAAAAGCAGAATGAAATATATGTTTGCGTCGGATATCCATGGGTCTGCATGGTACTGTCGGAGACTTCTGGAAGAATACCGCCGGTCTGGAGCAGACCGGCTGATTTTGCTGGGGGATCTTTTATATCATGGCCCGCGCAACGATTTGCCTAGGGAATATGCGCCCAAAGAAGTGATATCTATGCTGAATACATGTAAGGATGAGATCTATGCGGTTCGTGGAAATTGTGAAGCAGAAGTAGATCAGATGGTACTGGAATTTCCGGTTATGGCAGATTATGCCCTTTTGATGTTGAACGGACTTACTTTCTATGCAACTCATGGGCATGTATACAATCAAGAGCATCTGCCTCCTATGAAGGCGGGGGATATCTTGATCCATGGACATACCCATTTGCTGAAAGCTGAATCTTTTGAGGCAGGATATATTCTGAATCCTGGATCTGTATCGATCCCGAAAGGAGGGAATCCGGCTACTTATGCGGTTTTGGAGGAAAGAAGATTTCGGATTTTGGATTTTGAGGGGCATGTGGTGAAGGAGCTAGAATTATAACGATTACATGATAAGAAAATACGGAAGGACAGTATATGGCAGAACGAATTTATGAATTGATGGCGCCCTGCCATTTTGGCATGGAGGCAGTACTCAAACGAGAAATTCAGGATTTAGGGTATGAGATTACTCAGGTCGAGGACGGCAGAGTTACATTTTTAGGGGATGCCAAAGCGGTTTGTCGGGGGAATATTTTCTTGAGAACGACGGAACGAATCCTGATTAAGACAGGGAGTTTTCGGGCCACCAGTTTTGAGGAACTCTTTCAGGGGACAAAGGCGATTAACTGGGCGGATTTTATTCCTCCAGATGGGAAGTTTTGGATAAAAAAGGCGGGATCGGTTAAGAGTAAGCTTTTCAGTCCGACAGATATTCAATCCGTGATGAAAAAGGCGATGGTGGAGCGGATGAAACTGGCTTATGGCAGAGAGGTGATTCCGGAGACGGGCAGCAGTTATCCGTTGCGGGTGTTTTTGTATAAGGATCAAGTAACCGTAGGATTGGATACAACCGGGGAATCTTTGCATAAACGGGGATATCGGAAATTGACTAGCAGAGCGCCTATCGAAGAGACCCTGGCGGCTGCGCTTATTATGTTAACTCCATGGCGAAAGGAACGAATTCTTGTAGATCCTTTCTGTGGCAGTGGAACATTTCCCATTGAAGCCGCCATGATGGCAGCGAATATGGCGCCAGGTATGAACCGTTCCTTTTTGGCAGAAGACTGGAAGGAATTAATTCCTCGAAAATGTTGGTATGCGGCGATGGATGAGGCGATGGAGCGGATGGATGACACCATATCTGTGGATATTCAGGGATACGATGTGGATGGAGATATCATCCGATCGGCGCGTGCCAATGCAGAGGCGGCGGGAGTCGGACATCTGATTCATTTTCAGAGACGGCCAGTGGCAGAACTGAGTCATCCGAAAAAATATGGATTTCTTATTACAAATCCTCCTTATGGAGAGCGGCTCGAGGAAAAAAGCAATCTTCCGGCATTGTATACGCAGTTAGGAGAACGATTTCAGGCATTGGATGCCTGGTCGGCGTATATCATTACAGCATATGAAGATGTAGAAAAATATATTGGGAGGAAGGCGGATCGGAACCGCAAGATTTATAATGGAATGATGAAGACTTATTATTATCAGTTTCTGGGACCGAAGCCACCCAAACGGAATGCAGACAATAGGGAGAATGATTAGAAGGCGTCAATATTGGAGCGCTATGGGTATCATCCTGGTAATGTTGTGTGGATGCACTGTGCAACAGAAGGAATGGCTACCGGGCAATGAAATGAATGAAGAATTCGAAAAGGAAGCAGAAATAGAAGATCTTGGAGGCAAAACGGATAAAGGGAGATCTGGCGGATTGCTGGAACAAGCAGAAGGAGAAAAAGCGGGGGTTGATAACCTTCAAAAAAAAGAAAAAAATTTGAGAATGAAAAAACAGTGGAGCGAGAAACTGTATCAAGAACGAATTCGTCAGCTTTTGGAAACTGCGGATCCGCTTCCCAAACGCTATGATGCCAGGGAAGAGGGAAGGACAGCTCCGGTGGAAGATCAGCGAGAATTGGGAACTTGTTGGGCATTTTCTTCACTGACAGCATTGGAAAATGCTATGCTTCCCCAGGAAATATGGGATTTCTCAGAGGATCATATGTCTCATAATCCTTATTTTATTCTAGGACAGGAAAATGGGGGAGAGTATACTATGTCTATGGCTTATCTCTTGTCGTGGCGGGGACCGGTGACAGAAGCTCAAGATCCCTATGGGGATGGCGTTTCTCCAGAAGGATTAAAACCAGTAAAGCATGTGCAGGAAGTGCGAATTTTGCCAGAAAAAGATCAGGAAACAATAAAAAGAGCGGTTCTAGCTTGTGGAGGAGTCCAGAGTTCCCTATATACTACAATGCAAAATGGCGACACTCAGTCAGAGTACTATAATCCACAGACGAGTGCCTATTGTTATCCCGATTCCACAGCGCCCAACCATGATGTAGTGATTGTAGGATGGGATGACGATTTTCCTGCTGAAGCTTTTCGGCCCAAAGCAAAGAATAACGGCGCATTCCTCTGTGAAAACAGTTGGGGAACCGAGTTTGGGGATGGGGGATTTTTTTATGTTTCTTATGAGGACGCCAATCTGGGTAAGACGAATATTGTTTATACTTGCATCGAAGAACCAGATAATTATGATTCTTTGTACCAAAGTGACCATTGCGGTTGGGTAGGACAATTGGGATATGGAGAAGAGATGGCATGGGCGGCAAACATTTATACGGCAAAATATGCGGAAGCAGTGAAAGCAGTAGGTTTTTACGCAGTAGATGAGAATACCGAATATCAAATATATCTTTTGCGCCATGTGCCGGAAAACCCGAAAAAAGCATTGAAGCAGAGAGGGGAGATTTTGGCAGAGGGAAAGTTGCGTCATGCTGGATATTATACGATACCACTTGAAAAATCCATTCCGGTAGAAGCCGGAGAACGGTTTGCTGTGGTGATTCATTTGATGACGCCGGAAGCGATTCATCCGATTGCTGTGGAATACGATGCCGGAGACGGAAAATGTCAGATCGATTTAAAGGATGGAGAAGGTTATATTAGCTTTGAGGGAGAATATTGGGAAAATGTAGAAGAACAGCAAAGTTGTAACATTTGTTTAAAAGCATATACCGATATTCGATAGATAGGCTATTTTACAAATGAAGTGGCGAATGGTACATGATAAATGCAAAAAGTGCGATGATTGGCGAGGGTTAAAAATGCCGATAATCATATACGGAGGATTGTTATGAAACACAGGATTGTTTTTGCAACCGGAAATGCAGGAAAGATGCGGGAGATTCGTTTGATTTTAGGGGATTTGGGGTGTGAGATCGTCTCCATGAGGGAAGCAGGAGCAGATCCGGAGATTGTAGAAGACGGAAAGACTTTTGGAGAAAATGCGGAAATCAAAGCCAGGGCAGTTTGGAAATGTACAGGAGATATTGTGCTAGCGGATGATTCGGGACTGGTGGTGGATTATATAGGAGGAGAACCCGGGATATATTCTGCCCGTTATATGGGAGAAGATACTTCCTACGAAATCAAGAATCAGAATATTATCAATCGGTTGGAGAATGCGAAAGGGGATCAGAGGAGTGCCCGTTTTGTATGTAATATTGCAGCCGTTTTACCAGATGGGCGCGTGATCCACACGGAGGCCGCTATGGAAGGACAGATTGCTTATAGACCGGCGGGAAACGAGGGATTTGGCTATGATCCAATCCTTATGATTCCGGAGTATGGCGTTACATCGGCAGAGTTGACTATTGAGCAGAAGAACCGTATCAGCCATCGCGGAAAGGCATTGGAGGCGATGAAGGAAGAACTCAAACGAATTCTTGAGGAGGAAGCCTGATGAAAATACTGATTGTAAGTGATACACATCGCAAGGATGATAATCTGAAGAAAGTGATTGAAGAGCAAGCTCCACTGGATATGTTGATTCATTTGGGAGATGCGGAGGGCAGCGAATTTTTGATCGGTGAATGGGTTAATGAAGATTGTCAACTGGAGATGGTTATGGGTAATAATGACTTTTTTTCTTCTCTGGAGAGGGAAATTGAGCTCGAACTGGGTTCCCATAGGATTTTGTTGACGCATGGTCATTATTATAATGTATCACTGGGAGTGGAAGGACTTTATCAGGAAGCAGTTGATCGAAATTGTGATATCGCGATGTATGGGCACACGCATCGTCCGTTTTTGGATAAACGCGGGAATGTGACTATCTTAAATCCGGGAAGTTTATCCTATCCAAGACAGGAGGGACGAAAACCCACTTATATGCTTATGTATATGGAGGAGGATGGCCGTGTGCGTTATGAACGTCACTCCCTCTCTTAGAGGCCGGCAAGGCATGCTGGAACAAGAGGATCTGGATATATGCTTTGCCGGAGGAAACAGACAAGAGAATGAGTTGATGAAAGTGGGCCGGAAGATGATTGGCGCACTGAAGAAATTGTTGAAAATTTGCTTCATTGTAAAATGAAATGCGACAAGAGTTAATAAACTCTATCGCATTTCTTTTTTTATACGCTTTTATACGGAATGTGTCAAGGGTTTAGGACTTTTGGTACATTCCTTTTTATTTTGGAGCGATAGGAGGTGTAGAAAGCGTGAGAAAAGGTAATAGGCGATTGAACTATGAGGACAGAAAACGGATTGAAAAAATGAAAGAGCAGGGGGCGAGAGTGATTGTAATTGCTGACACTATCGGGGTCCACCGTGCGACTATCTACAACGAGTTAAAGCGTGGAGGTACACCCTATCGGGCGGAAGTCGCACAAAGGACGGTATAAGTATGGAAATGGCAAAGGAAGCGTTGCAGGAAAAGGCTAGGGAATTGGCGGATATGGTCGGTAGCGTGGTAGTAGATGAAGCGTTGCCGTTGGAGGTATTGGAAGCCGTGGCGGATTGTCTGAAAGAGGATTGCAGGCAGATTAGGCAGGCGGTACAGGATATGCAGGAAGAGCAGCAGGCAATAGAAAGAATGACCGCAGGAAAGGAGGGGTAGCGTGGCGAGTAAAACGGAAAAGCACACGGTAGCGTACAGGAACGTGAAAAAGTGTGAGTTTCATAATATCGGGTCGCATATCGTGGCGACAAGCATAATCGGCGGTACTACGTTTTGTGCGTTCTTTGATTCGGGATTGCATACCGAGGAAAGCATAAGGCGGAGAGGAAGCATAAAGTTACATTCAATTTATTCTAAAAAGTAGGAGGAAAAGAGGAAATGAGCGAAGCAATCAAGCACAACAATGTAGCGGTTTTTGATGATAGGGGGATTCCCTCTATTATGGTCCGGTTTGAGAATCCAAGGGCAGCAGTTACCCCGGAAATGTTCATTATCGGAGGGAAAGAGGTAGACGCTATCTATATTTCCAAGTATCCCAACAAGGTAATCAAGGGCAGGGCGTACAGTCTGCCAATGGTAGACCCGACAACGGGAATTACATTTGATGAAGCCTTGGCAGCTTGCCGGACAAAGGGCGAGGGGTGGCACTTAATGACCGCTACCGAGTGGGAATATCTGTTAAATGAGAGCCGGAAGAAAGGCACGTTGCCACACGGTAATACGGATTGGGGGAATGACTATTACCACAAGGAAGAGCAGGGGGAGCGTGAGGGTTGCGGATACGGCAGGACGCTTACAGGCAGCGGCCCGGATACATGGAATCACGACCACACCGTATACGGAGTATCAGACCTTAACGGTTTGGTATGGGAATGGTTGGCAGGGGTGCGTATCGTAAATGGCATATTGGAGTACATACCGAACAATGACGCAGCCTTGGCAGGGTGCGACCTTTCAAGGGATAGCAAGAAATGGCAGAGGATTACCACGGACCAGGGAGGAAAAACCGCCGTGAGGGTCAATGTCGAAGGCGGGGGAATCACGATTACCGACAAGGCAGCAGGCGAGGACTACACCCCGGACTATGACGGCGTATCTTGGGAGGATTTAAAGGTTGACTTGCAGGAGATACCGCAGGCGTTACGGTACTTGGGAATCCTGCCCGAAAACGGCGTAAAAGAGGAAAAGGATACCTATGTATACTTTGACGCTACCGAGGGGGAATATATGCCTTTCCGGGGGTCGGGTTTCGGCCATGCGTCCTTTTCGGGGCCGTCTGCCCTCCGCTTGAATGGTCCCCGTTCCAGCTCTGGCGACGGCGTGGGTTTCCGCTCCGCTTTTTACGAGGTAAACGGCGAACTGATTACTGAATAACTGTTTAGGGGTGCGGTAGCACCCCATGAGAAGAAAGGAGCGGTAAACGTGGCGGATAAAATCAGATGTGCAGATTGCGGACATTGCAAAGGGTTTCGGAAAGTTGGTAATACAAGGTCGAGTTTTTCATGTGAACACCCCGACCAAGGATATATCTTGGATTATTTCAAAGACCATAGAATACGGAAAATGCCCGGTTTCCTTGGGTATGGAAAACCGTTTTCAAGCGAAGTGCCTATAAAAACGTCCCCGGCGTGGTGTCCTAAGAAAAAGCAGGAGGGCGAAAAGTGAAAATAATATCAAGGGTAAGTGATTTTGGATTGACTAAGGGCAGGGAGTACGAGGTATTGAATGAAAGTGCAGGATTCTACAAAGTGCAGCTTGATAACGGCAATATTTCATACAGGAACGGCTGTTTATTCAGCAAAAACAAAGGAGGGGCGGAAGATGAAGTACAGGGCGTTGGCGTATAACAAGGCGGAGGACAATTTCTATTACGTTTACGGTCTGCCCTCTTACGGATTCGATACGGACGAAATCGGGGAAATGGGAACGCCGGACGGCGATTTTACGGAAATCAACCCCGCAACCCTTGGCAGGGGGACCGGCTACAAGGACATAACAGGCACGGAGATTTTCACGGGCGATATTACAGAGTTGGAAGTAGACGGAGAAAAACGGCGGTTTACGGTAATTGAAACTACGGTTGACCGGGAATATAACACCCTGCCCGGATTTGACGGTAAGACCGTGAAAGTGAGGTTGCAGGGGGTAATAGCCTTTGAGTGGCAGCAGGACGGAAAAACCTATATCCTGCTACCGTGCGTGGATAAAAAGGGTGTATGCGATACGGAACGTATGCGGATTGTCGGGGATATTCACACAAGGGCGGAAAGGGGCGGTAATGGAAGCAAGGGCAAAGAGTAGCGGTACGCCCTACCCTATATGGGTGTACGGCGAATATCTGACAGAACCGCCAAGGCGACCAAGCGGGGCATTACGCCCCGTGGGTCACTACATAGACAAGGGCGGTTATCCGGGCGCCAATGTGTACGCCGTGGATATTTCCACCCTCTGCAAAAGCACGGCAGCGGTTGACAGCAGGGGCAGCAGGATATACACGCAGGATATTCTTTTACACGAAGCAGAGGACGAAATAGGGTACTTTATCGTGGAGGACGAAGAAACGGCGGTTGATGTGGTTTGGGGCGAAATAGTGGCATTAGGACGCTTACAGGCAGGGGATATAAGCGTGGTCGGCAATATGGTAGACTACCCGGACTTCATAGAGGGTATGAGATACCACGTTGAAAATGGTCTGAATGTGCCTTATCTGACCTCATTAAATGTAATGGATACGCCGTTGCCGTTTCTGAAAATGACCTGTTTAAAATGTGGATATGTTACGCTTGGTTGCCGTTATGTGGCACGGCATAAAGATTGTGGCGGATTCTTTACAATGGATTTTGCAACGAAAATTTATAGGAAAGGAGAAAAAGAAAAGGCGTTTGCATAGTGGCATACGCAAACGCCTTTCATTGCCTTATAGCAATAATTACACCTACTCAAATTATACTATAAGGCTTGCGGAAAGTCAATAAGTAACCTCTGAAAACGTGTAGGAAATGGCACGTTTCGGACCTTGTATGGGGTATTAACATCAAGGACAATACTATATTATATACTTATATAAGTACATATAGTTATATAAGTATATGGTTAGGTTGATGTACCCTTTATGAGGGGAGGGGTTGGATAGTGTAAGGAGAGTGCAGGAATGGCAAGAAAAAAATTCATAAGAGAGAAAAGGATTTATTGCGGGGAGGAATATTTAGAGGTTGATATAGTACCCGTTACCAATATGCCGGAAGCAGGCAAGGGGAAAAAAGGGCAGTCCTCACAGGCTCAAAAAAATCTGAATGACAAGCGGAGTAAAAGGCGGTTTGTACAGATAGCCAATACAAACTTTGGGGCAGATGATTTACATATATCGGCAACCTATAACAAAGAGCATTTACCTATAACCTTGGAGGAAGCGGAAAGGAACGTACACAACTATCTTGATAGGGTAAAGCGGAGAATGAAGAGGGTCACGGGGCAGGACTTAAAATATATGCTTGTCACGGAGTATACGCCGGAAGAGGAAGAGGGGCAGTTGACCCTAGAGGGAATGGAGGATAAGCAGACAAGGGCGGTTAGAATCCACCACCATATTATCATAAATGGAGGGTTGAGCCGTGACGAGTTGGAATTGATGTGGAGTGCAACCCGGATTAACTGGAAAAAGGCACAGAATGACCCGGAATATAGGAAAACCGTAGATTATTTGGGATTCGTGAATTGTGATAGGTTACAACCAAACGAGAACGGCATAGAGGGGTTAGTAAACTATATCAACAAGCGGAAAAAGGGTTGTAAAAAGTGGTCTACGTCTATGAATCTGAAAAAGCCAAAGGAGAAGAAAAACGACCATAAATATAGTTTCCGAAAGTTGCGGACATTGGCACAGACCCCGGAAGATAAAGAGGTATGGCGTAAGCAGTATAAAGGGTATGAGCCTACAAAGATAGATTTTCAGTATAACGAGTATACTGGGTGGAGCGTCTACCTACGGTTGCGGAAAGCGAGGGAATGAATGGCAGATTATACACCGCAGGAGGAAAAAGAATTAAATGCGGAGTTGAGGAAGTGGCAGAACAGGGCAAAACGGCTTACGGCAAGTATCTATTATGATTCGGTCGCAAATGATTTGAGTGATAACGATATTTCCATTCTGACAAAGGTAACAAATGCAGAGAGCCACAAGGACATACACCCGTATCTTTGGAATAGCGGAGTAATTGAAAGGGTGCTTGATAAAATATCAAGGAAGCTAAAGGAAGCAAGGAAAGGAAGTCGGTAAAATGTTTGTCGGGTTGCATGACAGCGAAAAAGAGCATTTCAAGCATAAAAAGACATTCCCTAACTATGCACTTATGAAAATATCCGCATACCACAAGGCAAAGGGGGATTCCGTGGAGTGGTGGGACCCTGCAAAGGATTACGACTTGGTTTATTCGTCAAAGATATTCGATTTTACGGAGGAAAACAAAGACCTACCGCCGGATACCATAAAAGGCGGTACGGGCTACGACATAGAAAAGAAGCTACCGCAGGAAATAGATGATATGTACCCGGATTATTCCATATACCCCGATTGTGATTATGCGATAGGATACATTACTAGGGGTTGCCCCAATAAATGCCCTTGGTGCTACGTTCCGAGGAAAGAGGGCAATATAAAGCCTTACAGACGTTGGACGGAATTAGTACGGTACGATACGCCGGATTTAATCTTGATGGATAACAACATATTAGCAAGCGAATACGGAGTAGGGCAGCTAAAGGATATGGCAGGCAAGGGGTGGAGAATCGACCTCAATCAAGGAATGGACGCACGTTTGGTAACGGAGGAAATAGCGGATGTATTGGCAAGCCTGCAATGGATAAAGTATATTCGGTTTTCTTGCGATACCGTAAGCCAAGTAAAGCACATTAACAGGGTGGCGGAGTTATTGGCGGAAAGGGGAATCAAGCCGTATCGGCTCTTTGTCTATCTGCTTGTGAGGAAAGACCTAGACGAAGCAGATTATAGGGTGCAGCAGTTGAGGAAGCATAAGGGCATACACTTATATGCCCAGGCGGAGCGTAACGAGGGTTTGGGTATCCATCCAAACAAGGCACAGCTTGAATTTACCAACCGTTACATATACGGAAATCTGTATAGGAAAGAAACTTGGAAAGAGTACATAAATAAAAGACCTTGGGTAAAGCGAAGATTGGAGGGATTGTAGGCATGGCAGCAGGATATAAGCATACCGAAGATGATTTAAGGGTAATGCAGAGCCTACCACTTGATATAAAAATCAGAATGACACAATCAAGGATTAGGGGTTGGGTCAATGAGTACGGGGAAAGCGGGGTGTATGTATCATTCAGCGGTGGAAAGGACAGTACGGTATTATTACATATCGTCCGTGAGATGTACCCGAACATTGAAGCGGTATTTGTGAATACTGGTTTAGAATATCCCTCAATCGGGTTATTTGCGAGAAGTAAGGAAAATGTAACGACAATAAGACCCGAAATGAGTTTTAGGGAAGTGATTTTAAAGTATGGATACCCTCTCATCAGTAAAGAGGTTGCAGAGTGCGTTTCGCAGGCAAGAAAAGGCTTGGAATCGGACAAAGGATATTATTCTTACAGATTGGCAAAATTGCAGGGAACGGCGGTTGATAAGGAGGGCAGGAAAAGTCTATACAATCAAGAAAAATGGAAATTCCTGCTATATGCCCCATTTGCAATATCTCATATGTGTTGCAATGTGATGAAGAAAAAGCCTGCAAAGACATTCAGCAAAAAGTACGATAAGAAGCCTATTATAGGAACTTTGGCAGATGAAAGCAGATTACGGAAACAACAGTGGATGAAAAACGGTTGCAATGGTTTTGACATGAAAGCCCCAGTAAGTAATCCGCTATCGTTTTGGGTGGAAAATGATATTTTGCAGTATATAGCGGAAAACAATTTGGAAATAGCAAAAGCATATAGAAGAGTGGTTTTTAGCGAAAAAGAGGGTAGGTATTATACTACGGGTTGTCAAAGGACAGGTTGCATATTCTGCCTGTTTGGAATCACGCAGGATAGGGACCGTATAGCACGATTGCAGATTGAAGAGCCAAAACTTGCGGATTATGTATTGAGGGGTGGGGAATTTGGAGATAGCGGATATTGGCAGCCGAGCAATAACGGATTGGGTTATTGGTTTATCATAGATTGGCTTAATCTGCATGGATTGGGAATTGAATGTTACAGAGATATAGACTATGCAGGGATATATGGGAATGAACGGACAAGGAAGATATTACTTTCAGAAAAAATAAAAGCAGGCATGAAGAAAATGGAGGTATCAGATGATTGTAACGATTGATTTTGAAACAACGGGATTCAGAGCAGGAAAGGACGAGGTTTTACAGGTATCTATCATAGACGAGGGATTTAATACCCTGCTTAATGCGTATTGCAGACCGAACAATAAGGACAGTTGGGAGGACGCACAGAGGGTACACGGAATCACACCGCAGAAAGTAAAAGCCTGCTGCCACTTTTCCTGCTATGTGCAGGCGGTAACGGAAATTCTGAATAAGGCGGATAACGTGATAGCGTACAATGCGGATTTTGAAAACGGATTTTTGAAAGCATACGGTATCTACATAGACCCCGGAAAATGGATTGACCCTATGATAATGTTTGCGAGAATCTACGGAGAATACGACAGCTACCACGATTCGTACAAATGGCAGAAACTTAGCAAATGTGCGGACTACTACGGATACGAGTTTAAAGCACATGATTCTTTAGAGGACGCAAAAGCAACCCTTTATTGCTATAAGAAAATGGAAGAGGGGAGGGAAAAGAAATGTTGACCCTGCCAATAAAAAAGAAATGGTTTGATATGATTCTGTACGGCAAAAAGAAAGAAGAGTATAGAGAGATAAAGCCGTATTACAATAGCAGATTTGCAAAAGCATTAGGCATCAGCCAAGATATTATTTTCTATGAGTGGTGGAATAACAAGATTGAAATTGATACCAATATGGATATTTGCTTTAGGAACGGTTACTCTGCAAAATCCCCTAGTTTTATTGCGAAGTGTGAATTATCCATAGGGATAGGTAGGGCAGAATGGGGAGCAGAGCCGGGGAAAGATTATTACAAGCTGA